>OBEQ012453748.1_pt1 | contig 22815 bp, 20 predicted proteins | sample 1670901 | NCBI WGS metagenome assembly OBEQ01 (sample SAMEA104232315, study PRJEB22302) | groundwater metagenome | biome: forest; feature: aquifer; material: groundwater | place: USA | collected 2011-08-07 | depth 5.4 m
CCCCGCCCAATAACTATGTTCTTCTGCAGTCGGTGCCCGTCCGATAACCGTCATAAACGCCACATCCACTCGATCTACCAGCCCCGCCTCTCCGGCCGGCCGGCCGGCGGCGCTAACCCCATGCGCCAAGCCAGCACAACCAAAAATAGCAAGCAACAACAAAACTTTCCCCAAACTCCTAGGCATACTTCCTTTATGATAACAGATGCTTACTATCAGCCCAATAGCATCTCCCCCTCTCCTCAGGTGAGGAGAGGGACGGGGTGAGGTTTTTTTTTTTATTTCACATCACCGGTCTGGTTTTGGAGTTTAAAAAGGGGAGCCACTTTGTCGGCTCGTGGAGCTATCCAGAAGCCGGATTCCTCAAGATCGCGACGGTGCCGCTCTACAGCGGATTTATGTACGCGGCGATCGGGAGCTACATCAGCCAGTCGTGGAAAGTAATGAAGTTGGAGATGCAACATTATGACCACTATGTATTGAGCGTTGTCTTATGCGCGCTCATTTATCTCAATTTCTTTACCAACCACTTTATCTACGACTTCCGCCTCTTCCTCATCGTGGCCGTTTTTGCACTCTTCTGGAGGACGCGCGTATACTTCACCGTCACGGAGCATCGGCGCTGGATGCCACTGAGTGTCGCATTTATTCTCATCGCGTTTTTCATATGGATTGCGGAAAATATTGGCACCTACGTCGGTGCGTGGCAGTACCCCAATCAAATACACGCATGGAATGTCGTCTCAACGCAAAAGGTGACCTCATGGTTCCTCATGGTCATCATCAGCTTTATCTTGGTGGCGTATCTCAAACACTACAAGAAAGATGTGCTCGGAAAATCGTCTGCATAGATCGGAAGTCGTATTCCGGATTTTTGACAAAGCGACTTTTTGACAGCATAATGCAAAAGAACCTCAATAAGGAGCATTTCGATGATACGAGGTCTGAACATTGCGGGGTGGCTGCTCATCTGGTGCGCCATCCTTCTCACGTATGACGTGACGAAATACCTAGAGGTCTCCGAACTCTGGGGGATTCTCGTGGGCGGCGTGGGCGCCGTGTTGCTGCTCATCCGCTACTTTCTGCGGGAACGGAGAGGCGAGGATGTGTAACTCAAATCGCCTCACGTTTCTTGAGCCCCGGGCAGCGCGCCTGGGGCTCTCAGTTTTTCTTTGAAAAAGCCCGAAAAACGGCTAGAATGCGCCAATGCGAGTACTGGTACTCTCCACCGATTGGAACGCTTTTAACGAGACAAGCGCTGTAGCCAAGCGCCTGCGCATGCAGGCGCGCACCGTAGAGCGCATGGATGTGCTCGTGCCGCACGGGCCCAAACAGCTGGTCCAGATAGCCGGAAATGCCGCGGTGCGGGGATTTGGCCTCGGGCGCATTATGGGCTCGCTGCGGGCCATCGCTGCTGGCTGGCGCATTCAGCGACCGGATGTGGTCTCTGCGCAGGACCCATTCCTCACGGGTCTCGTCGGCTGGCTCATCGCAAAGATGCGCGGCTCGAAGTTGCATTTACAAGTGCACACCGATCTCTTCGATCCGTATTTCTCTTCGCGCTCTCTTTCTAACCGCCTCAAAGTTTTTCTGGCGCGATTCCTTCTCTCGCAAGCGAGCGGAGTGCGTGTCGTTTCCAAGCGTATTGCGGATTCGCTCGTCGCGCGGGGTTTCAAGCAGCCGACGGTGTTGCCGGTATTTGTTGATATTGAAAATCTCACAAAAGCCGAACCGCTGGAGCGCCGCTCGCGCTATCCGGATTTCAAGCGGATCATCCTCGTCGTCTCGCGGCTCGAAAAAGAAAAGAATGTTGCCGCTTCCATCCGCGCGTTTGCCGAAATCGCAAAAGTAGAACCCACTGCCGGACTTGTCATTATCGGCAGCGGCTCCGAGCGTGTCGCTCTTGAAGCGCTGGTCATTGAGCTCGGTCTCACCGGCAAAGTCGTATTCGAAGGTGCGCAGGATCCGTTTCCATTTTACAAAGCCGCCGACCTCGTGCTCGTGACATCGAGCTACGAAGGATTCGGAATGGTTATTGTGGAAGCGCTTGCCGGCGGATGCCCCGTCGTTTCCTACGACGTCGGCCTCGCGCGCGAGGCGGGCGCCATCATCGCGACACCGGAGAATGTGGCACGGGTCGCGATCGCCGTGCTCTCGGAAGGGAAGCGCGGCAAGCTCTCGCTCAATCTTCCATCGGAAGCCGAATACCGTGAGCTCTGGCTTGCGGACATTATGTCGGCGACGGGGTTTGAGCGCCGTGCGAGCGAAAAGGTGCCGGAGGGGCGGCCGACGGTCGGGTATGTGGGGCAGGGATTTATCGGCAAGAATTATGCAGATGAGCTCGAAGGCCGCGGGTACTCGGTCGTGCGCTATTCACTCGAAGCGCCGTATCGGGAGAACAAAGACAAAATACAACATTGCGACATCGTATTCATCGCGGTGCCGACACCTACCACTCCGACCGGCTTTGATGATTCAATCGTGCGGGAGGCGGTATCGCTCGTGGGAGACGGCAAAGCTGCCGTCATCAAATCCACCATGCTCCCAAGCATGACAGAAAGCATCCAAAAGCAGTACCCGAAGAAAATCGTGATGCACTCACCGGAATTTTTGCGCGAGGCGACGGCCGCATACGACGCAGCACATCCCGACCGCAATATCGTCGGTATTTGTGCGGATACTCCGGAAGTGCGCTCGCTTGCGCAAAAAGTCATATCCATTCTTCCCGCTGCACCGTTCGAGCTCGTCTGCTCGGCCGTAGAGGCGGAATTCATCAAATACGCCGGCAACAACTGGCTCTACGTCAAAGTGGTCTATATCAACATCCTCTACGATTTCGTCCACAAGCTCGGCGGGAATTACGAACATGTGCGCGATGCTTTTGCCGCAGATCCCCGTATGGGCCGCTCGCACCTCGATCCCGTACACCAAAGCGGCCATGGCGGGCCGGCGGGTCGCGGCGCAGGCGGGCACTGCTTCATCAAGGACTTCGCGGCATTCCGCGCGATGTACGAGAAAACATTTCCGGCGGATACGATGGGCATCGAAGTGCTGAAAGCGATGGAGCAGAAGAATGTGAAGCTCCTGCGCGATTCGGGCAAAGACCTTGACCTCCTCGAAGGCGTCTACGGCAAGTAGGAAACTATTTCTACGACTACAATATGAAGCTTCTTATCGTCACTCAAGTAGTCGACAGCACGGACCCCTTTTTGGGTTTTTTTCACGGATGGCTCAAAGAACTATCTACACGTTTTGAGCGCATCGAGGTTATTTGTTTGAAGGAAGGTCAGCATTCGTTACCGGCGAACGTTCGCGTGCACTCGCTCGGGAAAGAGGGAGGGGCATCGCGAGGCAAATATATAGTTCGATTTCTCAGATATGTCTGGCAGCTTCGCAGAGAATACGACACCGTATTCGTGCATATGAATCAAGAATACATCCTGCTTGCCGGATGGCTCTGGAGCATACTCGGCAAGCGTATCTATCTCTGGCGCAATCATTATGCGGGTGGACTACTCACCGATGTAGCCGCGACGTTCGCCACAAAAGTATTTTGCACATCGAAATATTCGTATACCGCAAAATACAAAAAGACGATCATCATGCCGGTCGGCGTTGATACCGGTATCTTCAAACCGCAGACAGACATTGTCCGTGCACCACGCTCGATTCTTTTCTTCAGCCGCTTCGCCCCTTCCAAAAGGCCTGACGTGCTTCTCGAAGCGCTCAGGATCCTTCGCAATGAGGGAATTCCTTTCGAAGCATCTTTCTACGGCGGGGCACTTCCGCACCATGCTTCGTATCGGGAGGATGTCATGCGTTCTGCCAAAGAACACGGGCTGACAGAAATAGCTTTCCACGAAGGAGTGCCGCACACGGAAGCGCCAAACATATTCAGCGCCCATGAGATCTTCGCAAATCTTTCATCAAGCGGCATGTACGACAAAACGATATTCGAAGCGGCTGCGTGCGGTTGTTTCGTGCTCGCGTCGAGCCGCGATTTTGCGGCGCTCGTAGGCGAGCAATTCCTCCTTACGGATGCCGAGGATGCAAAGACTGTCGCTGAAAAACTCCGCGAGACGCTCTCGCTTTCCGAGCCCGAACGCGCGGCTCTGGCCTCAAAGTTACAACAGTCCGTTCTTAGGGGGCAGGGCTTGAAAACGCTCGGAGAGCGAATAGCAGAGGAGCTTAACCCAGAGTAACATGGCCACTTTTGCATCACTTCAGGGCAAGAAACGAGAACTTCTCGCTGTCGCAGCGCTGCTTTTTGTATTCGTAGCGCTACGCCTCCCCGGGCTCTCTCTCCCATACCATCAGGACGAATGGAAAACAGGGGAAATCGTCCGTTCACATATCGTTGGTGGCCTCGCCGCGCATCCGCCCCTCACCGAGCTGATCTACCGATGGACGGGAGATGCGGTCGGCTCCGATCATCTGCGCATCGCACCTCTCGTATTCGGCACTCTCTCGGCGATCCTTTTGTACCTTGTCGTGCGTCGCAGGGCGGGGATGCATGCAGCGATCGCGGCCCTCGCGCTCTATACCGTCTGCATGTATGGGGTCTTCGCCTCGCTCATGATAGACACCGACGGAGCGGTGCTCCCGACGCTCCTTCTCCTCTCCGTATACGCGTATGACCGTTTTCGTGATGCATCCTCTCCCCGCGAGAGGTATCGGTGGCTCGCAGTACTCGGAGCGGCGCTCTTCCTCGGGCTTCTGACCAAGCTCAGCGCAGCGCTCATCGTGGGAGCCCTTGCGCTCGAGTACCTCATCGAAATGCGGCAGCGGCTCACACGTGGGCTCCTCATCCGCGCCGCTCTTGCCGCTCTCGGGTGCATTGCGGTCGCGGCACTCGCTGTCGCCGCGGCACAGTTCTTTGTCCGGTCGTTCAACGTACACGAAATCATCGTGCACGTGCTCTACTATGTTCGCTTTGAAGGCCGCGGCTATCTGCAGATCCTGATACAAGCTGCGAAGGCGATGTTCTACCTCTCGCCGCTTTTGCTTGTACCGCTCGTACTTCTTTCGAAAGAGATATTCACAAAGAGCCGGATATTTTTCGTCTACCTCGGAGTGGGCGCGATCTTCTATTTTGTACTCTTCGATTTCTCGCAGGGGGCGCTCGACAAATATTTGATGTTTACTATCGTACCGCTCGCAGCGATCGTAGGTATGATCCTTGCCGAGGCATTGCGCGGGCTCACCGTACGCGCGCTTGCTGCAGGGACTGTGCTCGGCGCAATAGGTGCAGCACTACTTCTGGCGCTGAATTTCGTTTCGCCTTCGGTCGTGCCGCTCTATCCGAAGACCGCATGGATACATCAAATTACAGCGGGGAATTGGAATATTCTTTTTCCCTTTACCGGCGGCGACGGACCGATCGGATTCTATGTATCACTGCTCGTTATCATCACGGGATTTGGAGTTTGTGCCACGCTTGCGATTCTCGCACGATACCTACCCAAGATGCGTCATGCACTCCTCGTCGCACTTATTCTCATCGGCGTCGCGTTCACCGGCATTTTTATTGAGGAATATCTTTTCGGCCGCATCAACGGAAGTGCGCCCGATGTGCTCCGCGCAGGGCTCTCCTACATCGCCGCATCTCCGGTGAAAGAAGTTATTGCGCACGCGGACGCAGGTGCCTACGAACTGAAAGGTATGGGAAAATATGCAGGGAGATTCTATGCAGTGCCGGATTATGAGGAAGGACACAAAGCATTGTTCTCGAAGTTCAAAGGCGACTATCTCGTCGTCGATGTGCCGCATCTCAATGAGGCCGGCTTCTATGCAAGATTTTTCAAGACCTGTACACCGGTTTTTGCCACTTCTTCCGGAGTCATCAACGGGTACGTCTATGACTGTGCAGGGAGTGATCCATACGCTATACAATAAGCTATGCATTTAAATCAGGCCGCACGGGAATATTTTGATACGCAGGCAGCCGAGCGCCTCGCATGGCAGCGACGCAACAGTTACTACCACGACTCCCTCGGCGCATTCATCGGATTTCTTGTGCCCCGCGGGAGCACGGTGCTGCATATCGGCGCGGACTCTGCGGCGCTCCTCAATCTCCTCGCGCCTAGGCATGGCTTGGGCATTCATGTGAGTGCCCGTGTGATCGAGCATGTCAACAAACAGGGGATACTCCCTGCCGTTTCGTTCAAACATATGGAACTCTCCGATGTCGAGGGCGAGTTTGACTATGCAATCATTTCAGATCTGCTCGGGCATGTGGACGACATTGAAATGCTTCTGCGTGATACCAAAGAAAAGATTTCCTGGCGCGGTCGCATCGTCGTGACCCAGCACAGCGCACTCTGGGGGCCGGTGCTGCGTCTCGCCTCCGCTCTCGGCTTGCGCATGCCGTCACGGCTCGAAAATTGGATATCCCGCGCCGACTTGGAGAATTTCGCGCACCTTGCAGGGCTTGAGGTGGTGCGAAGCGGGACGCGCATGCTCCTGCCGAAGCGCATTCCTTTTTTGAGCACATTCTTCAACACCTATCTTGCCAATATCTTTCCGTTCACGCGCCTCGGCCTCTATCACTACGTCGTGCTGCGCAAGCAGGATGCACGCTCGCCGATAGCCAATCCCTCACTTTCTATCGTCGTTCCCGCGCGCAACGAAGCCGGAATGATAGAACGTATTGTGACCGAGCTGCCCACGCTCGGTTCGTTTACGGAGATCATACTCATCGAAGGGCATTCTAAAGATAATACGTGGGAGGAAATTCAGCGTGTCGCGAAAAAATACGGTCCGGAGAAAAAGATACTCATCGCCCAGCAGGCCGGCAAAGGAAAAGGTGACGCCGTGCGCAAAGGATTTGATATGGCGACCGGAGACATCCTTACCATCTACGATGCGGATATGACGGTCCCTGCCCCCGATGTGGAAAAGTTCTACCGCGCTCTCGTCGAGGGGAGAGGTGATTTCATCAACGGTTCGCGGCTGGTCTATCCGCTCGAGAAAGAATCCATGCGGTTCCTGAATCTCCTCGGTAATAAATTCTTCAGTTTGGCCTTCAGCTGGCTGCTCAATTCGCGCCTGAAAGACACACTCTGCGGCACCAAGATGCTCTGGCGGGAGGATTACAAAGCGATCCAAGCGGGCCGCGCATTCTTCGGCGATTTCGATCCCTTCGGCGATTTCGACCTGCTCTTTGGCGCGGCCAAGCTCAATTGCAAGATAATCGACATGCCCATCCATTACAAAGAGCGCACCTACGGCACGACCAATATCCAGCGTTGGAGGCACGGCTGGCTGCTTCTCAAAATGACATTCTTCGCCATGCGGAAAGTGAAGTTCATATAGTATGGAGACAACATCCCCCAAGCTCTCCATTGTCCTGCCGACGTACAAGGAGAAAGAAAACATCGCGATATTTATTCCCCAGATCGAAGAGGAGTTCAAAGACGTCGCGATGGAGGTCATCGTCGTTGACGATAACTCCCGCGACGGCACACGCGAGCTGGTACACGAATTACATGAGAAGTACGGCAACGTCTCCCTCATCGAGCGCTCCGGACTCCTCGGCATCGGTTCGGCGCTTCGCGACGGCTACAATGCGGCGCGCGGAGAATACATCCTATCGTCCGACGCCGATCTCTCATTCATTACTCCCGACATGCGGTCTTTGTACGAGAAGATCCTCACCGGATACGACATGGTCCTCGGCTACAAAATCGTCGGCAAGACGCATGCGCCGGAGCCGCAGAAAAAGCTCATCACGCAGGAAATGATGCTGCCCATCGGCAAACTCTGTAATTGGATCGTCCGCATCATTTCAGGTGTCGGGAACTTGCGCGAATACAATACAAATTTCCGCGTCATGCGCTCCTCGATGTGGAAGAAACTTCACACGGCCGAAGATCGCAATTTCTTTCTTTTCGAGACCATTTTCCGCGCATATCAAAATGGTGCCAAAGTGGCGGAAATACCGGTCTCGTTCCTTCCACGTAAATTTGGTGAATCGAAACTCAATTTCCTCCAGCAGGCGCCTAAGTATTTTTTCGACCTGCTCCGCCTCGTGTTCTTCGGTAAGTAGTTCCCCCAAGGGGACTGCTGTTTGTACCCAATCGCTTCGCTCTTGGACAAACAGGGAGCTTGACGCTCTCGGTACAGCTACGTACACTGAGCCGCATGAAGATCGAGATTTTGAACCCCTCCTGCAATCTGGAGACCGTGCGCGACGGCCGTGGCGGCATTTTTACCTGGATCCCGAAAGACCCTCTCATGGAGTTCAACTTGCTCTATTTCCAGCCCGGAAAGACGCGCGGGCACCACTTCCATCCGGAGTTCAACGAATATTTTCTTGTCGTCGACGGCTCGGGCGTGATGGTCACCAGAGATTCTCCGGAGGCACCGGAAGAGCAGATTCACATGAGCCGCGGCTCCTGTGTGCGCACGCCCAAGGGCGTTTCGCATGCTTTTTTTGCTATTACGGCAGTGACGGCGATCGCGATGCTCTCCAAGCGGTGGGACGATTGCAAGCCGCCGATCATTCGTGTCGAGGATCTGCAAGGCCCTTCAGCAAAAAAATAATCCATGTCATCTCTGGCCGTTGTCGGCGCAAAGGGATATGTAGGGAGCGCTGTGTGTGCTGCGCTCAAGAGTACGCCGCATTCGGTCGTGGAAGTCACCCGCGAGAATTACGCGCAGATGCAAAAGAGCGAGTACGATATTCTCATCAACTGCGCGATGCCGGGCGCCCGCTTTTTCGCGAAGCAGCACCCTGATCAGGATTTCATCGAGACGGTGCAGAAGACGGCCGACCTGCTCTACGGATGGAAATTCAAAAAATTCGTTCAGATAAGTACGGTTTCCGCACGCTGCCAGCTCGATACCGTCTACGGTCGCCACAAAGCGGCAGCAGAGCAGCTCTGCGATTGGGGAGAGAACCTCATCGTGCGCCTCGGTGCCATGTATAGTCCTGATCTCTCAAAGGGGGCACTCGTGGATATCAAATTGGGAAAGAAAGTATACGTAGACGCCGAGAGCCGATATTGTTTCACGCCGCTTGCCTTCGTTGGAGAGTGGATAGCCGCCAATGTGGATAAAAAAGGAATTATCGAGGTCGGTGCGCGCAACACCATCTCTCTGCGGGAAATTGCCGAGCATCTGGGCGCGGCAGTGGAATTCGAAGGCGCCTTAGACGTTCAGGAAATAATGAATCCGCAGGCGGATTTTCCCGATGCACGCGATGTACTTTCGTTTTTGGACACGTGGAAGGTACAATAGGACACCATGCAAAAAGAAATCTTGGCTCCTGTCGTCGAGCGCTGCCGCGTATGTGGTAATACCGACCTCGTGCCTTGCACCGATATCGGCGAGCAGTACCTCTCTTCGGTATTTCCGACCGATCTCAACTACCGCAAGGATGCCATCAAATATCCGCTCGACCTCGTGCTGTGCCGCAAGAAAGACGACGGCACGACCTGCGGTTTGGTACAGCTCGGCCACCGGCTCGACCTTACCGCGATGTACGATGCCTACCCGTATACAAGCAGCACGAATTCATCCATGGCGCGCATCCTCGAGGATGTGGCGGAAAGCGGCCGTGCGCAAAACAATCTCGCGTCAGGCGACGTTATCCTCGATATCGGGGGCAACGACGGAACCCTGCTATCCTTTTTCAAGAACGACCCATATACGCTCATCAATATCGATCCGGCCCAGAACGTTGCCTCATTGCTCAACACTCCCAACTACACCTCGGTACGTGACTTTTTTAACGCCGCCGCATTCCAAAAAGTATCGAACAAAAAAGCAAAACTCATCTTCTCGATAGCGATGTTCTATCACCTCGACGATCCCGCAAAACTCGCGCGCGATGCAGCGGCATGTCTCGACGATGAAGGTGTGTGGATAATACAGATGGCCTATCTGCCCGCGATGATACGTACGAATATGTACGACAACATCGTCCACGAACACGCGGGCTACTACGCGACCAATCACATGGTTTGGCTCATGCAGGAGCTTGGTCTCGAGGTATTCGATGTATTGGAGAATGATGTCTATGGCGGAAGCTTCCGCGTATTCGTAAAGAAAAAGGGCTGCGCAAAATTCCCGCAGACCGAGCGGCTTCGCGCGAATCTGCAGAAAGAAGTCGAAGAAGGCCTCTACGAGCTCGCGACATATGAGAAATTCATGCAGCGCATAGAAAAAACGCGTGCGGATCTCCAAGCGCTCTGCAAAAAGATCAAAGCGGAAGGGAAGTCCATCTGGGTCTACGGCGCTTCTACCAAAGGCAATACGATCTTGCAGTACTGCGGTATCGGAAAGAATGAGATTACCGCCGCCGCTGACTCCAATCCCTTCAAGCACGGCAAATACATCATCGGCTCGGATATTCCCATAAAAGACGAGGCCGAGATGCGCGCCGCGAAGCCGGATTATCTGCTCTCGCTGCCGTATAGCTTTACTGAGGCGTTTGCTAAAAGAGAAGCCGATTTGCTGAAGCAGGGAACAAAATTCATCATTCCGCTGCCAGAAGTGAAGGTCATCAGCTCCTAGCGCTATTTGCGTTCGTACAGTACGTACTTGTCGAATCGGGCGATCTCTGTGTAGCGCGGCAGGATCTTATCCGTATCGGTAAACTTCAGATCTACCAACACAAAGTCGGGAGTACCCGAGAAAAGGAGCGCCAGATTTTCTTCGCCGCGGATGACGTTGTCGCCATAGCGAAGGTACTGGTAGTAGTTCTGCGAAGGAAGGAAGATGACCGCTTCGGGGACGTTGTAGAAAAAGACAGTTTTGTTTTCCGGAATGTCCTGCAGATGCTCGGAGAGAAGCGCGGAGCGGTTGCTGTCTTTGAATTCCGATATCCACGAATGGAAAAAAGTCTGGTATCCCTGAAACAGAATGAGGGCGGCGATGAAGACCGTGCATACCTTGAGGAAAGGTGCACGGTATTCTTTGAGCGGCACTTGGTAGAGGGCAAAAGGCAGGAAGATAAGCGAGAGCACTTCAGCAGGGAAAAAGTAACGATAAAATCCACGGCTTGCGAGATAGAGCAGGAAGTTCATGGCGGAGAAAAGCGCGGCATAGAGCTCTACGCTCGAGATCTCAACTTTGTTCCACCTCCGCAGTACGAGAGAAGTCCACCAGATCCCGAGAAGGCCGATGAAGTAGATCGGTTGCAGTTCGGAAACGAATTGTTTGATGTTGCTGAGAAAATGTCCGGAAAGTCCGATATTGTCAGCGTTCGCTGCAAAAAGTATTTGTTGGAGCGCTCCGATACTTCCGACCTGAATAAAGAACCAAAGCAAAAGCACTGCTGTAGAGCCCAGAGCGTAGGCAACAACTTGTTTGAGGGAAAATCGGCTGCGTTGTAGGAAGAGCAGGAGAAGCACAGATGGCGCGATGATGAAAAGATAGATGGGTTTTGTCGCCATCGAAAGTCCCGCGAGTGTGCCGGAAAGCAGCCAGAGCCATAGATCGGGGCGTCTTTGCGCATAGTGGAATGCGACGAGGGAGGCGACGAAGAACATAAGTCCCGGCACTTCGCCGAGCACATTTTTGCCGTGCCCGTAGAGAGGCGCGAATGTTACGAGAAGAAAAAGAGAAAAAAGAGAAAGCGCATGTTTACGGCCCGAGAGTGCCCGTATGAGGAAGTACGAGAACACACACAACAGAGTCATAAAGAGCGCCATGACGATACGTGCATTGAGGAGCGTGACACCGAAAAGAGAGAAAGATGCAGTGATAGGGTAAATAACGGGGAAGCCCGTCGTAAGAAAATCCGTCGGGACGAATTGATTAGGCGCGGTCTGGATGCCGTAGACGCCGTGCTGCGCAAGGTTGATGGATACTTGCGTGATGCTTCCTTCGTCGAGCCACGTGGGGGGATTTTCGGGAAGCCGATACGAGGCAAGAAACCCGAAAAGGATAATTGCTCCCGCAAGGACGAGGACGTATACGACAGAAGCGAAAGACATCGAATTTCCGGGCTGTTCTCCACGGTCTCGGAATACCAAATGCTTATAGCTGAAATAATTCATGACCGCGATGAAAATTCCGCTCACCAGTTGTGCCGCGAGATAGTGCAGATTCCCGTATTCAACGAAGAAATAGATGAGTGACGTATTTACGGCGAGTCCGACAAGGATGATGATGAGGTATATCACTGCTTGCGATTGTAAGTGTTCTCTCGAGCTGTCTTCAAAGGTCCAGAACTTCTGCATCGTAAAGCTGACGAAGAATGCGACGAGAAAAGCGATGGCAGAGGAAAACACGTACCAGATACTAAAGAGGTGGGTGAGCGAGAAGAGAACGCCTAGATTGACCACCGTCGCCGTGCCGCCGGAGATCACGAAACGCAGGATACGCATCGTGGAGGGATACAGGGCGTTCAAGCGCGCGTAGATCTCTTTTGCCACGGGCAGGGGGTGTAGTGCCATAGAAAAGTGGTTCGGGCGAAGTGTACCCCGTGAGATAGGTTCGGTCGAGTAAACTAGGAAGTCTTTTTATCTCACGGGGTGTAGCATAGAAGGCCCGCGTCTTCCTCGATCGTGCCCGTATACCCGAGCATCGCAGAAGATGGTACAGTAGGGTTTCCTATGATTCATCTCGTCGGTCCGGCCTTCTATAATGAGCGGGAAACACGTGAGAAGCTCGCGGAGTTCATACTGAATACCAAGCGTTTTTCCTTTGGTGATGAGTGCAAAACATACGAGCAGAAATTCGCGAAATGGCAGGGGAGAGCACACGCGATGCTGGTCAATAGCGGAAGCTCGGCGAATCTCGCGCTCATCCAGGCGCTCATCAATCTTGGACGTTTGAAAAAAGGAGATACGGTCGCGTTCTCTGCCGTCACATGGTCGACAAATGTGATGCCGCTCATACAGCTTGGCCTCAGGGCGCTTCCACTCGATGTTTCGCTTGAGACTTTGAACGTGGCACCCGGAGAGGTCGCGCGTGCGCTGCAAAAAAGCGGCGTGAGGGCGGTATTCCTCACGAATCTCCTCGGCTTTTGCGACGACGTCAAAGAGATAAAGCGCCTCTGCGATGAGGCGAACGTCGTCCTCATAGAAGACAACTGCGAGTCCTTGGGGAGTGTTTCAAACGGTATCAAGCTCGGGAATCTGGGACTTGCAAGCACGTTCTCTTTCTTCCTCGGGCACCATCTCTCTACGATCGAGGGGGGTGCAGTGTGCACCGACGACGAGGAACTCGCGCAGGCACTCGCGCTCGTTCGCGCGCACGGATGGGACAGGCAACTCGATAAAAGGCATCAGCAGGCGCTTCGTACCGAGCATAAGGTAGAGCCGTTCTACGGGCTCTATACCTTTTATGAGCTTGCGTATAATCTTCGCCCGACCGAGATTGCGGGATTTTTGGGTAACGCGCAAATAACGTATCTGGACCATATCGTTGCGGAGAGGGAAAAGACCTTCCGACTTTTCGCAGAGGCCCTCTATGGCAGATCGGAGATGTATCTCCCGTTCCGCTATGATCACATGGATACGGCCTCGGCCATGGCATTCCCAATTGTCTGTGTATCGCCGGAGGTCCGAACCAAGCTCATCGAGCGTGCACAGGGCAAAGTCGAGACGCGTCCGATGGTCGCAGGGAGCATGGTATTCCAGCCGTTCTTCTCCAAGTGGCAGAGCGACATGATAGAGCCCGATATGTGCCCGGCTGCGGCGCGCATACACACGCAGGGGTTCTACCTGCCGATCTATCCCGAGATGACTGACGGGGACAAGCAGACCATTATCGAGACTTTTTCGCGCGCCTGATACCGCACAGAACCATGACCGACTTTTACTCAGGCAAGCGCGTACTTTTGACCGGTGGTGCCGGTTTCATCGGAAGCCAGATTGCGGAGATGCTCGTCGCGCGCGGCGCGCGGGTCACTATTCCTGTGCGGTCCACCACCAAGACGGATTTTTTGAGCGCTGTGCAAGATCGCATAACACTCGTCGAAGCCGATCTGCGCGACCGGCCGCGGCTCGACGAAGTGATGAAGGGGCAGGAGATCGTGTTGAATCTTGCCGCCTCCAAGGGCGGAGGAATAGCGCATAGCATGACGCACCACGGGACGCTTTTCCGCGAGAACATGGAACTGTTCCTGCCGGTCCTCGATTCGGCGCGCATAAATGGGGTCGAGCGTTTTCTCGTCGTGAGCTCGGCCTGCATCTATTCGCGCGAAGCGAATCATCATGCGACCGAATCACAAGGATTCTTGGGCGTACCCGAGGCGGCAAACGCCGGCTATGGGTGGTCCAAGCGCATGGAAGAATACCTCGGGGCTGCGTACGCCGAGGAATTCGGTATGAAAATCGCCATTGCGCGCGCGTACAACGCGTACGGTCCGCGCGACGCCTATTTTGCGGAATACAGCCATGTCATCCCGAGCATCATCAAGCGTGTCTTCAAAGGCGAGAACCCGCTTGTCGTCTGGGGGACGGGAACGCAGACGCGCTCGTTCGTCTACGCGACCGATTTCGCGCGCGGAGTACTCGACGTGTGCGAGAAGTACGCGGTCGCCGACCCGTTGAATATCGGCAGCAACGAAGAGATATCCATCGGTGACCTCGCACGTCTGATCGTCGAACTTTCCGGAAAAAAAGTTGATGTCACCTTCGATACATCCAAACCCGACGGCCCCTTGCGCAGAAGCGCTGATACGAGCAAAGCATTCGAGAAGATAGGATTCCGCGCTGAGGTGCCGCTGCGCGAGGGACTAAAAAAGTGTATCGAGTGGTACCAAGCACACGTATAAATATGAAAGTCACACTTATTGCCGCGACACTGAACGAGCTCGAGGCGGCGCGCGTCGTGCTGCCCAAGATAGACCGCTCATTCGTCGACGAGATCGTCGTCGTTGACGGCGGCTCGACCGACGGCACCGTGGAATTTTGCAAGGCACAGGGATATACCGTATTCACGCAAAAAGAGCGCGGCTACGGCTCCGCCATGAAAGAGGCGGCGGCGCGGGCGCAAGGAGAACTCATCATCGAGTTCCCGCCCGACGGCAACTCACTGCCGGAAAAGATTCCAGATGTCATCAGAAAATTGCAGGAAGGATACGACTTCGTCATCGCCTCGCGGTACGCGAAGGGCGCGCGAAGCGACGATGACGATTTCCTGACTGCGATAGGGAATTGGGGGTTCACGCTTGCCACCAACATCCTTTTCTGGAGCTCGTACACCGACGCGCTCGTCGGTTTCCGCGGCTACCGCAAGAGTGCATACAACATACTCGACATGACCGCCCGCGGCCTCGATTGGTCTATACAGATGCCGATACAGTTCCGGAAGAAACGACTGCGCGTCGCCGACATCCCTGCTATCGAGCCGGCCCGCATCGGCGGTGTGCGAAAGATGCGCCCCTTCCGGACGGGCTGGCGTATCCTCAAGACACTTATCAAAGAGCGGTGTATTCTGTAATCCCATGGCTATGTATCAAGATATTTCCCGTTGCCGCATCTGTGGCAACGAAGATCTTACAAAAGTGCTCGATCTCGGGGAGCAATTCCTCTCTTCTTCTTTTGTGAAAAGTAACGATGAGGTAGATGAATTCTCAAAGTCGCGCGTGCCTTTGACGCTCCTTCTCTGCGGCACCTGCGGCTTGGTGCAGTTGCGCGAGACGGTGGACCGCGACTTGATGTATCGCAGCTATTTCTACCGCTCGGGAGTGAATCCCATGATGCGGGATGCGCTTGCCGACGTCACGCGTGACATCAAAGCGCATTCAAATCTCAAAGAAGGCGACTCGGTGCTCGACATCGGATGCAACGACGGCACGATGCTCACGTATTTCCCCATCACGATGCGCCGCATTGGTATGGACCCTGCGCAGAACATCAATAGGCACTCCTTGGATCCTTCGATCATTGTCGTACAGGACTATTTCTCAGCCGATAAGGCGCGGGGCGTGAACGACGGGAAATTCTTCAAGGCAGTGTCGTCCATCGCCATGTTCTATGACCTCGACGATCCCAACGCATTCGTATCCGAAGTAAAGTCAGTACTTGCGCCGGAGGGCACGTGGTGCGTGCAGCTGAGCTACCTCGCGACGACCGTACAAACGATGAATTTTTACGACATCTGCCACGAACATTTGCTCTACTACTCTTTGCGGACGCTCAAATTCCTCATGGACCGTCACGGGCTGAAGATCATCGATGCATCGCAGAATGACGTGAACGGCGGGAGCTTGCGATTCTTTGCCGTGCACGCAGATGACCCGCGTACTGTTTCTCCGGCGCTTCTCAAGATCGAAGAGGCCGAGAAAGGGCTGGGGCTCGCGGAACCCGCCACCTACGAGCGATTTAATGCAGCGATACAGGACTTGAAGCGCATCACGCTCGAGTTCATCGCCGGCGAAAGAAAAGCGGGCGGTCTTGTCGTCGGGCTCGGCGCCTCGACGAAAGGCAATGTGCTCTTGCAGTATTTCGGTATCACGAAGGATATGCTACCGGCCATCTCGGACCGGTATGCGGAGAAGGTGGGACTCCGGACACTCGGGACCGATATCCGCGTCGTCTCGGAGGAGGAGGCGCGTGATATGAAGCCATCGGCAATGCTGGTCCTCATCTGGTTCTTCAAAGACGAACTCCTAAAGCGCGAGAGGGAGTATCTCGATAATGGCGGGAAATTATTCTTCCCGATGCCGTATCCGCATGTTGTCACAAAGGACGGGGAGGAAAGGTTGAATTAGTTACGTTTTCTTGCGGAGCACCCACCAGTGGGGAAGTGACAGATTCTCGTCTTTCGTATAGCCCGAGCGTTTGATAAGAAACTCATCCGCTATCATTTTGATATGCGGCAGCGATTGCTGCCCTTTCGTGTAATTGGAGAAATCATACATCGTGCGGTAGAAGTACCACTGGCTCAAACTCCGCACCATATTTGCTTTGAGGAACGAGAGCGTCCACCGAATATCATCAAGCAGCAAATACCCGTCTGGTTTCAATAATTTGTCGGCAAGCAGTATCGCCGGTAGATCTATATAGAACGTGTGATGCCCGTCGACGTAGATGACATCGAACTGCTCGCCCTTTTGCAACATCTCGAAGAGCGTCCATGAGTAGGTGCCGGTGGAATTTTTCGCGAACGAGATGTGTTTTGTATCGAAATCTTTTATTGCGAGCTCTCTCTCGTGGCTCCCGCAGACGCTTGCGAAATCGCAGCCAGTGTAAGAAATCCCGTATTGGCCCATGAGTTTGAGCCGCTCGAAGTGGGGAAATTCGCCGATACCAATTTCAAGGAATTTCCCGCGCGGTATGGTCGAGAGTATTTTTCTGATGCTCGTTTCTTTGCTTGTAGGATCGGCGGTACCGCTTTCATTTTTATACGTACACCCAAGATTCCTCAGCTTGAACACATACCAGAGCGGCGCATACACCACGTGCCAGAATCTCTTAGCTGAACGCACCCGCAATAAACGAAGAGCATTCCGGAGTCCCATCTTCCGCACCCGCTCTCGAAGGTCCGTCATACGGAGGGTCCCTCGTGCTTCGCTTGCCAAAAGAGGTATCCAAAGAGCACGAAGGTGAGGCATTGGGAAATGATGGTTGCCCATACCGCTCCCCAGATGCCAAACGGCGGAAGGAGCAAAATGAAGAGCGAGATTTTCACGATAGGCAGTATGGCTTGTGAGATGTACAACTCTCTTTTTTTCATGTGCGCCTCCAGAGAGGAGCCGAATATCGAAACAGGCGTGAATATGAGAGAAAGGGCCAGTATCTGTGTATAGGGTATCGCTTCGATATATTGCGGGAACAAGAGACCAAAAAGGAAGGGGGCGATGGCGATGTAGGCGATGACCACAAGGAGCATAACGCCCACAAGAAGGAAGACTTTTCGGGGAATGGACCTCTGCAATTCAGAGAAGTTCTGATTGCTTAATTTCGGGAGGGCGAGTCGCGTCGGGATCTCGTTGAGCAGCTTGAGCTGCGCGATGGGCGTTTGTGCGAACGCGTATAGGGCGAGTTGCGCCGCGCCGAGGTAATGGAAGACAAGGACCTTGTCGATATTCTCGCCGATCTTTCCCATAATACTTATCAAGCTCAGATGTTTTGCGTAGGGAATGGTCCGTGGATCAACGGAGTTATTCGGTCGGTATTTTCGTATCGTCGCGTAGTGAAGAAAAAGATTTACGACTGTACCGGAAACAAAATAAACGAGCACGATGAGAATAGGATTCTGGGTGAGGAAAAGGACGGCTATCAGAATGATCGCAGGAATGAAGTCGGCGGTACCATCATACAGGGCTTGCGTTCTGAAATCTTTTTTTCCGGAGATGAATTGGCTGAAGAAGGAAAAGCCGATAAGTATCGGATTGCATGCGGCAACAAGCAAGAACGAGACGGCAAGCGTGGTATTGTCGTGCGTGAAATAGTAGAGCGCAACAGCAAGAGAAATGCCCACCATCCCCACGCTCCACTTGAGATAACTGATGGCGCCCGAGCGCAAAGCCCCCTCATATCCGCGCGCTACCGCTTGGATGATGGCGGTACCGGTCCCCGTGAGCGAGAGTGCACCGATGATGCCTGCTCCCGCGAGGACGAATTTATAGGTACCGAATACCTCGGGGGGGATGAGATTCGCCATCGCGGTCGCCAAAAGGAGTGAGGAGAACATGCCGACGGCTTTGGCGAGGGTAAGCCAAAATCCTCCGTGAGCCATATAGAGCATATCGGTCTTCGTATATGCTTCGCTCCACTTGAGTGCCTTTAGGAAAAGCCGTTTGAGCCCGACAAACATGCCCCATGCTACCGCTAGACGCGGGAGCACGCCAGCTATATAATTCGGCACCAATGCCTGCGACACCACAAAACACTTCGCCGGTGTCCGAAGTCTCAGATAACGTGAGGAGAGAGGACAAGCTCTTTTTCTCCGCATTCGTCGTAGTCGTGACGATCTTTGCGTCCCTCTCGCTCTACTTTTTTCCGCATATTATCGATGGAGACGCCGTCGGGTATCTACATGCCGTCCGGGTATACCAAGGTGAGGCGCCAGAGCCGCACATATCGCCGGACCAAAGCGAAGTCACCCTTGATGTAGTCACCGTACATCGGATGCTCACGACACCGCTCGGTATCCAAGCTGTCCGCATATTCTCAGAGGCGTTCGGATCTGACATCTGGGGCTGGCTCGCATGGGACACCATTCTTTTCTTTGCCGTCAATATTCTTTTTTATCTTCTACTCTTGCGCGTGTTCCGAAGTCCCCGCGTGGCTTTTGCGGGCGGGCTTTTCTTTGCGGGAAATTATTCCATGGTCGTGCACGGGCTCGCGCTCTTCATGGATATCGGCGGGTGGTTCTTCTACGTACTCTCTCTTTTTTGCCTCTTTGTCTATATCGAATCCGGCAAGTACCGAGATCTGGTTTTCGCTGCGCTCGCGATAGCAGCGGGCAGTTTCTTCAAAGAAAATGCATTAGTGGCCGCTATCCCGCTGACCGTCATCCTTCTCTACGAGAATTGGCGGTCCCCCCTCCGATTCTTGTTGCGCAGCGCCCCTCTCGGGCTCTTGGTCCTTGTGCCGATCATTATTCACCACGTCCAGATCTACCTTCAATACGGCTACACCTATCTCGTGTGGGTCAAATTTACCAAAGATTCATACGACTATTCCTCTCGCATCCTTGAGTATGTGAAGAGCATCGGATCATTACTCACCTTCCTCGCCCCGATCTCTATTCTAGGTGCATATGCCTTCGTACGCCCGTCGGCAGAATATCCGATCGATACGAAAAGAAGAATCTTTATCGTTTCGGTTCTCATCTCTGCGCTCCCTGCCGTGCTGTGGCTCGCTATCACGCAGAGAGTACTTTTCATGATTGTGCCGGGGGCAGTCCTTATCGCGTGCGTCTTTATACAACGATACGAGCGCTATTGGTATGCTTTTTTGCCGGTCGCGCTACTCTACGTCCTCGCGGGATTCTTTATGGATTCGTTCATCTTGAATTTCGTGAACTTACCATTTTGATATCACGTATGGGCTTTGAAATAAATGCTGCGAGGTGTTTTCTAAAACTCAAGAAAGACAATACGAATCTTTCGACGGTCGCAACTATAGCGCGCCAGAACTTTGATCTGAAAGCTAATATAGTATCTAAAGTGTTACGAGAGCACGATGTCGACGTAAGCGAAGCGCAGCTCGCTAGAATATATTCTGACGAGTACGCAGAGAATTTTTTACATGCTATCGGGGTCCAGACGATCGATTCTTTTGATTATTCCAATTATGAACAGTGCACGGTTGTGCACGATATGAATACTCCTCTCGGCGAAGAATATAAAAATAGATACGATGTTGTCTTCGATGGCGGGACGCTCGAGCACGTCTTTAATTTTCCGACCGCAATACAAAATTGCATGGAAATGGTCAAGGTCGGCGGGTTCTTCGTCGCAGTGACGCCCTGCAATAATTATAGCGGTCACGGGTTCTACCAATTCAGTCCGGAATTATTCTTCAGGATATTCTCAGAAGAGAACGGCTTTGTCGTGGATTCAATGTATATCGATGACAGCGAAGATCAGTATGCAGTGGCCGATCCAAACGTCGTAGGATCCCGAGTGACTTTTCGCAATAGTGGGATGACACTCTTGGTAGTAGTCGCAAAACGAGTTGAAAAAAAGAATGTACTTGAATCACCGCCGCAACAAGGCGTGTATGAATCCTTGTGGAAAGATAGGAATGTTGCACCAAGGGCGAACGAGCGAACCGATAATATTCTCTCGAAGGTCAAAAAGACCCTCAAGCATCTATTGTTTCCGGATAAATACGATACAAAAAAATTCAGGAAGATCCAAAAATAATCTATGTTGCACACTTCTCCCGATCGTTCAAAGCCGACCGTACACCTTGTGTATACCGTGCCGCTCGGGAAGACATTGCTCAAGCGGGCGATCATAAAGGGCCTGCGCCTCGCGCACACGACACCGCTCCATCGATGGGCGACCGACGCCCTCATAGATTGGCAGCATCCGATTCGCGCACCGCATAGCATTACGTACAACCTCATTCGTGCCATCCGCGCGCGGGGGCACTCCATCCGGCTTTACAGTTTGTACGAACGAGGAGTTATTCGACACAGGCCCGAAGATATCGTTATCGCAGCGCCACTCCCAAGCGGCGGGCTCGGCGTCACGAGGGAGCGCGAGGATGACAGAGCGTCTATTACGTCCCGAACCATACGGGAATATCCCAGTGCGCGGAATTACATCATCATGCCGTACGCTCATGATGAGCAATATTCAATGCTCGCACACGATCTGATAGGGGAAAATAACAAGGCAGGCGGCGGAGCCATCTTTATCGGCGGAAAAATATGGGAACGTGATTGGAAGACACGCTCGCCCCTTGCCGACTTGGGGGATTTGCGAAAAGTGCATGTGACCGAGATGGGCATCGACGCGAGTGAGTATCCATTCGTTAAGAACCGTTTTAACCCAAAGGGCAAGCGCAAGTATCTCTATATCGGCCACACAGCATGGTACAAAAATACCGCTGAACTCGAACGGATAGCGGAACGAATGCCGGAGTACGAGTTCGCACACATAGGCGGCGGCGAGGTGAAAGGATGGAAAAAGCTCACTAATTTCGCGCCACTTACCCGGGAATATGTCGCACAGCTCGCGCAGGAGTTCGATATTTTTGTGAGCGTAAGTACCGCTGATCCGCAGGCCACGACCATCGTCGAGCAGATGTGTTTCGGGTTTGCAGTCGCGTGCACCCCTGAGACGGGCTATGACTACCCATCGCTCACAAATCTTCGCACGGGTGACACCGAGTACAATGTGCGCGCTCTTCTCAATCTGCAGAATGCGGACGAGGAAGAACTACGTGCACGCGCGCACGCAAATAGGCGCATTGTCGAAGAAAAGCACGGATGGGGCCAATTTACGGACCGGATCCTGAATTTCACAGGCATTCGCTAAAGTATGATAGATAGAGAGCATCCACTGCGCATTTGTTATCTCAATATAACGGATACGATTCCCCCGAGGGACGTCGTGTATCTCAAGGGGTTCAGACAGTGCGGGGCTGACATCATCGATATTCGCGATTCTTCTCCCGGAATAACCAAGTTCGTGAATATCTATCGGCGGCACCGCGCACTGAAGGGGGAATATGACATCGTGCTCGTCGGCTACGCAGCACAGATCCTCGTCCCTTTTGCACGCCTTATTTCCCGCAAACCCATTATCTTCAATGCGCTGGGGCCTATCTCCGAGGGAGTTTTTTCCCGCGGGCAAAGTTCGCTGCTCTCCTTCGGGGGTGTGTATCTCTGGCTTTTGGACTTCCTCGCATTCCATACTGCGTCCCTCACCCTCATCGATAACAACGTACTTATCCAAACAATGGCAAAGAGATTCCTTATCTCGCGCGCAAAGCTTGTGCGCGCGTGGACCGGTGTGGACGAGGACAGCTTCTTTTACGATCCTGCTATCCCGAAGCTGCCCCATTTCACAGTGCTCTTTCGCGGTGAACTTGCGAACGATTCAGGTATAGAATATTTTCTAACTGCGGCAAAGAATCTTGCCACGACGGATATCAGATTCAGAATCATCGGTCGCGGGCCGATGGCGGGGGAAGTAGAGCGCATGCTCAAGACTTTTCCTTCCGCTCATGTGGAATGGATACGAGAGCGGCTAGATATAAACGAGCTCAGGAAAAGAATGCAGGAAACACATCTCTCTGTCGGCTGGCTCTCCAGCGCTCTTCGGGCACGGCACTCGATCCCACACAAGACATACGAGACGCTGGCTCTCAAATTACCGTTCCTTCAAGCACGTTTGCCCGCGATGCTCGAGCTCTTAAAAGAGGATATGACTTCGCTCTTCTGCGAGCC
>OBEQ011784535.1_pt1 | contig 22813 bp, 21 predicted proteins | sample 1670901 | NCBI WGS metagenome assembly OBEQ01 (sample SAMEA104232315, study PRJEB22302) | groundwater metagenome | biome: forest; feature: aquifer; material: groundwater | place: USA | collected 2011-08-07 | depth 5.4 m
TGGCAATCTTTTTAAAGGAGTGCCTACCCGCCAATTGTCGGTGCCTTGGGCAGGCGGGCTTCGCTCGCTTGAACTAGAAGCAGGCTCGCAATGACACGGAAAAAAAGATTGCCTGCCTGGCAGTCAGGCTTCACAAAAAACGTTCGCAATGACACAAAACGATAATAACTCGCATACGGAATTAATGTTTAGGATTTCGATATTGTGTATTGCCGATTGTCTGTTTTATAGCCCTTTGCCAGCCGGCATAAAGTTTCTGACAATGGGCGATCGGCATTTTGGGTTTAAATGTTTTTTCGATGGATTGGAGTTTTATGAGATCATCTTTGCCTTTCCAAATTCCGATGGCAACGCCGGCCAGGAACGCGGCGCCTCGCGCGGTAGATTCGGTGATTTTCGGCCGGATGATATGACAGCGCAAAAGATCGGCCTGGAATTGCATCAGAAAATTATTTTTGCAAGCTCCCCCATCGACTTTTAAAGTTGTGATCTCTCCCCCGTATTCTTTTTTTATAATATCAAAAACATCTTTTGTCTGATAGGCGATGGATTCGAGCGCGGCGCGGATGATGTGTTGCCTGCCGGCGCCGCGCGTCAGTCCGCTAATCATTCCACGCGCCCCACTGTTCCAATACGGCGCGCCAAGCCCTGTGAATGCCGGAACAAAATAAACGCCTGCCGTATCCGAAATTCCTTTGATAGCGTTTTCCGTTTCCGAAGATTTTTTAATAATGCCAAGCTGATCACGCAGCCATTGAATGGCGGCCCCCGCGATAAAAACAGAACCTTCCAGCGCGTAAACAGGTTTTCCCTGATCATCGCAAGCGAGCGTTGTTAATAAACCACTTTTGGAACGAATGATTTTTCGGCCGGTATTTAAAACCAGAAAACATCCTGTCCCATAAGTATTTTTGAGTGTTCCCGGCAGGAAACATCCTTGCCCGTAAAGCGCGGCTTGTTGGTCACCGATCGCGGCCGTTATAGGAATGCCAGTAATAAGCCCGCTTTCATTTTTTTGAGTCTTTCCAAAAAGCGTTCCGGAATTCTGGACCTGCGGCAAGATGGCGCGGGGGACCGTTAATATTTTTAAGAGTTCGGGATCCCAATGAAACGGTTTGATATCAAAAAGAAGCGTGCGACTGGCGTTGGTGAAATCCGTAATATGCGACTGGCCGTTTGTTAATTTCCAGATCAGCCAGCTATCGATTGTTCCAAAACAGATTTTCCCTACCTGCGCTTTTTTACGTAAACCCGGAACATGATCAAGAAGCCATTTGATCTTTGTGCCTGAGAAATACGCATCCAGCACAAGGCCGGTTTTCTTACGAAATTCATTTTCCAGGCCGCGCTTACGGAGTTGGTCACAGATTCCGGCTGTCCGCCGGCATTGCCAGACGATGGCCCGATGGACAGGCCGGGATGTTTCACGGTCCCAGAGCACCGTTGTTTCGCGCTGATTGGTAATGCCGATGGCCGCAATATCGTTTTGGAAAATCCGGCTTTTCGCAATAGCTTTTTTTATTGTTTGGCAACAGGACTGCCAGATTTCTTCGGCGTCATGCTCAACCCAGCCGGGTTTGGGGAAATATTGCCGGAATTCCTGATAGGCGCTGGTGACGATCTTACCATGATGGTCGAAGATGAACGCCCGCGTGCTGGTCGTTCCCTGATCGATGGAAAGGATGTAGTTTGTTTTCAAATTCGAATTCCTTGTTTTCTTCCCTTTGGTGTGAACACCTCTTTTGCTGCGGTCAGCCCGTTAAGTGCTGTTTGTATTGTTGAGATTTCATGAATTGTGAGATTATTGTACGGAAGGCATAACCATCGTTAATGATATCAGAACTTTTGCGGTTAAGTGTAGGGACGGGTTTAAAACCCGTCCCTACTTGAGTCGGATTGACTTTTTAATTCAAACACGAAAAATTATTTCGAGTGTTCACTATAGAAATTGCTTAAAATCTTAGCCGCAACATCCTTTCCCCCTAAACCAAAGGCCAGGGCAAGCGCCAGACAGACAGCGCCGAAGAAAATATTAAAGGTTGTATTGACAAAGATCGCCGCAATGCCAAGCTCACCAAGGGAGATCAGTGTTGCAAAAATCAAGATCGCCCACCTGGTCACACCGCTTAAAATATCCGGCCTGGGAATTTTTGTATTCACAGCCGTTGTGATGACGATCGACGAAACAACATTTGCCAAAAACATCCCGAAAATCAGGACAAACAAAGCCGAAATAACTCTCGGGACATAGGCGGTCAATCGTTCCAACAATTGGGAAGCGACCGTGAGGCCGAGGATATTCACGGTGACGACAAGAACCAGGATCATGACAAACCAGTACACCAGCCGGCTGATCAGTTCACTGGCCGTCAGTTCAATGCCACCCTTATGAAGAACATCGGCAACACCGGCTTTTTTAGATAGATTTTCGAATTTAATGGCTTGAAGAATACGATGGGCGATCTTTTGAACGATTTTGGCGAAGATCCACCCGAAGATGAGAATCAGTAAAGCAGCAATCAGTGTTGGGATAAAGTTGGCAACGGTAATTAACATAGCACGGATTGGGTCAACAACCACATAGCTTAAGCCTTCCATAAGCGTTCCTCCTTTTTGTTGCGTTTTTTAATGTTTTAACGAAATCGACTCTCACCTCCTTTATTTTGATTATACGCGGAGATAGACGCGAAACTATCATTTTTTAATATTTTTTGGGATGGAATGGCCGCTTGAAGTTGGCCGGTAAGGCAGTGCTGATCAATGTGTTGCAGATAAACAGGCCGAAAAGTATTCGCCAGAGATTTTTTAGATAGGGCTTTGATACGAAGATAATTGTCCGTTAACCCCGACCAAAGCCCATCGTGTTCATCTTCCCAAAGAACGTTCTGCACTGTTCCAATAAATTTTTCCATAAATAATTGCCGTTTGCGATGGCCAAGGCTCCGTAAGAGCTCACTTCGCTTTTTGATAACTTTTGGCGAAACCGGATTTGGAAAACTGCGGCTTTTGGCAACATAGCGTGCGGAATAACGAAAGACGTGAAGGTAGGACAGCGGTAGATTGCGAACGAACTCTTCGGTTTCTTGAAAATGTTCATCGGTTTCCCCGGGAAAGCCAACAATGATGTCGGTTCCGATGGAAACTTGTGGAACGGTTTTATGAGCTTTCAAAACAAAATCAAAAAATTCTTCCGTTGTGTATTTGCGCCGCATGGATTTGAGAATTTCATTGCTGCCGCTTTGAAGCGGAATGTGAAGATGTCGGCAAAGTTTGGACTTCCCCATTCTTTCAATGAGTTCAAAAGGAATCGTTGTCGGTTCAATGGAGGAAATACGAATACGTTCAATACCGGAAATTGTTTCCAGCGCATCACAAACATCCGAAATCGTTTTTCCATTGTTTGCGAACGTTCCGATATTGATTCCGGTTAAGATGATTTCTTTATGGCCAGCGCGGGCGAGCTCGCCGGCTTCCCAGAGGATATTCCCAAAGTCGCGGCTGCGAGCTCGTCCGCGCGCGTAAGGAATCTCGCAGAAACTGCAAAAGAAATCGCAGCCGTCCTGGATTTTTAAATTAGCACGCGTGTGATTCTTATCGATGCCCGCAATCGTTGATTGAAAACTATCACGGGGAATAGTTGGCGCAATGACTTGAGGCAGGAGCGACTCGCCTGTCTCATCAATAATTTCTGCCAGATCCATTTTCTTGGCATTGCCAACCACCCACCTCACGTTCGGGAGTTTGGCGAGTTTTTCTTTTTGGATCTGCGCCTGACAGCCAACGAGGGCGATGCGGGCCTGAGGATTCAAACGATTGATCTTTTTGACCAGCTGACGTGTATCCGCATCGCCGTTTTCCGTGACGGTGCAGGTGTTAACGACTACAATATCGGGATTGTCATCAAATCCGACAATGGAATATCCCTTTTGCTCAAAGCTGCGTTCGATCACAGCAGTTTCGCTTTGATTGAGTCTGCATCCAAATGTATAGAAGGCAATTCTATTTTTCATTTCGAAAGATAATTTCTTTATCGCTTTTACATTTTTCTGGAATGGTAAATTCTAAAAGATTTGAATCAAGGGTTGTTACAAATGAAGTTCGTGTGATCAATCGATCAAAGGATTTAACCAGGGAACCACACTCCTCGCAGTTTTCGTATTTAAAGGCTTGTATTGCATTCTTAATATTGTTAACGATATTCTCATACTGAAACTTTAATGAGGCCGTATAATGACCGGGTGTTTGTGAAAGAAATTCCGTTTTCTGACTTGCGCTGTTAAAGCGGCTGCAATAACCAATCGGAAAGTTGTAGCTGTAAGATTTCCCGGTTTTAAGCGACACAAAATGTTCCGGTTTGAAAACTTCGGATTCACCGGGACAAAGAGGAATTCCATAGCTTCCGCCAGGCCCGTTAACGTTCCATTCCCAGCCGGGGTGCCGGCAATGAGAACGATACATTGGAAGTGTGATCGTTGATTTTCCATGGTTCATAACGGTTGCGCGGGCGATGATCGGCTTGTCGCAGCTTATTTCTTTTTCAACCAGTTCAATTGTCAATGAAACGTTCTGTTTTAATAGGCCGTCTTGCTGTTGAGCAAAAGAAAGAGTGCTTGTTTGCGTGACCGAGAATATCGTTAGGAAGATAAGAATAAGTATTTTCATATCGAACAAATAGTTATCAGATTCCCACAAACGCGATTAAAAGCCACGCCGCTAAGAAACATAGACCACCCAAAGGCGTGATCGCTCCCAGCCATTTTTGGCCGGTGACGGCTAAAAGATAAAGGCTTCCTGAGAAAAGAATGATTCCAGCGACCAAAAAAATCCCCGCCCATTGGATTTTGGGGTCTTTAGACATTGATGTTAAATACGCGACAACGAAAATTCCCATGGCGTGAATAAGATGATACATGACCGCTGTTTTGAAAACGTCGAAGGAAAAAGCGTCGAGTTTGGATTTAAGCGCGTGCGAACCGAAAGCGCCAAGGGCGACGCCGAGGAACATTAAAATTCCAGCAATTCGTAGCCACATATTCTGTCCTCTTTCTTATATCCCCTCTGTAGGGAACGGTTTTAAACCGTTCCCTACAAACCATCGATTATATTATTTCTTATCCATTCAACGGCCTTTTGAAAACCAATACACGATATTTTAACACGCAAATCAAAATTTTCATTGCCCGAACTTCCCTTTTCCTTGAAAGCGCGGATAAGCCGGGCATTTTCAGAAAGCGAAGGCTGTGTTAATTTTTCATCAACCAAGATTTCTTTACCTAAAATTTCTTGCGGTTTGATTTCTATTTCGTGGCGTGTGTATTCTCCTTCACATTGCATGGCGGAGCAAAGTATTTTTACCGGACGGTTTAACGGAAATGCAAGGCTTCCCTCCCGGCCGTTACGCATGACAAGCGCGCCGCCGAAGGCGGCGCGCTCAGAGACCATAATCATCTTTTCAGCATATGGCGGATGAAAGGCGGATGTGATGACAATGTTTGCATTTGCAGGATTGAGGAATTTTTCGAGCGTTGAAAGAAACGGGCGTTTGACGGTTTGCCGGCGAATCTCAACCCAGCGATCGACAGCTATGGAAAGATTTTCCTGATTGATATACCAACCGAAATCGGGTTTTGGCTCTTTAAGGTCGGCGTTACCGGAAACAGTTCTTATTTTCATTTCCTTAATTAAATCTAAAAGCGTATTGCCCCATTTCGGGCCGCTGTTTCGCCCAACCATGCTGATGACGCGAAAGCCAAGCGACTGAAGATGATCGGCGATCAAAGGCGTGAGGAGATAAGAATTGTCCACTCCATCGAATGGTTCAGCGAGTTGAATCACAGGATCACCTGCCGGGACTTTTTGACAAAAAGGTTTTTCGATTGTTTCTTGCATGGCCCGCAGCAGACCGTCGTATTCATCCGGCGTTTCGTAACGGACCCGAAGGACGCTGGCAATCATTCCCCGCGCGCAATCTCCGGGATCGTTGGAAAATAAAAATTTTCCCAGCCGGTGAGCGGATTCCAGGTTCAAAGTTTGTCCTTTAAGCAAAGATGCGCAGATGTCTTTCACAAAATCCGGCGCGTCAAAAGCGATCTGTTCTGCCAGTTTACCGGCGTCATGTAGTGTTCCCGGAGGAAAAATATCATCAAGGACAGCTTCATTGTTTGTGACGCCTTTGATGAAGAGCGCACCGAAGAAAGCGCCTTTCGCCGGCGCCGAAATGTTCCCGGTTTTCATATCGCTGATGATTTCTCTGGCGAGGGTGGCATCGATGGGTTTGCTTCCACGTTTGCCGACACCAACGGATTTGATGCCGCGGACAATGGCAGGGATGATAGTTTCGGTTGTTATTTGAGCGTGTTCCATAAATTTTGAACTTTCGTGTTTGATGTCATTGCGAGGAGAAGCGTATTTCGCGACGACGCGGCAATCTATTTAAAAAGTTTGCTTCACCCCTACTGCTGCCTTGCGACAGCAAGACGTAGGGGTTCGCAATGACACCACTTTATTGTCATGACAGACATAAGTATATTGAACTCTTTTAAAAATTCAACCTATTTGCATAATATGCGAAATGGATTATAATTGACACCCTATGAAGATCGGATCGATCGATATTGAAAAACCTATTTGCCTTGCCCCCATGGAAGATGTCACCGACATTCCTTTTCGGGCGATCTGCAAGCGTTTGGGCGCGGACATTCTCTATACGGAATTCACCAGCAGCGAAGCGTTGATTCGCGATGCGAAAAAAGCCTTAAAGAAAATTGAGATCTTCGATTACGAAAGGCCGATAGGGATTCAGATTTTCGGCGGCGTGGAGGAATCTATGCAAGGAGCGGTCCGAGTTGCTGAAAAATTCCGGCCTGATTTTGTCGATATCAACTGCGGCTGCTGGGTCAAGGATGTTGCTTTAAACGGCCAGGGCGCAGGATTACTGCGGGACCTCCCCCGTTTTGAATCGATCGTCAGATCCGTCGTCAGCGCAAGCAAACTTCCCGTGACCGTTAAAACGCGTTTAGGCTGGGATGAAAAAAGCATTGTGATCCTGGATGCGGCCAAGATGATCGAACAGGCCGGCGTGAAGGCGTTGACGGTTCACTGCCGGACGCGCGATCAGGGCCATCGCGGTTTGGCGGATTGGGCGTGGCTTACGAAAATTAAAAAAGCGATCAGCATCCCTTTGATCGGCAATGGTGACCTTGAAACACCGGAAGATATCAAGCATATGTTTGAAACCGGTTGTGACGGCGTGATGGTCGGCCGCGGGGCCATCAAGAATCCATGGATTTTCAATCAGGCAAAACATTTTCTTCAAACCGGAACGTATTTGCCCGAACCATCCTTAAAAGAACGCGTTCTACTGTGCATTGACCATTTGCGGCGTTCGGTTGAATACAATGACAAGCCTTTCGGGGTCCTTACTTTTAGAAAATTTTACGCGGGATATTTTCATGGGATGCCCAATATCGCGAAGCTGCGCAACGACCTGATGACATGTGTGGAATTCGATCAGGTCGTTGCGCGCCTTCATGCTTTTTTGGATGAGCAGTCAGCGACAAAAGCGAATGAAACAGTTTTGAATTAACTTTATTGTGTCATTGCGAACCATGAACCGTTATGGTTCATGGCGGGGCTTCACCCCGACCTGCCTGCCGCAGGCGGGCAAAAGACGTCGGGGTTCGCAATGACACAGGTTGGGAAAACGTTCGCATGACACAAGGTGATAAAAACTCACACATGGTGTTAGAAATTATTTTTCTCATATGAAAAAATATAACGTTATCGTGATCGGGTCCGGCGGCGGATCCAAAATCATTTCTCCCGCCGCAAAGCTTGGCCTTAAAGTTGCCGCCATTGAAAAAGATGCTTTAGGCGGAACCTGTTTAAACCGTGGTTGCATCCCCTCCAAGATGCTCATCCACCCTGCTGACCTTGCTTTAACAATCAAAGAAGCCGGAAAATTCGATTTGGCTGTTGACACCAATATCGTTGTAGAATTTGAAAATCTTATCAAGCGTATTTCCAGCACTGTTGACTCCGATTCACAGAAAATTAAAGTCGGGTATTCAAAAAATCCCAACATTGATTTTTATCACGCGCCGGCAAAATTTATTTCCAATAAAGTGATTCGTGTTCGAGAGGAAGAGATCACGGCCGATAAAATCTTTATTGCCACCGGTGCGCGTCCGCACATTCCAGAAATACCAGGCCTCAAGGGAACTCCTTTCATGACAAGCGAGGAAGCGCTTCGCAATACCAGGTTGCCGCGCAAAATGATCATCGTTGGCGGTGGTTATATCGCCGTTGAACTCGGGCATGCCTATGGTGCTTTGGGGACAGACGTCCACTTCCTGGTTCGCAGCAAACTCCTCAAACACGAAGATTCTGAGACGGCAGCGGAATTCTCGAAAGTTTTTTCAAAGTTTTATAACGTTCATTTGGGCGTTATTCCTACGCAGGTTGATTACCGAAACGGATTGTTTACTGTCACATTTGAAAACGCCTCTGGCCAATCGCGGCAGTTGATGGCTGACGCGCTCTTGATTGCAACCGGCGTTGTTCCCAATACCGAACAGTTGGGATTAGAAAAGACGGATATCAAAATTGATCTTAAAAAGTTTATTGTTGTCGATGATTATCTGCAAACGGCTGTGAAAGATGTTTACGCCCTTGGCGATTGTATCGGCCGTTATCTTTACCGGCATTCGGTCAATTTTGAAGGCGAATATTTGATGCGTACCGTGTTTGTCGACAAAAAAGAAGAACCCATTCATTACGGCCCCGTCCCCCACGCGGTGTTTTCATATCCGCAGGTTGCCGGCGCGGGAAAAACCGAAGAGGAATTAAAAGAAACAGGCGTTGATTATGTTGCCGGGTTAAACCATTACAAAGATAGCGCGATGGGCATGGCGCTTTTGTCCGATCATGGTTTTGCAAAAGTATTCATCGAACGTAAATCACGAAAGATCTTAGGCGTTCATATTGTCGGACAGGAAGCGTCCAATATGATCCACATGGTTATCGCTCTTATGTATAAAAATGGAACGCTGGATGATTTGCTCAACATGATTTATATTCATCCGGCTTTGCCGGAGATCGTCCGTAATGCGGCGCGCAAAGCGAAGATAGCGCTTGATGAATCACCGTAGCAACCCTATAATCAATTCCCATGAAAAATTCCGAAGTTGCCATTTCCATTGCCAATCTTACCAAATATTACGGTAAGCTCAGGGCGCTGGACAATATTTCTTTTGAAGTCAAGCGCGGTGATTTCTTTGCTTTTTTAGGCCCCAACGGCGCCGGAAAAACAACGACCATCAATGTTTTAACCGGCCTCTCCAATTACAAAAGCGGAAGTGTTCAGGTTTTTGGCCACGATGTGACGCGCGAATATCGCCAGTCTCGCCCGCTTATCGGACTTTGCGCGCAGGAGTTTAATTTTGATCCCTTCCTTTCGATTCATCGTATGCTCGTTTATCAAGCCGGCTATTTTGGGATTCCGGAATTTGAAGCTTCCCGCCGTGCCGATGAACTCTTGGGCCGGTTTCAACTTTCGGATAAACGTAATGTCAAGCACCGGGCTTTATCGGGCGGCATGAAAAAGAGGCTTCTTTTTTGCCGTGCCCTTATTCATGATCCGGAGATCTTGATCCTTGATGAGCCGACGGCCGGCTGCGACCTGGAATTGAAATTCCGCATTTGGGATTATTTGGCCCAATTGAACAATGAGGGCAAAACGATTTTTTTAACAACGCATTATATGGAAGAAGCCGAGAAACTTTGTAAAACGATCGGCATTATCAATCACGGGCAAATCGTCCGTATCGGAGAAAAGAAAACAGTCCTGCAGGACAGATCGCTGGAAACTGTTTTCCTGGAAGTGACTGACATGCTCGACGACAAAAACGGATTTTCGCGAAATGGCCATTGAAAAAGTCCTGATTCAAAATCCTTACGGTGTGATCGCCCTTTGTAAAAGGGAAATCCTGCGGTTTTTTTCTGTTGCCACTCAAACCGTTTTTCCTCCCCTGGTTTCTTCAACGCTTTATCTGGCGATCTTTGGGTTAACCATCGGGCGCAAAATGAATTTGACGCCGGATGGAATGCCTTATATGAGTTTTATTATTCCAGGGCTGATGACGATGTATCTGATCATGAGTTCGTATGAAAATACCTGTTCATCTTTGTTCATTGGCCGTTGGCATAATCATATTCAAGAAGTTTTGCTCTCCCCGCTTTCGTATTTCGAAATGGTTGTTGGGCTTCTGGCGGGAGGTGTTGCGCGCGGGACAATCGTTGTCACAGGCGTTTATCTGATATCGATGATTTTTCAAGTCACTCCTATCACGTATCCTTTCTTTCTTATTTTCTTTGTGATCGTGATCTCCGTCATTTTTTCCTGTTTCGGAATGATTGCAGCCCTTTGGGCGGAAGATTTTAATATGCTGGGGATGTGGAATACCTACTTCATTATTCCCAGCGTCTTTTTGGGCGGCGTGTTTCATCCCGTTAATATTTTACCCGCCTCATTGCAGTTTTTAACAGCGTTTAATCCGATGTATTATTTTGTCAGTGGAATGCGGTACAGCGTGACCGGTATTTCGGAAGTCCCCGTTACTATTTCAGCCCTCTTTTCTTTTCTTGTTGCTTTGTTCTCATTTTTCTTTACTGTCCATCTTTTTCGAATCGGGTATAAATTAAGGACTTAAATCAATGACGACAGGTACGCGCCGTGGAAATGAACAACAAAAAAAGGGCCGCCCTGAATTTACAATACTCGGGCGGCCCTAATCATTTTAACTCGCTTTAACGATTACATACACTCCGGACAAAAAAGCCGTGGCACCGGATAAACATTTTGATGCGCTTCGTTGCCGCCGAACTGAATCCGTCCTTCGGAAATAACCAATTTTAAAAACCATAAGCGCCGGTTCTTTTTGAATCGTGCAAATACATTGGCCATTGTTCATTGCTTGCACTGCTACGCCTTAAATCATAAAGATAGATCGAGTTATTTACGCCACCGCCAACTAGCAATTCCATTTCTCCATCATTATCAAAATTATCGATCGTGTTTGAATAGTTAGAATATCCACCTATTGCCACAGGCCATCCTGCTAACATATTTCCGTGTGTATCAAGGGCGAATATACTCCCCAATCCTCCTCCGATTAATTCGGGGATTGAATCGTTATTGATATCAACAATTACTGGTGTGTTCATCCAGCCAATAGGCAAATATACCGGCCATCCAGGGAGTAAATTGCCGTTATAGTCGAAAACTGCGATTTTTCCATCACTTCCACTGCTGAACTGGGCACTTGTAACTAATTCAGGAAGACCATCTCCATCAATATCACCTATGGTAGGGTTCGTAAGATCGCCGTAACCATCTGGAAAAAGAAAATCTAAATTAATGGGCCACCCACGTAATGGTGTTCCATCTAATTCCAAAACATAAATGTATTTATGAAAAACGCCATTAAACTGTGAGGATACAAAGATAATTTCCGGACTTTTATCACCATTGATGTCCGCAATTACCGGATTGTAATAAGTATCCTGATGGTCAATTGTTACCGGCCATCCCGGCATAATTTGACCCCTATAATCCAGAAGAGTACCCATCAGTGTTGATTGACTTTGAGAACCTTCCCGTTGAAGCACAAACACGTGAGGATGATTATTAGAAAGATTGCTCGAAGGAATTATAGAAACGAAATTCATTCCACTTCCGAAATATTGTAAGGGCAACCTTACGGGCCAACCAGAAAGAATTTCTCCTTTTCCATTAAACGCAAAAATATATGAAAAATCTCCGCTCGCATAGCATGTGACAACAACGTCATCTTTCCCATCACCATCCAAATCGGCAAGATGCACAGCGTCAGGAGAAGGGTTGCCATCCAAAACATATTTTCGTAGATCAACCGGCCAGTTGCTTTTTACGGTTCCGTCATTATTGAATGCATAAATATAATAACGAAGAGGTGAACCAACAACATCGGGTAAATGGTCTCCATCAATGTCGCCAATGGCTGGATTACCAGAGCTACCAGATTGGCCGGTCAAATTTCTCCAGTTGACGGGCCAGCCGTTTACCGCACTTCCATCATCATGAAGGGCAACAATCATGTCAGGTCCGAACACAGTAAATATTAAATCTTTCTTGCCATCTCTATCAAGATCTGCCGAAGCAGCTGGGAATTCAAATATACCTAAATTAAGCGGCCAACCTGCCTTTAAGATAGGTCTTTTGTCAATATCCTTGGCTTGCAGATTGTACTTATTGGATTTAGAAATGACCCGAAGATTTTTAGAAGTTTGCGAAATATTTTTCTGGTTAAATTTGATTGCTCGATAAATATTTTTATTATTTCCTAAGATTTTTACTGTTGGATCAGAGCTTAATTTGGATCCGTTGCAAGAAAAAAATGCACGATTATCATCCGATAGATAATAGGGACAACTGCCATTTATGGGATTTGTTGGATTTGTTAAAATTTGAGAAGCTTCTACAGCAAAATTTCTGGTATCTGTGAACAAAAGAAATAAAAATAGAGAAAGAATATTTAATGTCACGATATAAATTTTACTTGTATGATAGTGCATCGGTTTATCTCCTTTCAAAAGGTATACTTTTGATTTACATACACTCCGGACAAAAAAGCCGTGGCACCGGATAAACATTTTGATGCGCTTCGTTGCCGCCGAACTGGCCCCATTCAACATGGCCATAGGGCCCTGTTCCACGATAATCATAGGCCCAGCACTTATTTCTGTCTCCAGAAACGCCGTTCCAATAATCCGCGCAAACAATAATTTCATTGCGGCCGTCTAAATCAATATCCGCAATCGCGGGAACCGATCCGGCTCCGATATCGATTATTTTAGGAAAACGTGGAATAATTGTTCCATTGGCTCGAAACGCATAAAGGTACCCGATATCCTGCTGGGCACCCAGCTGAGCGGCAATAACGATATCCTGCTGGCCATCCCCATCAACATCTCCCACAACCGGCGCGGAATTTCCCTGCCAGTATTCATAACTTAAAAGTTTTGGCCAACCCGGATAGGCAGTTCCATTTCCACGAAACACATAGAGCCTTTCATCGCTTTGAACAATAATTTCCGGAATATGGTCTCCGTTTAAATCGGCTAAAGCCGGAGCCGATCCGGCCGTAATGGAAGTATCATTGGCCAGTTGAGTTTGCCATTCTAACGTGCCCGTTGCGGAATACACGGCGACAACCGGGATGGTCGTTGAATTATGAATCTTGACAAGGACAATCTCTTTTTGGCCATCCCCATCAACATCGCCGATAACGGGAAATGTCAAAGGATACCCCCACCCGATGTTCACCGGAAAACCGGTAACAGCCGTCCCGTCTTGATGGTACGCGAATAAAGTGATTGTTTCCCCGTAGCGCCCGGACGCTGTGACAATTTCGTTGATCCCATCGCCATCAAGATCACCGATGGCGGGAGTGTTACGTTTAGGGCCGCCGAGAGTACTTGACGCAGGATATCCGGGTAAAGTTTTCCCCTGAAAATCATAACCGTGCAATTTCGAATCTTCTTCTCCAATAAAAATTTCGTCGCGCTTATTCACCAGCATCGGGCCGTTTGAAAACTCATTGCCCCGGATAACATCCGCCAGGGCGGCCGGAGATCGAACAACATTTGCGCTCAATCGGGGCCAGTATTTAACGGCATCCCCGTTGCCGGCATAAGCCGCCAGACTTCCTCCATGAAAACCCGCAAAGATACTGGCAATGTCAGGGGCATGGAGCCTGCCCAATGATAAATAGGCAACACCATCATTGGTTCTGGGGCCTGCTTTTGGCCAGCCGGAAACCGGAGTACCATTATTGTTCCAGGCGTACATCGGCCCGCGTCCCAAAGCGGTTGTCATCATTTCAAGCTGAGGATCGGTGTCGATATTACCAACCACGACATTGATTACGGCGCCGGATTGATAACTCCCCGTTGTGTTGGCGGCACTTATCGGAAATCCGGGTTCCAGATCCGGATCGATATCCGCAGGAGGGTCTTTCATGCCAATGGCTTTGATTTTCAAATTTAAAATTTTTGGAAGAACTTTGGTGTTCCGTGGATTTTTTATGCGGGTTTTCTCAAAAGAAGATTTGATGGGCTGTGATTCAAGGCGCGTGACAACGTTGTTTGCATCAATTGTTGCAACTGTTTTTCCACCCGCTATTATTTTCCGTGATTGTGCTTTAAATTTTGCCGCATGGACAGGTGTTGATGAAAAAATAATGATAAAGGCAAGAAGACAGAATAATTTCAATTTCATATGCCCATCCTTTCTTTGTTTTACGACCAGTAACGAAAGTATAACATATGAAAAAGTAAATAGCTAAGGACGGGGCGCCTGACTGCGATATTCCGTTGGGGTGAGGCATTTCAGTGATAGCGCGTGGATGGCCTGTTCTTTAAATTCTCCTTTAAGAACATCATAAACAAGACGGTGGCGTTTAAGCGGCGAGAGGCCTTTAAATTGTAAACTGACAATGTGAAGCACAAAATGCCCTCCTCCCATTATTTTTGTGCCGGGATGATGGGCATGCAAATGACTTTCATCAATCAGTTCAAGAAGGATAGGCTGTAATTTTGTGTTGATGCTGTTTTTGATCTTATTGTGTAGGGTCATTTCTCGAAGGTTCCGACGATCCTTCGGATGTCGGAACCCCGACCCAGAAAGCCATTCATCTACGATCTCACTAGCTGGCTTTCTGGCGTCGGGGTGAAACGTGTTGGTAAATGGAACCCATTGTAGCATAATCCAAATCTTCTGTTATAATATTCCCACTTAGCGAGGGAAGATTATGGATGACCCTATTGAAAAAATAAAAAGCAAACAAGAAGAAATTTATCGCTGGCTCAAAGAAAATGAAATCAGCAAAGAGCTCCCTCTTTATTCTTCCGTTGATGTGCGTGATGCCGGTTTCAAGGCGGCGGTTGTTGACACCAATCTTTTCCCTGCCGGTTTTAATAATCTTTGCGAACATGGTATTGAAGACGCCATTAAATATATCCGGCAAGCCGTTTTGGAACGTGTTCCGGGGTGTGAAAATATTTTAATTGTTGCCGAAGAATATACGCGCAATACATGGTATCTTGAAAACATCCGGGTCTTACAGGATATCATTGAAAAAGCCGGATTCCACGTTTTAACAGCCACCTTTTTAACGATCCAGCCGGGATTCTGCCAGGAAGGGATCCGATATGTTGAACTGACAACGGCAACCGGTGCATCGATCAAGATCCATTGCTTTAAATTAATTTTAAAAGAAATCAAGGACGGCCTCAAAAGTTTTGAATTGATTATTCTCAACAATGATCTCACAACCGGGATTCCCGATGTTTTAAAGGATTCCAACATTCCGATTTACCCTTCGATTCAAGCCGGCTGGCATTCCCGTCATAAATCCCAGCATTTTAAGCACACCGCTGATCTGGTTTTGGAATTCGCGAAAATTTTACAAGTCGATTCATGGTTATTTTCATGTTTGGATACCGTTGTCGATCAAATTGATATCAACAGGGATAAAGACCGGCAATTGATGATGGATTCCGCTGCTGATCTTTTTAAACGAATTCAAGCGAAGTATGATGAGCATCACATTAAAGAAAAGCCCTACATTGTTCTTAAGTCTGATTCCGGCACTTATGGGATGAGTGTTGTGATGATCGAAGACCCCAAAGAGATTGCCGATTTAAATCGCCGCAGCCGCAACCGCCTCAATAAAGGAAAAAGTTCGCAGCTCAATACTCGCTTTCTTTTACAGGAAGGTGTTCCAACGATCTACAATTTTGATAATCAGGTTAGTGAAGTGGTGATCTACCAAATTGCCAATAATCTTGTAGGTGGTTTTTATCGGATGAACGCGGATAAGTCAAGCCGGGAAAACTTAAACAGCCAGGGGATGACATTTAAAAAGATGTGTCCGCATTTAAGCAAGTACGGTGATTGCAGCGCCCACCATGATCTGACGACCTTTGATGTTTACCGGATCTTGTCGCGCATTGCGGGGATTGCCGCTCAACGGGAAGTCATCCAACTGGAGATCGATAAAAAATGAATTTTGTCTTTTTGATGGATCCGCTGGAGACGGTTAAGATGGAAAAAGACACCAGCTTTATTTTTATGCGGGGCGCCAATCGCCGAGGGCATAAAACGTTTTACCTTCCCGATGGCGGGCTTTCGATAAAAGGTGGAAAAATTTGCTTTCATGCGACCGAAGTCGTTCCTCGATTAAACAAAACGTCTCCGTTTATCCGTAAAAGGGATACGACCTTGATGGAAAATCAGGTCCATGCTGTTTTTGTCCGCAACGACCCTCCTTTTGATGAGAGGTATTTGATGAGCACATGGATGCTGGACCAGCTTCCCCAAAGCATTCCCGTCATTAATAATCCTGCCGGGATTCGGACGGTTAATGAAAAAATTTGGGCAAGCCAATTTACGACGATTGTCCCCCCGACCGTTGTCAGTTGCCGAAAAAGCGTTCTCATGGAATTTTTAAAATCTCAAAAAGATATTATCGCCAAACCGACAAACGGTTTCGGAGGCTCTTCCATCTTCCGCATCAAACAAAACGATGACAATACAAATGTGGTTTTAGAAACGCTGACCGGGCAATGGACGAAAGAAATTATTTTACAAAAATATTTGCCGGCCGCTAAAAACGGTGATAAACGTATCCTGCTTTTAAACGGGGAACCTTTAGGGGCCCTCTTGCGGGTTCATGCGAAAGGGGACCACCGTAACAACTTTTTTGCCGGAGGCCAACCGAAGAAAACAACGATCACGGCGCATGATCAACGTATTATTAAAATTTTAAGGCCTGAACTTAAAAAACTGGGGCTTACCTTTGTTGGCATTGATGTCATCGGTGAATATTTAATTGAGGTCAATGTCACTTCGCCGACCTGTTTGCAGGAAATGAATCGGTTAAACCATGCGCATTTAGAGGAAAAAGTTATCATGTTTGTTGAAAGTTTAGTACCGGTAAAAAAGTGAAACTAAAATTTACAAACAATGAGAGGGTGATGAGGATATCCTATGGGGACATTAACACTGTATCATATGAACGGTTGTCCCTATTGTCAGAAGGTTAAGGATTATCTGACGAAGGATCATATTGTGATTGCGATGAAAAATATTCATGATGATCCGGGTGCGCGTGACGAACTCATTCTGATCGGTGGAAAAAGCCAGGTCCCCTGCCTTGTCATCGATGGCAAAGCGCTTTACGAATCGTTGGATATTATCGAATGGTTTAAAAAGAATGGGAAACGATCATGACCGATGAGATCAAACACGTGATTGAACAGGCCGTCCCACAGGCCACTGTCTTTGTCAAAGACCCGAATAACGATGGGCAGCATTTAGAGGCGATTGTGATCAGCCCCCTCTTTGAGGGGATGATGATCGTCAAGCAGCACCAAATGATCATGGGAGCGCTCAAAAATCATTTTGCCGGTTCGCTGCATGCCCTGTCCTTAAAAACCTTTACCCCTGATAAGTGGTTAGAAGCCAAACACCAATTTAATTTATAAACCCGGATTTTGTCCCGCCGTTGGCGGGACAAAATCCCTGCCTGACCGGCCCTCGGCTTCGCCGCGAGGCGAGCAGGCAGGCGCCCAAAGGGCCGCCGCGCAAAATCTCTAAAAGAGATTTTGCGCAGAAGGCAGGGTTAATCCCAATATTTTGCCCCGTCTTTGGCGGGGCAAAATTGGGGATAAAGGGAGGATAGATATGGATATCAAATCGAAAATCCAAGATGATATTACAAAAAATAAAGTCGTCATTTACATGAAAGGGACGCCGGACGCCCCTCAGTGCGGGTTTTCTGCGGCGGTTGTTACTCTTTTAAAATCCCACAACGTTCCCTTTGAGACTCGCAATATCCTGGAGGATCCGGCACTTCGGCAGGCCATTAAAGATTTTACGAATTGGCCAACGATCCCTCAGATCTTTATTAATGGAGAATTTATTGGGGGTTGTGATATTTTGCACGAGTTGAATAAGAATGGCGAGTTAAAGAAGCTTTTGGAGAAAATTTAAGATTAAAAAACCATGTGGTTAATAGTAAATGGTTAATAGTGATAGGACTTTCGCGATTGCCTTAATCGTGTCTTTGCGCCCGCTCCGCCGCTTCGTCCCGCAGCGCTTCTGCGGGACGGGCTGGGGAGGCTAAATATTTTGGCCGGAGAACGAAGTCCGTCTTCGCCCCGCCGTATTTTGGCGGGGCTTCGCCGAGATCTCGCCGAAATCAAACACAATAAGTATTTGATGAAGGCGGACAATCTATTTAAAAAGATTGCCGCGTACCAACTTACCTTTAAATTTAAAAAAAATCGTTAGAGGAAGTTGGTACATGTACTTATTTCTCCTTTAAGATTATATTTATGTTTAAGGAAAATAAGTACGTCGTCGCAAAATGCGCTCCTCCTCGCAATGACACGGGAATGGTATTCAACCGCGAAACTCCTAAGTGAATAGTTGTAAAAGTTGCAGACCAGTGACTATTTACTATTAACTATTCACCGATTTGCCGGCCAATTTTTCGATGGACGCGTAAGGATAAATCCCGGATGAGTGTCCGTCATTCCATTTGATGCCCAGGGCGTAGTTGCCCAGCGTCATGATTTCTTTCGGCATGATGTCGTTTTGAATCCGGTCCTCCCGCAAGATCTTCTCCCCCGTCAATTCATTGACGCATAACGCGCATCGGCAGCTTAAGCGTAAAGCACGATTGGAAACGACAAAGATTTTTCCGTCCGGCCATTCGAGCGTTAAATTTTGCGCGTCAAACATATATTTCGGGACCAGATTTTGTGTACGGCTCATTTTTCCGATGGCGCGCACAACTTGATCAACCGCATTTTGGATTTCCAAGATATGGATCTCCTGGTCAAACTTTGATGAAAGCGCCGGCAAGATGGGAATTTGCGCGAGGGTTTCCAGCCCAAAACGATCTTTTAAAAGGTCCTCACCGTGGGCGCCAAAGATAAAATGTTTTTTCCCGCAACCGTCGCAAATAAAATGCGACATGTTTTCAATGATCCCCAGCATGGGCACTTTGACGGTTTCAAACATAAGGATCCCGCGGGCGACATCAACCAAAGAAAGGGTTTGACGCGTGGTCACGATGATCGCGCCGCTAAGGTTGACGTTCTGAGTGATGGTCAGCTGCACGTCTCCGGTCCCCGGCGGCATATCAATAAATAAATAATCCAGTTTCCCCCAATCGGTTTGATGTAAAAGTTGTTGAATATAACGGCTGACAATAGGTCCGCGCATGACGGCCGGCGAATCCCCCAGAAGAAACCCGAAGGACATGACCTTGAGTTTGCCGATTTCCGACGGAATAATCTGCTGTTTTTCATTGGTATGAATGGAAATTTGATAAGCGTTAAACAAACTCGGCATGGACGGCCCGTAAATATCCGCATCCAAAAGCCCGACTTTAAATCCCCTCTGAGAAAGTTCTTTGGCAAGAGCGGCAGCCATCGTTGATTTTCCAACTCCCCCCTTGCAGGACGAAACGGCAATGATGGATTTCACATCATTTAATCCGCTGGAAAGATTTTGTGCTGCCACACTCCTTTTAACAGGCTGTGAGGTCATTTGAACAGTTACGGATTTTACGCCCGGGATGTTTTTAATAAGGTCTTCGGCTTTTTGTTGGAATTCGGATTTGACGGGGCACGCGGGAGTTGTCAGCTCAATGTCCAACTGAACATGTGTGTCATGGATTGATAGATTTTTTATAAATCCCAGGCTTACGATATCTTGATGTAAATCGGGATCGATAATATTTTTTAAAGCTTCAAGAATGTCGTTTTTTGGGATCATGGAATACCGATGAGCATGACGTTATTCAATTGTTGTTTTTTGCGTATAAAAACATGGCATCCAGAGATTTCAAAGCTTTTAGCCGGACATCTTCACTGATAATGACGCGATCTTTTGTTTGCGGGTTTTTTAAGACTCTCAAAATATCAGAAAGAGAATTGGACTTCATATACTTACACAAAACACAGGAGCCGACGAATTTTTTGTCCGGCGATTCCACCTGCAGGCGGGAAGCCAGGCCGCATTCGGTCAGCATCAAAAATTCCGTAGCGGTTGTTTTTTTCATATAGTCAAGCATCTGGGATGTGCTGCCGACAAAATCGGATTCTTCGCAAATTTGTGGGACACATTCCGGATGGCTTAAGACTTTAACATCCGGATATTCCAAGCGCACGCGGGTTACGAGTTCGGGGTCATAGGTTTCATGAACGTAACACGTTCCTTCGTAGTATCGAACATCCTTATGAACTCCCCGGCATTTCATTTCGTTGACGAGGTTTTTGCCCATCAGTTTATCGGGAAGAAAATATATTTTGTCATTGGGAATACGCCGGGTGATATCGTAAACATTGGAAGATGTCACGCAAACATCGCACTCGGCTTTAACTTCGGCGCTGGTATTGATGTAGCACATAAACGTATAACCGGGAAATTTTGTACGAAGTTCACGCACTTGCGCGGCGTTGATGGAATCCGCAAGGCTGCAGCCATCGATAAAGCTGGGGATCAAAACGTCTTTGTCGGGATTTAAGATCTGCGCGGTTTCGCCCATAAAGCGGACCGCGGCGAAAACAATTGTTTTCGCCGCGGTCGTGATCGCATTTTTGCTGAGTCCAAAGGAATCTCCGACAAAATCGGCAACGCCATAAATGATTTCCGGGCTGACATAAGAATGCGCCAGGATGACCGCGTTCTTTTCTTTTTTCAGCGCATTGATCTCATTAATCAGCGGCGCGAGTTCTTCACACTTACGAAGTGAAAATTGGCAGACCGAAGAGCCAATCTTGACGTTTTTTAATTTCTCAAAAAGTTCCTCGGCCGTAATCGTTTCTTTTAAAAATCCGACACTCATATTTTCATCGCCTCAACTTGTCCATCGGTCAGAAGCCCTGACGAAACAGATTTGACATCCGTTTTATTGCGAATCGGCCAGAAAAAAACATTTTTACTCTCACCATTTTGATGCCGCGAGAATTTGACCACCAGGCTTGCCGCGGTCGATAAGATTTCGCCATCAGGTTGATTCCCTTTAAGAATCAATGTCGGGCCGCGGTCATCTTCAAGCTGAAAAACAAAATCGTCAACGTGCGCGTGGCGGATCAATGCCTCATTTTCTTCTTCGTTGCGGCCGAGGATCGCTTTAAACCTCTCGGAGATACGAAAATGACGGCCGTGTTTTAAAATGATTGTTTCGCGAAAATCACGGTAGCCGTGTTTAAAAACGTCTTTCATGCGATTGGCAAAATTCTTGTCCGTGAGCAGGCAGCCTCCCGCCGGTGCTAAATAATCTTTGATTGCGTATTTTTCTGCTAGTTCCATTTGCGGCTTGCGCGAACGGCCGCTGACGCTCAAAAGTTTACTGCGATCAATAAGGCCTTGTTGCTCGGGAATCGTTGGATCTAAAAATTGAGCACACAAGGGTCGAAGCAAACGCCCGGCAAGGCCCGTATGTTTTTCAATCGTCGCCATGCTGTTTTTCAATTGCGACATCGGCCTTTGACCCAAAACCTCGCCGGTGAAAACAAAATTAGCTTGAATACTTTCCATATATTGACGGGCGCGTGAAAACATGTGAATGCGGCAATCGACACAAGGATTAAGCGCTGTCCCATAGCCAAACTTAGGCTTCTTGACGATTTCGAGATAACGTTCGTCAAGCTGGAGCGTTATAAAGGGGATGTCCAAATTTTGGCAGGCTTCCAGGGCCTTGGTCTTATCACAGCAGCCCCAGGGCATGGCAAAGTAAACACCGTGAACTTGAACGCCAAGATCGCGGACAATACGGGCCGCGAGTGTGCTGTCAAGGCCGCCGGACATGAGGCCGACAGCTTTGACGGGGCGTTTGACAGTTGTTTGCTCAGATTGATTTTCGGGTATGAAATACATATTTTCTCGTCTGATTTTATTTAATAGTATACCGGATGAATCTGAAATTCAAGTTATAATTTTCTTTCAGTAGCTTTATTCTAGAAAAACTCTAACCGCAAGCTAGAACAATCGCTGTGTGTACGATTTATTGTTATCATTAACCAGCCGCGAGCGTCCAGCCTGATTTAATGCGACAGCAAGAAATTTTTACAAAAAAATTATATGCCATACTTTCACCGTAATAATGAAACCAGCTGTCTAACCAATATGCAAGGAGGAAGTAAGATGAGTAGCATGAAAATGAGTACGAAGACGAGGAAAGTATTAATTTTGGAAATACTTTTGGCAGGGTTATTTTTATTTTTGGGAAACAAGGGGTTTGCGGGGGTTTTAGAAAATAACCTCCTGACTAATCCTGGATTTGAAGAAAGCAATACGCTTTACGGCTGGATCCTCAGCGGAGATCAGATTGACAGATGGGTGGTTCAATCAGGCACTGTTCATTCGGGATCAAGGGCATCCCAATTCACAGAGACGATATTTTTTGAACCTTACCGCAGCGCGGCATCCCAGACGTTTGCAGCTTCAGCAGGTCAAGTTTTTTACGCAACGGTATGGGCAAAGACCAATTTTGATGTCAGGACGACTAATATTGCCGGCTTAAAGATCACATATTTAACCGCTTCAAATTCGGAACTACTGAACTTTCACTATTTAATGGATACTATGTATAACCTGCGCTATACTATGGGGTACACAGGAGGATCTTATGAGACCCTATGGCAAACCCCAAACACTGGAAAAGCGGAGGCGTCTGGCCGTCCGCTTGTTGAAACA
>OBEQ010869494.1_pt1 | contig 22811 bp, 26 predicted proteins | sample 1670901 | NCBI WGS metagenome assembly OBEQ01 (sample SAMEA104232315, study PRJEB22302) | groundwater metagenome | biome: forest; feature: aquifer; material: groundwater | place: USA | collected 2011-08-07 | depth 5.4 m
ATGAATCACGACCACTTTATCGTTCCGCCAGGAAAAAAGATCAAGTTAAAGGATTACGATCCCAGTTTTACGGCTCATTATAAGAATAAGAACGAGGCGGCCCCGAAATTGCAGAAAGATATTAAACAACTCGCAAAATATCAGAACATACTCTATGCCCAGAATACGTATGCGCTCTTGATAGTCCTGCAAGGAATGGACTCCGCCGGCAAAGACGGTGTCATTCGTCATGTGATGTGCGGAGTCAACCCTCAGGGCACGCAAGTCCATTCGTTCAAAGAGCCATCTGCGGACGAACTGAGCCATGATTTTCTTTGGCGCAACATGAAAGAACTGCCTAAACGGGGAGGGATCGGGATCTTCAACCGTTCGTATTATGAAGAGGTGCTGGTCGTTCGCGTCCATCCGGAGCTCCTGGATCTACAACGACTGCCTGACGGAACGAAGGGAAAGAACCTCTGGAAGCACCGTTTTGACGAGATTAATAATTTTGAAAAATACCTTGTCCGTAACGGGATCGTGGTGCTGAAATTCTTCCTCAATCTCTCGAAAGAAGAACAGAAACGCCGCTTCCTGGCGCGCATCGACACGCCGGACAAGAACTGGAAGTTTTCCTTTTCCGACGTCAAAGAACGCGCCTATTGGGACAAGTACATGGAAGCCTTTGAGAATATGCTCAACCATACCAGCACCAAACATGCTCCCTGGCACATCATCCCTGCCGACCACAAATGGTTCACCCGCACAGCCGTCGCCGACGTGATCGTTGAAAAGCTTAAATCCCTCAAATTGCGCTACCCGGCCTCCAGCGAAGAGCACAAGCAACATCTTCTGGAAGCCAAAAAACTATTGGAGGACGAGCCCGCATGAATACGTCCCCGGGGATCTTGATGAATAAAAAAAAGACGCTCTTACTTTTTGTAGGCCTATTGGCCGCTTTAAGTGTTATTAAATCCGGACTGCACACTCGTGAGGAGTCGAACGAGGCGCGGCTTTTGTCGTTAAGAAACCATTCACTGTATGCGAAAATTATTTCAAACAGCTCGAACATACAAATTGAAAAATATCCTCTGCGCGATCCCGTGTCTGACGCATCAATCGAAGGAGTTAATTTTTTACAGCCGGGTCGGCTGAAAGACAATATTGAAACGGTGATCATAGTGCTGGGCGATAGGCCGCTCGATGAAACAACACCTACGATAGACATGGTCTATCGGGTGCTGAAGGGTGTCGAGTTGGCCAAACGGTTTCCCAAAGCTATTTTGATCATGTCCGGGGGAGCAACCAAAGGCCCCGTACCCGAAGCTCAAATGATGGGATTGATCGCCTGGTCAAGGGGAGTGAATCCTTTGAGGATCATCCTGGAGGATAAATCTCGAACAACCGGACAAAACGCCGAATTTACGGCCAACATTGTCAGATCAAAAAATATCCCGCAAATATTTATTATTACTGAACAATCACGCCTCGAAAAAGCAATCGCCATCTTCCAAAAACATGACAAGGAATTCAAAGATGTCCAAGGGGCCGCTTGCGATGTTACCAGCGCTCTCATCATTGAACAAATGGAGCAGTTTTTAAAGAATCATGATGACAGGGTTGTGCGCGGTAGGTTATATTTTTTTAAATTGGGAATGAAAAGCAAAGCTTTTAACTTCGCGGTTTTTCACATTGAATAAAATAGAATCTCATGGATAAAGTAAGAGTCAATCGAGTCCCTCATATCATTTTCCTGTATTGGGTGATCAAGATCGCTTCGACGACTTTAGGCGAGACCGGCGCCGATATGTTTTCAATGACCTTTAAGCTTGGATATGCACAGACGATCTTGATATTTATGAGTTTTTTTCTTGTACTTCTTGGAATCAAGCTTTTTATGAAAGGCTATCACCCCATCGTTTATTGGCTTACTTTTACCGCATCCGCAATAGCGGGTACCGCAGTGTCCGATTTCATAGACCGTACATTGGGTTTTGGTTATGCCTTAGGCTCTGCTGTTTTAATAACAATGCTATTGATAATTCTCTTTGCTTGGCACAAAAATGAAAAATCAATCAACGTTGAATATATTTCCACCTCTTCCGCTGAAGTTTTTTATTGGGCCGCTTTTTTGATCGCCAATACTTTGGGAACGGCCGCAGGGGATTTCATGGCGGATAATATGGGACTCGGCTTTAAATACAGCGCAATTTTGATATCTGTAGTACTGCTCGTCATAGCCCTGCTGCACCTTTTTACAAAAGCATCTCAAACATTGTTATTTTGGCTGGCATTTGTTTTGACGAGGCCTTTTGGCGCCACCTTCGGGGATTTTCTGACCAAGCCCACCGCAAAGGGCGGGATCAATTTTGGAACAGTGGGCTCTTCCATCGTGTTTGCCGTAATCTTATTTTTTGCGGTTGCCAAGGAGAATCAGCTAGAACGGTTGAGAAAAGAATGAAGTTTGTTAAGAGTTTAAGCCTAACCCCCGGCAATAAATATGTTACTGTTTTTTTATTTGGCATCAAATATCCCTTATGAAAATACTTAAATGCTTATCTCTAATTTTTTCCATTTTATTTATCACACTGCTAGTGCCTATTTCCGCATGGGCAGGACCGCCGTTTCGCACGGATGACCCGGAGCCGGTGGAGTATCGTCACTGGGAAATTTACACATTTTCACAAGCTACCCATACAAAAGGAGACACGGCCGGTATTCTTCCCGGTTTCGATATCAATTATGGCCTGTTTCCTGAGGCGCATTTCCACGTGGCTACCGCGTTCATGTTCGATAAAGCAAGCGGGAGTGATACCCAATCCGGTTATGGCGAGACTGAAATCGGCATGAAGTGGCGCTTAATAAAAGAAGACGAAAAGGGTTGGCGGCCGCAGATCGCTGTTTATCCCGTGCTGGATCTACCGACCGGCGACAAGGACAAAGGTTTTAGCACGGGCCGGGAGCGCGAGTTTTTACCCGTATGGTTACAGAAAAGTTTCGGGTCTTGGACGACCTATGGTGGTGGAGGATACTGGATCAATCCCGGTGAGGAAAACAAGGACTATTGGTATTTCGGATGGACGATTATGCGGAAGCTTACCGATGAAGTTCATTTGGGAGGGGAGATTTTTTATCAAACAGCCGATACCATCGACGGCACGTCCAGTACGGGTTTTAACTTAGGTGGTATTTACGACCTAACCGAAAATCATCATATTTTATTTTCTGCCGGCAGAGGGATCCAACACGCAACTATGACAAATGAGTTTTCCTATTATGTTGCTTACCAGCTTACGTTCTAACTAGACCCCAACAAAGTCTCGTGTGAATAGGAATAAAAAGCAAGGCTTTTAAGTTTGCGGTGTTTCCGGCGGAGTAACTTGTTTGTGCGAAAGACGGTAGGGGGAGTCCACTATATGAAATTCATCCTGAACCGAAGGATTTAGCAGGCCTTTCTTACAAGGCACAAACCCCCCTTTGATTTCATCCACCGAAACCGTAAAACGGCAGAAACCATAAGTGGGATGATTTTTGTCGCCGATCAGTTTGGCGAAGTAGGGGGCTTCGGGATCCTTTTTATTGATCGAATAATTTGATTCCCCATGATGGCTCCGGCACCTTTCTCAAAAACATCCTTCGTCCCCGCGTCCGCCACGCAGGCCGAATGATAGGACCCAGGTTTGATCTCCGGACAAGCATTGCTAATCGCCAACGCTTTTGAGCGCTGATAATTATGTTCATGCCCCTGTAAAACCAAATCAACTTTCTTTTCCGCCAAAAGATTTAAGACATCTTCGCCAATCTCACACGACTTTAAACCTGCGGTCAAGCAATTTTTATGCATCCCAACGATTACCCACCGGATACCCGAGTTTCGTGCCCTGTCGATCTGTTTGGAGAGCCACGCGTAGTGTTTACTTTCCTTGTTATAGGAAAACAGACCGCCGACCTTAAAATGACAGCCGGGTGAAATCAAGATGAACCTTGCCACAGGATCTTTTTTTTGAAAATCAAAATAATATTCCTTCCCATAGTTTCCCTTAGCACCCATTTGATCGGGAAAAAATTTTATAAAATTGTCCGCGAGCCCGTTGAAGCCGTTTTCCTCATGGTTGCCGGAGAGGATCTCGAACGCGGAAGGTCTTTTCTCAGATATGCGCGCGCATAATCATCCCAAGCTTTTTCAGGCCGGATCTGATTGTAGCTTAAGTCCCCCACCGCCAAATGAAAGCTGGAATCCGTTCCGGAGATACCCTCCAACACCGCGGTCGTATTGGGGGTCGCGCCAAAATCCCCCACCGCGGTAAAGACAAAGGAATCTTCAGGTGTTTTCCCAAAAGCTTTGGGCAGGGAAAAAGAAGAAACAAAAATCAGAAACGATAAAAGAAAACGGATTTTCTGCATTAAATTTACGTGGCTACTCCCTCACAATTTTTAACTCATTTCCTAAACCTATCGGGAAATTGCTTCACAATTCCATCGGTAAGCGTATCTACAAACATCAACATATGGGCGTGCCCATCGTCATAGGCTTCTATGTCTGCCTCCCAATTTTTAGTCAGGCGGCCCACGATTTCTTCTGTTGTCAGGTCCAGATGCCTCTGAAGCATATCTTCCAGATCTTTTTTGGATCAGTGCGGGTTTGTGGCGCTTAAGAACGCGGCAATGTCCTTGCCGTTCGCTGACCACTTTTTCTGGGCTTCACCCAACAGGTCCTTGTCTCTGGCTTTAGCCGCTTTGACGACTTCCGTAGCGATCAGGATATGGTCGCGTAGAAGGGTCGATAGTTGCTTTCCGGCTGCTTCGCCATAATACGGTTTAATCGCATCACCGATATCGTCTTGATTTTTGAAAAGACGAGCGGCGACGGCAACGTCATCAGGGAGGCCTGCCAAAGCGCTAATGATATAATTGCGCGTGTAGGCGATGTGATCTTCCCACAGTTTTCTCATCGCCATTTTTACTTCTACAGCAGTCTCCGCTTTTAACTTTTGCATTGGCTGTGCCATCGCAACCGAAGCGATCAATAACCCAGAGAGAATTACCAACATACCTAAATATGTTTTCATGGTGAACTTCCTTTCTGTTATTTAGATGAATCTAATTTCACTTTTTTATAAATAACATAAACCTGGTTAATTAAAAGTTAAACTAGAATTATTTTTTTAATAAATGAAGGTGGATTAATACTTAGCTAGTAGATTTTTCGTGGGTCTGCAAAGTCTTTTTTACTATAGACGCCGCATAAAGAGTCCCCCCGAGTGTCATGGCCAGTCCAAAAACAAAAAATATCCATTCGAAAAGAGTTGTTTGTCTTTGACCATTTTCAAAGACGATTTTTCCAGCAAAAGATCCTAAATAAACATATAAAAACGTTGCCGGCGTCATGCCGAGCCAGGATGCCAAAATATAATGTTTAAAATGGATTTTGCTAAGGCCAAGGCTATAATTCATCACTGAAAACGGCACAATAAAAGAAAAGCGCAACAATAGAACCATCTTCCATCCTTCTTTGGTGATTGCATTTTCCAGCGCCATGATTTTTTTATTCGAGACAATTTTTTTTAAAAGCCATTTCCGCGACAGATAGCGGCCTGCCAAAAAAACTCCAGCGGCGCTTGTAAGAGATGCGAGAGAAGCAAGCACAAATCCGATTGGAAGACCAAACAACGCGCCGGCCGCCAAATTCATGAAAGAAGTAGGAACTAAGATCAGAGTCCCAATCACATAGAGAGGAATAAACGCTAAAGGTCCAAGAGGCCCCAGACTTCCGAGTGTGCTTAAAATCTGTTTGAATGCAATAGGTGTTCTAGTCAAATTGTTTCAGACCTTTACCTGAGCTCAATTTTGGTACCATTGGCTCATCGATTATTCTCGCATTAATTCTTGTCATTTTAATTTTATACACGAATTTTAAACAAAAAAAGTCTTCTCAACCGGAGGAATGACCGGCGAATGACAAATCGAGTAACAGATCTCGTCAAATCCAGTTTTGAAAAAATAACGGGTTCGGGTTTAAGTCTGACTCAAGTTATCATTCATCCTGTGGACCGATAAACGGACGATATCTTCATTACAAAAGATTAGGCTCATTTTTTTGTCGGGTCCAGCGTCGTGAGAAGTTTGGCCAGATCGTCCGCATGTTCTTCTTCTTTGGCCAGTATTTCCTCCATGAGACGACGTGAAGTCGGGTCTTGGTCTCCAAAGTAACGGATTATTTCAGTATACGAATCGATGGCGATGCGTTCGGCCACAAGATCTTCTTTCACCATATCGACGAGCGAATCCCCTTCTTTGTATTCTGAGTGACTGCGTGTCGCCAGGCCTTCGGGATTGAAATTAGGTTCGCCACCCAATTGCGTGATCCGCGAGGCGATTTGATCGGCGTGCAACTGCTCGTCAGCCGCATGTTGAAGAAATTCCTGTGCGACAGGCTCGGCATGAATACCTTGAGCCATGAAATAATGCCGCTTATAACGAAGCACACAAATGATCTCGGTTGCCAGCGCTTCATTCAAGATGTTCACGATGGTTTTGAGATCGCCTTGGTACCCTTGAGTGACTGCGCCTTTTTCAATGTGCTTACGCGCGCGGCGGCGAATTTCCTGGATGTCCATAAGAAATGGTTTGCTTGGTTTCATACAACCTCCTTTTTTTAGGATATTTATATTCTCTCACCAGAAAAAGATTAAGGAAAGAGATTTTATATCTAAATCAATGAAATATATATTGTAGTCCTGGTGTTTTATTAAAAATAATTAATTCTATTTTAACGATGTTTTAAACATCAAAAGAATATATTTGGAAGTAACAGAGAAAAAAGGAAAGGAGCTCAACATGTTGAAATGGTGCTTGGTTTTTTTTATCATTGCTATTGTGGCGGCTGCTTTTGGATTTACCGGGATTGCGGCGAGTGCCGCCCAGATCGCGAAATTTCTTTTTTACATCTTTCTCGTTCTTTTCTTGGTTGCGCTTTCTTTAGGAATAACTGTTTTTAGATAATAAAAAATGGAGGAAAATCCAATGAAGAAACTAATTGCTATTTCAGGGTTCCTGTTTTTGCTTCTTCCGATCTATTCGGCCGGGGCAACAACGACGGTGACGGTAGATGACAATGCCGGTACGGTAACCGTCGGCCAAAACCAACCCGGGGTTCTCAACGCAACTCCTGTGGTTATCGCCAAAGAGGAAAACCCCATGGAGTTTGAAGGCGAGATCATCCAAATCAATTACCCTAAGAGTCAGATTCTCGTACATGACACGGGAGGAAGAGACAGAAGAGTGATCGTGAAACAGGGGATGATCAACAATTACAAAGTTGACGATTATGTTCAAGTAAGATTGATGGCTGATTTGAGAGAAGCCAAGATGATCCACACCGTCCAAGACGCTTCACATTTTGAAGGTGTGATCGTGAGCGTTGATCCCGTTGCCAGTCATATCATTGTTCGCGATAGGACCCAAACAGACAGGACGGTGCTTCTGGCTTCGGGAATGACGGCTAATTTTAAAGCCGGGGACCGTGTTCGGATTTACGTGGTTCCCGAATACAAGGAAGCCCGGCTGATTCGAATTGTCTGATAAAGAACAAGTTCAAGGAGAAAAACGATGATAAAAACATTTAGGATCAAAAAACCCCAAGCGTCAACTGATTCGATTCTCCAGGAACCCTTGCCTTACCCGGAGAGTGAGTTAGCGCCTTATATTTCGTCCAAGACCCTGAGCTTTCATTACGGGAAGCATCACAAGACGTACGTCGAAAAGGTAAATCATCTTGTGAAGACGACGAACCTCGAAGGCTTGCCACTCGAGGAAATTATTCGGAAATCTGCAGGCCGTCAGGACATGAAACCTCTCTTTAACAATGCGGCCCAGGCATGGAACCATTCGTTCTATTGGCAAAGCATGAAACCCAGAGGCGGAGGAAATCCAGGAGCGGAGCTTTTAACCCTTATTAAGAGTTCTTTTGGAAGTTTTGAAGAGTTAAGAAAACAGTTTGACATGGCCGCCATTTCACATTTTGGTAGCGGGTGGATTTGGCTGGTAAAGGAAAAAGGTCAATTGAAAATTATCGAAGCCCACGACGCGGACAACCCATTGGTTCATGATCAAAAACCTCTCCTGGCTCTTGATATTTGGGAACACGCGTATTATTTAGATTACCAAAATGAAAGGGCGGAGTACGTAAAGTCCTATTTGGATCACTTGGTGAATTGGGCTTTTGCGGAAAGTAATTTATAGAACAGGAGGAGGAAGCCATGCTGACGACGATGTTGAGAAGCATCCAGGATCTCTATGGAAGAAATTCTTCATGAATATCCTGATGATGACAAACACTTACAAACCGATCGTGGGCGGCTTGGAAAAATCAGTAGAGATTTTTTCAAACAAGTTCCGTAAAAAAGGACATCGCGTCATTATTGTAGCGCCGGAATTTGAATGTTCTGTGGAGGAAGAAGATCTCATTCGGATTCCCGCAATCCAGCATTTTAATGGATCAGATTTTTCGGTACAGCTACCTGTTCCTGGTGTACTGAACGACAGACTAGGCGATTTTCGCGCAGATATCGTTCATTCTCATCACCCTTATCTTGTCGGGGACACGGCCTTACGTCTTGCTTATAAATACAATGCCCCTCTTGTGTTTACCCACCACACTTTATACGAACAAAATACTCACTACGTCGGGGAAGGGGAGGCCCTGAAGCGTTTTGTGATTGAGCTTTCCGTCGGATACGCAAATCTTGCGGATCAAATTTTTGCTCCCAGCGAGAGTGTGGCCAAGATTCTAAAAGAACGTAATATCCAAACGCCTATTACGGTTGTTCCCACCGGCATTGATGTTGATTATTTTGAACAAGGTAACGGTTTGTCCGCGAGACATGATTTTAATATTCCCAGGGATGCCTACGTGGTGGGTTACGCCGGAAGGCTGGCTTTGGAAAAAAATCTTGAATTTCTCTCTCAGGCGGTGGCTATTTTCCTCAAAAGACAGCCGAACGCGCATTTTTTGGTCGTCGGGGAAGGGCCTTCCGAAGAAATCATCAGAACGGTTTTTAAAAAAGAGGACGCTCTTTCCAATTTACATTTGACAGGTCGGCTCGAAGGAAAAAAACTGGTGGACGCGTATCACGCGATGGATGTCTTTGCGTTTGCTTCACAAAGTGAAACGCAGGGGCTCGTATTGGCGGAGGCAATGGCGGCCGGTGTTCCTGTGGTGGCGCAAGACGCGTCTGGCGTGCGTGAAGTGGTGGAGGACAAGATCAACGGAAGGATAATTTTCTCAGAAGGCCTGGGTGATTTTACCTTGGCGCTGGATTGGATAGCGAACCAGAACGAGACAAAACTTAAGAAGATTCGCGAAGCGTGCCTCGAGACCGCAAAAAATTTTACAGTTGAAAAAAGTGTAAATCTTGCGCTCGAAACTTATGCTTGTGTCCGTTCTGAGAATTTTAAACGCCGAAACAATGACGAAGAAAGCCCGTGGCTACAGACAGTGAATGTAATGAAGGCACAGTGGGAATTGACTAAAAACCTGGCAAAAGCGGCCGGCGCGGTGATCACCGAAGCACCTCCGGACAAGAAGGCTTAAGCCATGATCGCGAGATTCAAGGGTTTTGTGGCAAGACTGCAGAGGTTTTTCAACCGCCATGAATGGGCTGTGCGGCTCATGCGCTTGAAACGCTGCGAGGAAGCCAGCCCGGGATTTGGCCTTGTGATCGTGCAAATCGATGGACTATCTCTGACGCAATTCAATCGCGCGATGCAAAAGGGGCGGTTGCCATTCTTGAGGAGTTTATTACAAAAAGAGAAGTATGTTTTACATTCTTTTTATTCCGGGCTTCCTTCCAACACGCCTGCCGTGCAGGGCGAGTTGTTTTATGGCGTGAAGACATGCGTGCCGGCTTTTAATTTTCTTGACCGCGAAACGGGAAAGGTCATGAAGATGTTCGACTCGTTCAGCGCGGAAACTATCGAGGCCCGCTTGAAAGAAAAAAACGAGGGGCTCCTGAAAGGAGGCAGCTCGTATTCGAATATTTTCACGGGCGGCGCCGAAGAAGCTCATTTTTGCGCTTCGAAAGTGGGTTGGGGAAGCCTGGGGCACGCCATAAACCCTTTCGTATCCCCATTCCTTATTATTTGTTATTTTGATATTTTTATACGCACGCTGGCTCTCATGGTTTTGGAATTTTTTATCGCGCTTTATGATTGTGCGAAGGGCACGATCAAAGGAAAGCTTTTTTTGAAAGAGTTTGAATTCATTGTCGCGCGTGTGTTTGCCTGTGTGCTTCTTCGGGAATTGGTCGTGGCCGGCGCCTGTCTTGACATCGCGCGGGGTTTACCTGTGATCCACGTGAATTTTATCGGTTATGATGAACAGTCCCACCGGCGCGGACCGTCCTCTTTATTTGCTCACTGGTGTTTACGTGGGATTGATGACGGCATCAGCAGAATTTGGAACAGGCTGGAGAATTCCGGTCTGCGTGACTATGATATTTGGGTGTATTCCGATCACGGGCAGGAAAAAACATCTTCTTATATCCAGCAAAATGGTCATTCAATCCGGGAAGCCGTCCAAAAAATAGCGGGAGAAAATTCATCCAAGCAAGGTTTTGGCTCGTCCGAGTTGTTTCACGGAACATCTGCTTGGAGTGCCCGACTGCTGCATCCCAAGATCATGCCAAAATGGAACGTGAATGGATCTCCATCAGGGAACTCTTCGGACCACGTTATTGTCACCGCGATGGGTTCCCTGGGGCATATTTATCTGCCGGATCCCTTGACTGCGCAGAAAGACACTGAAGTTTTCGCCGAACGTTTGGTGCAAGAAGCCCGCGTGCCGCTTGTGCTGGCCCGCGGCGACGAACAAAAAGTTTTTGCCTGGACGGCAAAGGGCCGTTTTGTTTTGCCGAAGGACGCGAGAGAGATCCTGGGTGAGGATCATCCTTTTTTGGATGAAGCCGGCTCCGATCTCATTGAGTTGTGTCATCATCCGAACGCCGGAGATCTTATTATTGCCGGATGGAGAAAAGGCCTGGAACCATCTACTTTTCCTATCGAAAATGGCGCGCACGCGGGTTTAGGGCCCGAAGAGACGCGAGGTTTCGCTTTTTTACCTATGGACGCGCCCCTAAATTCTACGACAAAAAAATATTTAAGACCTGGGGATATTTATCAGGCGGCCCGTAAGTTTTTGGAGAAAGAAAGTAATGGTCATTTTGTCTATCGAAAGCTTCGGACCAGCACGCTTTCCAGGACCTTCCGCATAATGACTTACAATGTGCACGGCTGCCGCGGCATGGATGGAAAGCTATCCACAGATCGCATCGCGCGTGTTGTTTCCCGTCATGAACCGGATGTCATCGCTTTGCAGGAATTGGATTTAGGACGGATCCGTTCCGACGGGATCGATCAATCAGAAAGGATTGCCAGAAGATTGGAAATGACATTTCATTTTCACTCAACGTTTCGTTTGAAAGACGGTCATTATGGAAATGCTATTCTTAGCCGGTATCCGATGGCGCTTGTGAAGACGGGTAAATTGCCGCGGCTTCGCCAGACAAAAGATTATGAACCGCGCGGAGCGATGTGGGTATGTGTGGACCTCGGAGGAATCCGGGTGCAAATTATCAACACACACCTTAGCTTATGGCCGAATGAAAGGCAGATGCAGGCGGAGAGCCTGGTTGGCGAAGAGTGGCTGATGCGCCCTGATTGTTTGAAACCTGTTATTTTATGCGGAGATTTTAATGCGGCTCCGGGAGCTTACATTTATAAACGGTTTCGGAATTTTTTAAAGGATAGTCAGCTTGCGAACTCAGGAAACGTCCCTTGCCACACTTGGTATGCGAGCCGGCCGGTTCAGCGAATTGATCATGTGTTTGTCAGCGAGGATTTGAGCGTCGCATCCGTTTTGGTTCCCAATGCCCGCTTGGACCGTGTCGCGTCGGACCATTTACCTGTGCTGGTTGAGCTAGAATTATCTCATTAAAAAGAATAAATTCTAATTTAACTCTCCTTTAAGGGCATTTTTTGTATCTTGTTTTTTAGAAGTGGGGTTGAGTGGAAATTAATAGCTTGGCTTAAAAATTAGGCGGTTATTTACGCCTTATGTGATTAGGCGAAATTTTTCCAATAAAACTAAACACAAGGAGGTAATAGTCATGAGAAAATACCTGTTAAATTACAAGTTGGTTTGGATGATGGCGCTGTGGACGACATTCATCAGTATCCCGCCTTCTAACGCTTTTGCGTTTCCCAGCGGGTCTCTTTCAACGGTTGGGCCGGTTTCCTTGCGGGAAGCTCAGATTGATAAGGTGATGAGCGTTCTTTCGCGGCCGGAAGCTCAATTGCATATGCGTTTGATGCAAATCGACGAAAGCCAAGTGCGCGATTCGCTGACCAAACTCGATAATGCGGAATTGGCGCAAGTGGCCCAAAGAGCCGATACGGTAAAAGCCGGGGGAGACGGTGTCATAGGACTTGTGATTGCGTTGCTTGTGATTGTGCTCTTAGTTATGTTGATCGTGAACCTGTCAAATAAAAAGATCGAGATAAAGGATGAAAAAAAATAACCTCTTCGGTTATTTAAGAACCAGTATCCGGGGGTATTCAAGATGAAAAAGATTACCGTTTTTTTGTTATCTTTGCTGATCATTAGTTTTCCTGTTTTAGGAGCGCTTTCGCTGGCCTATGCCAATGGACAGGATTATTCAGGAAATGAGGATCCCAATAAAAAAGTGCTGAAAGAAGCGGTTGTCGGAGCCGGTTCGGGAGCTATCGCTGCAGGCGCGTCCGGCGGGAAAGCAGGAAAAGGCGCTTTGATTGGCGCGGGTACCACAGTCATCGGAAGCGCGGTCTTGGATTCGTTGACGAGTTCCCCAAGACCCCAACCGCAATATCAGCAGGTACCAACGGGTAATCAACCTCATAAGAAAATAATCAGGCATTATAATGCGGACGGAAAAGTGGTCTCGGAAGAAGAGGTGTGGGAATAAAATCAGTGAGGAGGAAAGAAATGAAAAGAAAATTGATAGTACTTTTTTTCGGGATGATTTCTGTGCTCTGGACTATTTTGGCCATGGCTAGCGAAGAAAAAGATAAGTGGAATGTCTCTGTGACGGTTCCCTGCATTTATCAGGAAACGGGTTCGGCGGTGGCTAGCATTGAGGGACGTCCGGTCCAGATTCGCAGAACAACGGGTGTTGGCAATAGAACAAGCACCGAAGGGTTGGGTGATATTATTTTAAAGGGCGGCTATGATCTTCTGGAAGAACCCGAACAGCCTTTTAATCTCTCGGCAGTGGCAAAGATCAAACTCCCGACTGCAAATAAGGATGATGGGCTGGGAACAGGTGAATTTGACGAAGGAGTAGGTCTTGAGGCCAGTAAAAGGCTTGATTCCCGGTGGACGTTTTTGGGGGATCTTTATTACACCTTTATCGGAAGTCCTTTAGGGTGGATTTAAATAATGAGTGGGATTTTGATGCCGGGGTAGCTTACGATTTTTCTTCAACATTATGGATTGACGGCAGGGGCTAGTTTTAAATTTTAATAAAAAAAAGCAAACCTATTGATAGTTTGCGTGATAAGGGGCTTGGCTATGGTGAAATTGCGATCACTCTTTCTCTTGCTGAACAGATTCCTGGCGGCATCAATGACGCCAATGTCAATAAAATCCTGGACCAACGGCTCGGAGAACACAAGATGGGTTGGGGTCAGATCGCCAAAGAAGACGGTGTCAAGCTGGGGCAGGTTGTGAGTAAATTGGCTCGTCTCCACCAAAAATTAAAGCGACTCTTTTTTGAGTCGTTTTAATTTTTTGAAGGCCAATATCAGCCGCAAAGCGCTGGCGGAACCAATCCCGAGTATAGATTTATCTAAACAATCATCATTAAAAGGGATAAAATACTGCCTAAAATTATACTCGCAAATTTTCAAACAAATATTCAACAAGAACCAAGGGTAACTTTGTGAAAGCCATCGCCGTTTTTCATTCCAAAAAAGAGATCAGGATCATTGATCAGGCTCTTCCCGAAATAACCAAACCCACCGAAGTCAGAGTCCGCATTCTCGAAGTCGGTATTTGCGGTACCGATAAAGACATTTGCACCTTTCAATACGGGACTCCGCCGGCAGGATCCGAATATTTGGTGATCGGCCATGAGTCTTTGGCCCAAGTGGTTGAGACCGGGTCCAAGGTGTCCGGCTTGTCTGCCGGTGATCTGGTGGTGCCGATGGTCAGGCGCCCCTGCCGCCATCGAAGTTGTTTTGCCTGCCGCGCGGACCGGCAGGATTTTTGTTTCACGGGTGATTTTACCGAAAGAGGAATCAAAGAGGCCCATGGTTATATGACGGAGGTTGTTGTCGACGATGAGAAATATTTTAATCGCGTGCCAAAAGAATTGCGCGACGTCGCGATCCTTACGGAACCGCTCACCATCGCCGAGAAAGCGCTCATCCAAATTTGGCAGGTCCAGCAGCGCCTGCCTTGGGGGCCCGACCCGAAAGGGCAAAGGCCGGGTTATTGTCATAAGGCAGTGGTTTTAGGGGCGGGGCCGGTGGGGCTGCTCGGAGCGATGGCGCTTTTGAACGCGCGTTTTGAGACATATGTCTATTCACGCGGGCCGGTGAAGAGCGCCGAAGCTTCCTTTGTCGGATCCGTCGGGGGCATTTATGTTTCATCGGACGCTGAGACGCCTGAGAATTTCGCAAAAAGAGCTGGCAATATCGATTTGGTGTATGAAGCCACGGGCGCCGCGCAGATTTCTTTCGATATGATGAAAGTGCTGGGCACGAACGGTGTCATGGTTTTTACGGGGATCCCGGGAATAAAAGGCCCGATAGAGGTTGAAGCGGACCAAATCATGAGAAATATGGTGCTGAAGAATCAGGTTTTTTTTGGGACCGTGAACGCGGGCCGATCGGCTTTTAAAGCGGCCATTAAGGATCTTGGAGTTTTTAAAAAGCGCTGGCCAAAGGCCGTTCAGTCTCTGATCACGGGACGCTATGAAATGGAAGCCTACCGCGATCTTCTTTTGGGGCCCAAGAAAGGGATTAAAAATATTTTAGTACTCCAAGAAAAACCTGCGTTAAAAAAAATGGGATAAAAATTTCGATGTCTTCCGGTTTGATCGATATCTCTGTAACGTTGAAATCAGGAATGGTGCATTGGCCCGGGGACCCGCCGGTGAAAATTAAGAGCACGCACTCGATGGCGAAGGGAGATGCGGCCAACGTATCGAAAATCGATATGGGCTCCCACACGGGGACTCATATGGATGCCCCGTATCATTTTATCCGCAGCGGCAAAGGAATCGACCGGATGCCGCTTGACGCCACCATCGGGGAAGCAAGAGTCATCGAAATTCATGATGCCGTATCTATTACACCGGAAGAGCTGAAGCGACACCGGATCTGCCGCGGCGAGAGAATCCTTTTTAAGACGAAGAATTCATCCCGATATTGGAAAAAAAATTTCTTCGTCACAGATTTCGTTTATATTGCTTCCGAAGCGGCGAAATATTTGGCGCGATGCGGGATCAGGGCTATCGGGATCGACGCTCTTTCCGTCGGAGAATATAAGGAAGACGGTGCTTTGACCCATCGGACGCTTTTAAAAGCGGGGATTTGGATCATCGAAGGGTTAGACCTGTCTAAAGTCCGCGCCGGGAAATATGAACTTATTTGTCTTCCGCTGAAACTTTGGCATGGGGACGGCGCTCCGGCCCGGGCGGTTTTGAGAAAAAAATCAGCGGGCAGCCGCTAAGAAAGGAAAAAGAAATGGGTGTAAAAAAAGAGTGGGGTCTTGTGGGTTTGGGTAAGATGGGAGGAAACCTTGCTCTCCAGGCGCTCGAAAAAGGCATGCACGTTGTGGGTTTTGATATAAAAAAAGCCCCAGACGAATATTTAAAGGCCGGTCTTGTCCAGATCCAAAAGCCGGAAGATTTTAAACAAAGGCTTTCGAAACCAAGAGTCATTTTCGTTTATATCCCCGCGGGCCCTTCGGTTGATAAAGTTCTTGATGATCTGGCTTCAAAACTTGAGGCAGGCGATATTTTGGTGGATGGCGGAAACTCTTATTGGGGAGATTCGATCCGGCGTCACCGCAGATTCAAATCAAAAGGCATTTATTTTGTGGATCTGGGGACCAGCGGCGGAGTGGACGGCGCGCGTCACGGCGCCTGCTTCATGGCCGGCGGCGAAAAAGAAGCGATTTCAAAGATTGAACCGATTTTAAAAGATTTGGCGGTCAAAGACGGCTCTGTGTACGCGGGCCCTCCGGGTGCAGGGCATTTCACCAAACTGGTGCACAACGGCATTGAGTTTGGAATGCTTGAGGCTATCGGCGAAGGGATAGATCTTTTGGAGCATTATCGCGACAAACTGGATGTGGCGGAGGTTTTGCGCTGTTGGCGCCATGGTTCGGTGATCCGCTCGTGGCTTATTGATCTAATGGAAACGGCTTATCGTTCTGAAGGAGGGCTCGAGAAGATCCCGCCTTACGTGGAAGATACGGGCGAGGTCAATTGGCTCGTGGACGACGCGATGCACATGGAAGTGCCTGTTCCCGTCATTGCTCAATCAGTGATGCAGCTTTTTGCCTCACGGGATCAAAAAAAATATTGGGCGCGTGCGATCGCCATGATGCGCCACGGTTTTGGCGGGCATCCTTTTGGCGCGGACCAGGGCATAGTCCGCGAACGCCGCGAAGGCCGTATCGGAGGATTTCCGAAAGAGGGCCAAGATGCCTAGAAATATTCCGGTCGGCAACGGTTCATTGCTGGTGATGTTTGACGAAAATTATTTGATCAGGGATTTGTATTTTCCGTACGTCGGTTCGGAAAACCACACGATAGGACATCCGTTTCGATTTGCCGTTTGGATAGACGGCCAATTCAGCGAAATGGGCCCCGAATGGCAAAAAGAACTGCGTTATTTGGACGACGGCTTGGTTACGGAGGTGAAGGCCAGGAATGACAAGCTCGGCGTTGAGCTTGTATGCCGCGACGCGGTCGATTTTCATCTTAACGTCTATATCAAGAAAATCGCCGTGACAAATCTAAAGAACCAAGCTCGGGATCTGCGGCTGTTTTTCAGCCATGATTTTCATATTTCCGGCAACGAAGTCGGTGACACGGCCAATTACGATCCGAGAAATCAGGCGCTGATCCATTATAAAGACAAACGTTATTTTCTTATCAATTGTTGCGATGACAAAAAGTGCGGCGTCGAACATTTTGCCTGCGGCCTTAAAGAAACGCAGGGGCTGGAAGGAACCTGGCGGGACGCTGAGGATGGCGAGCTTTCCGGTAACGCGGTGGCCCAGGGCTCTGTGGATTCGACGGTGGGCATCAGCACGCCGCTGGCCGCCAACGCGTCCAGCACCGTCTATTACTGGATATGCGCGGGAAAAAATTATCAGGAAGTCATTGCGTTGAACAAAGTTGTTCGCAAAAAAACTCCTGAGGAATTACTGAAACGCACCAGGAATTATTGGAAACTCTGGATCACCAAAGAATTGTGTCCCGGCGGCGGAATGCTTTCACAGAAAGTTTTTCAGCTGCTTAAAAGGAGTCTTCTGATTATTCGCACACAAATAGACAGCGGCGGCGCGGTCATCGCCGCCAATGATACGGACATCCTTAATTTTTCGCGGGACACTTATTCTTATATGTGGCCAAGAGACGGCGCTTTTGTGGCAGCCTCGCTCATCGAGGCCGGCTATTCCGAAGCCTCCAGAAAATTTTTTAATTTTTGCAACAATCTCATTGATCCTGACGGTTTTTTCCTTCACAAGTTTAGTCCCGACGGGTCTGTCGGCAGCACCTGGCATCCTTGGTGGAAGGACGGGCATCATGAACTTGCAATTCAGGAAGACGAAACCGCGCTGGTTTTATGGGCTCTTTGGCGTCATTTTGACCGTTTCCATGATGTAGAATTCATCAAACCGCTTTATCGCAATCTGATCATCCGCGCGGCGGAGTTTCTCGTGCGTTATCGTGATGAGAAAACAAAACTTCCAAAGCCTTCCTATGATCTATGGGAAGAGAAGCGAGGGGTGCATACTTTTACGGTTTCCGCTGTTTTTGCGGGGCTCGAAGCTGCGGCCCATTTCGCGCAGGCTTTTGGGGAAGAGGCTTTGGTTTCCAAGTACCGTCAGGCGGCGCAGGAAATCAAACAATCAATGAAACAATATCTGTTTCACCGGGACTTAAACCGCTTCGCGAAAAACGCAACTCCTTCGGAAAAAAATGGGAGCTATTTGCTGGATATGACTATTGACGCCAGCCTCTTTGGTTTGTGGTATTTTGGGGTTTTTAGTCCTGAAGATCCGCTTGTCGCGTCGACGATGAAAGCGGTTTACGACCGGCTTTGGATAAAAACCGAGGTGGGCGGCTTGGCCCGCTACGAAAATGATGCTTATCACCAGATTGAGAAGAATGACATTCAGAACGTCCCTGGGAATCCCTGGTTTATTTGTACACTTTGGTGGGCGCAGTATTTGACCGCCCGGGCTGAGACGAAAGAGGATTTAAAAGAAGCTCTTCGCATCCTTGAATGGGTTGTTGATCACGCGCTTCCTTCGGGAGTACTTGCCGAACAGGTTCATCCGCATACGCACGCGCCTCTTTCAGTTTCTCCGTTGACTTGGAGCCATGCGGGGTACGTGTCCGCGGTGTTTGATTACGTCGATCGCTCGAATGGCATAAATACTAAATAGAGGGAGATGATGTCAAAACCTAAAATCCTCGCGTTTGCCGGCAGCACTCGAACGGAATCTTATAATAAAAAACTGGTGAAAATCGCAATGGAAGGGGCGCATTCAGCCGGAGCCGAAGTCACGTTTCTCGATCTTCGAGATCTGCCGATGCCGCTTTACGATGGTGATTTGGAAGTAAAAGAGGGCATTCCGCAGAATGGACTTAAATTCAAAGAGCTCTTGCTGGCACATCAAGGATTGCTTATTTCCTCTCCCGAATACAACAGCTCTATTTCAGGCGTCTTAAAGAATGCCATTGATTGGGCTTCGCGTCCTTCGCCGGGGGAGGCGCCGTTGGCTTGTTTTGTCAATAAAGTGGCCGGCCTCTTGAGCGCTTCACCCGGCGCGCTGGGTGGTTTGCGCGGCCTTGTCCACGTTCGCTCCATTTTGGGGAACATTAAAGTGCTTGTTTTGCCGGATCAAATGGCGGTACCGAAAGCCCACGAGGCCTTTAATGCGGACGGCTCATTAAAAGACTCCAAACAACAAGCCGCTGTCCAAAATATCGGCTCTCAATTAGCCAATATTTTAATTAAATTAAGCCGTTAATTTTAGTTGGTTCTCCGCCGAAAGGCGGATCCACCTCAGGTGGAAAATCTCAGGCAGGCACCAAATCTCACCGCGTTCACCACCAAGGCTTGTATTGGCCTATTTTTAGTGTATACTTATTAATGATATTTAAAATGTTTAATTAAATTTGATAATTTAATATAAGTATTGTTATAAAAACACTGTTGCAACATAGCAACGGAGTACCCTCAGATTTGAAATAACGAGGGTAGGCAAACTTCCGGAAACGGTAGGGCGCAAAGCCAACAGGCCTAAAGAATTCTTAACGAGTTCTATGGCGGCTGGGTTGCTGACGCTAGAAGCCCTATTCCGGTTTTCGGATTTTGCCGAAAATTACAATAGGGATTTTTTATGGGCACAAAATTTAAGCGCATCTTAGTTTTCTCGGCACTGCTGGGAAGTTTTCTTTTTACCCACCACGGATCCGCCATCGCTAATGTTTATACTCAAATCAACTTAAGCAATATAAACGAAACCGAACCGCTTGCCGTTTCCATTACACAAGCCCAAAGTGCGGCTTATCATTGGAAGCCGGGGGAGAAAATTCGGATCCAAGCCTACGTGGAACGCAAGGATGGGAGAAAAGAATTTTTAAAAGACCGGATGGGAAACGCTTCATGGGAGGTTACGCTGAATGCCAATCAAGAGGCTGTCCTCTCCATCCTACCGGCTGCTAACAATTTTTCAGGCCGCATCACTATGAAGGGAAATGGAAAAATATTTTATGTCCCCACACCCTATCTGGCGGAGTCGTTCGGCAAAGTGCTCGAGAAGGTCTATGAGTACCGCTTTGACGACGGGGCGCGGATCAAAGTTTATTTCACGGATCAGTTTTTGGAAGAAAGCGGTGAGTCGGACACCTTCGTAAAAGAAGTTTTGGACGCTGCCGTGTCGGCTTATCAAACGATCACGCAGTTTCAGGGTTTCAATACGCCGGGTTTTTCTTTTGCCTCTCCGGATAAACGCTATGTCACCAGCCCGGATAGGACGGTTCATATTTATCTGGGAGACTCCAAGGAAACCAACCGTTTTCCGTATCACGGCTTTAACGCGCTTGCGTTTAAAGACGCGCCTTGTTTTGAAACGGTGAGGCTCTCGGAAACGGCGTTTCGTTCCGTGATCCTTTTGCCTGTGAACTACAAAGAGTTCATCCGCAATTGGGAAAAACTGAATCCTTCGCCGCTAGGGACTCGAAACGCGAACGTGGATTTGCGAGGGACGCTGATCCACGAGATGCTGCACGTGATCCTTTTTCATTACAATAAAAATTTGAATAAAGAAACGGATCAGGACAAAAAGTCGGAAGCCGCCGGAGGGATAAATCCGGCCGGTCAAAAAAAAGTGGATTGGTACGTGGAAGGGCTCGCGAGGTACTTCGAGACCTTCGCCGGCGCGCGGCATGACTTTTACTCGCAGGGCTTCAGGCAAACGCTACCTGACAAAATACGCTTCTCGCGAGGCGGGTCGAATTATTTTATGCGCTATCCGGATCAGGCATTCACGAACTTGCGGTATGAAAACGCGCTTTTCTGGCGGTTCATCGATCATCGCTTCGGCATGGCCGCGATCGAGCGTTTAAGCCGGGATTTTAGGGGGAGCGCAGAGAGCCATTTTCATTCGGCTTTGGAAAAGACAACCGGCGTTTCGTTCAATGAACTGCTTAAAGAATACGCGGTGTCGATCCTCTTAAAGGATTTTGGTTTGAAAGACGACAGTGATTATCTGAAGGACGTCGCGAGGACGCGTTTACTTTATCAAAACAGCGGGCTTTATCTTCTTGACGGGTTTGGGGCCAAAAAACTTTTAGGACCAACTTGCCGGACGGACTGGATCGGAGCATGGGGCGATGAGCGCGCGAAGTTTGGGGATCCGCCCGTTGCGGGTGACAACACCGATGAAAGCGATGTGTCCGGGTGGGCGACGGATTTTTATCAGATCGATATCGCGCCCGGGACCGTTTCTTTGCCGCGGCTGGGCATAGAGCATAAACAGGGAGGTTTGCCCCTTGCGGTTCAAGTTTTGATTGTTTCCAAAGGAGGTTCTATTTTAAAAAGGCAAATGGAGGCTATTCCGCCATCCCGCACGGCATGGCTGGAGTTAAACGCGGAGATAAAAAAAGATTCACTCGCCGCCAAAGACATCGAGAAAATTTACGTTTTGATTACAAACACCGATCCCAAGGTTCCCGCTGAGTACGAAATTCAAACAAAAATTTAGACCTTCGCCATATTTCTTCCCCAATAATCCTCCACTTTGGTATACTGACGCATTCTCACCCTAAGGGAACGTATGACAGCAAAGCAAAAAAAAGATCACCTTGTTTGGATCGACCTTGAGATGACGGGGCTCGATCCGAAAAAATGCACGATCCTGGAGATCGGCGTGATCGTGACCGACAACGAGCTGAACATTGTCGCCGAGGGCCCGTCGATCGCCGTGCATCACTCCAAAAAAGTTCTTTCTTCGATGGAAGCCTGGAGCAGATATCACCACAAAAAATCGGGGCTTACCGAGGCCTGTGAGGCGTCAAAGATCGGTCTAAAAAAAGTCGAGAATGAGGTTTTAAAATTTGTTAAAACTCACTGCACGGAAAAATCAGCACCGCTTTGCGGTAACACGATCTGGCAGGACCGGCGGTTTCTCGTGAAATACATGCCCAAACTCGAGCAGTATCTCCATTACCGGGTGATTGACGTCAGTTCCATGAAGGAGCTTGTCGAGCGCTGGTACCCGGCGGATTTCAAAATGCCGCGCCGCAAAAAGCAGACGCACCGGGTTCGCGAGGACATCCTCGAATCCATCGAGGAGCTCCGCTACTATCGAGAAAAAGTTTTTATGCCTTTAAGTAGTTAATTCGGCTCGACAGCTTCTTTCGGCACCGTTCGATTTTCCCCGCCGAGGAAAATCTCACTTCGTGATAACGCTCGCGGTGTTGAAATATTGTTCCATGGCGCTCGCGTTATCAAGATGCTGAAAGAAGCGTGTCTCGCCGAATTAATTCATAAACAAATTATGTCCTTATATCCTGTTTCACAAAACAAAATAACAGCTTTACTTCGAAAGATGGAACGCTTGGGTTTACGCGAAGCCGATTTTGAGGAAAGCTTTATCCGCGCCGGCGGCGCCGGCGGTCAGAACGTCAACAAGGTGTCAACCTGTGTGGTCTTGAGACATGTGCTGACAGGCCTTCTAGTGCGCTGCCAGCGCGAGCGTTCCCAAGGCCTAAACCGTTTTCTGGCCAAGCGTCTTTTGGTGGATAAGATTGAAGCGGCGCGGATTGGGGCAGCAAGCGAACATCGGAAAGTGATCGAAAAAATACGCCGCCAGAAGAGAAAACGGTCTAAGCGCACGAAAGAGAAAATGCTCGAGAACAAAAAATTGAATTCAGAGAAGAAATTTCTTCGGTCTAAAGCGTCATTGCGAAGAGCGTAGCGACGAAGCAATCTCCGAGCTGAGATTGCTTCGCCACGTCCCCGCTTCTTGCTTTCGCAAGAAAGCA
>OBEQ011587140.1_pt1 | contig 22807 bp, 16 predicted proteins | sample 1670901 | NCBI WGS metagenome assembly OBEQ01 (sample SAMEA104232315, study PRJEB22302) | groundwater metagenome | biome: forest; feature: aquifer; material: groundwater | place: USA | collected 2011-08-07 | depth 5.4 m
ATTAAAAATAAAAAATAAAAAATAAAAAGTAATGGGTGCATTTTCAAAAAGACACATCGGTTCTAATGAATCTGAAAAGAAAGCGATGTTGGCTAAAATTGGAGTTAATTCTATTAGTGAATTAATTGACAAAACAATTCCTTCTCATATTCGTTTAGGTCGTGAATTAAATATTGATGCTGCAATGACAGAACAGGAATATTTGACTCATATTGCTGCGCTTGGTAGTAAAAATAAAGTTTTTAAATCATTCATTGGTTTAGGTTATAATGAAACTATAGTTCCTTCTGTGATTTTAAGAAATGTTCTTTCTAATCCAGGATGGTACACAGCTTATACTCCATATCAGGCTGAAATTTCACAAGGTCGTTTAGAGGCATTGTTAAATTTTCAAACGATGGTTGCTGAATTAACAGGTATGGAGATTGCCAATGCATCTTTGCTGGACGAATCTACTGCAGCCGCTGAAGCGATGATAATGCTTTATAATTCTCGTTCTAGAAATGAAGTGAAAGAAGGAAAAATTAAATTCTTTATCGCTGAAAACACTTTTCCTCAAACAATTGATGTTTTACAAGGAAGAGCAAAAAATTTAGGAATTGAATTGGTAATTGGTAATCCTGATACGTTTACTGGTGATGTTTCTTTCTTTGGTTCTTTGGTTCAATATCCAGATACTTTTGGTAAGATTTTAGATTTAGAAGGATTTGTAAATAAAATGAAAGTGAATGAGATTCGTGTGGCTGTTGCTGCTGACATCATGTCATTGGTTATTTTGAAATCTCCAGGTTCTTGTGGTGCTGATGTTGTTTTAGGAACTTCTCAACGTTTTGGTGTTCCAATGGGATATGGTGGACCTCATGCAGCTTTCTTTGCGACAAAAGATGAATTCAAACGTAATATGCCAGGTCGTATTATCGGTGTATCGAAAGATGCGGATGATAACGTTGCTTTACGTATGGCTTTACAAACACGTGAACAACACATTAAACGTGATAAAGCTACTTCAAATATCTGTACTGCGCAAGCATTATTAGCTGTTATGGCAAGTATGTATGCTGTTTATCACGGGCCTGATGGAATGAAAGAAATCGCTTTAGATATTCATTCAAAAGCTTCAAAAGCGGCGAAAGGATTAAAAGAGTTAGGTTTGACGCTGGATTCTTCTGAATTCTTCGATACATTATGGGTTAAAGGTATTTCAACTTCATCTTTGAAAACAATTGCTGAAGAGAATGAAATCAACTTCCGCTACGTAAATGAAAATGAAGTAACGATTAGTTTTGGTGAACCGCATACAGAAAAAGATGTTCAAAATGTAATCAATGTGTTCGCGAAAGTTCTTGGAAAAACAGCTTCAGTGATTTCAACGAATGCTGTAACTACACTTTCTCCTAATTTATTGAGAAAAGATGCTGTATTTACACATAAAGTTTTCAATAGTTATCATTCAGAATCTCAAATGATGCGTTACTTGAAGCGTTTAGAGAACAAAGACATTTCGTTAGTTCACTCGATGATTGCATTGGGTTCTTGTACAATGAAATTAAATGCTGCTTCTGAGTTATTGCCAATAACAATGCCTGAATTTGCAAATATGCATCCTTTCTGTCCTGTTGATCAAGCGAAAGGATACCATGAAATGTTGGTTCAATTAGAAAAAGATTTATCTGAATGTACTGGTTTCGCTGGCGTTTCTATGCAACCAAATTCAGGAGCTCAAGGTGAATACGCAGGATTAATGGTTATCAAAGCATATCATGAATCAAGAGGAGATATGAACCGTAATAAAATCATTATCCCAACTTCAGCACATGGAACAAATCCAGCTTCTGCAGTTATGGCTGGATTTGAAATCGTATTAACAGGTTGTGATGAAAATGGAAACGTAAATGTTGAAGAATTAAGAGAAAAAGCAATTGCTTTAAAAGATACTTTGGCTGGTTTAATGATTACTTATCCTTCTACTCACGGTGTTTTTGAAGAAGCTATCAATGAAATTACAACGATCATTCATGATAATGGTGGTCAAGTTTATATGGATGGTGCAAATATGAATGCACAAGTTGGATTAACAAATCCAGGAAATATTGGAGCTGACGTTTGTCACTTAAATTTACACAAAACATTCGCGATTCCTCACGGAGGTGGCGGACCGGGAGTTGGACCAATTGGAGTTGCTGCACATTTAGTTCCTTTCTTGCCAGGAAGTCCGTTATTAGCTTCTGCAGGTGGAGAAAAAGCAATTCACGCAGTTTCCTCAGCGCCTTATGGAAGTGCATTAATATTATTGATTTCTTACGGATACATTAAAATGTTAGGAGCAATTGGTTTGAGAGAATCAACAGAAAACGCTATCTTAAATGCAAATTACATTGCAGCTTCATTGAAAGGTCATTACGATATTTTGTACACAGGTAAAAATGGAACGGTTGCACACGAAATGATTTTAGATTGTCGTGATTTCAAGAAAAATTCAGATGTTGAAGTAGGAGATATGGCGAAACGTTTAATCGACTACGGTTTCCATGCACCAACCGTTTCTTTCCCAGTTGCAAGTACATTAATGATCGAGCCAACAGAAAGTGAAGACAAAGGAGAATTAGATCGTTTTATTGAAGCGATGATTAAAATTCGTGCAGAGATTACAGATATTGAAAATGGTCGTGCAGATAGAGAAAATAATTTATTGAAAAATGCACCACACACAGCTGATTGTATTATCAATAAAAATTGGAATTATCCATACACTCCAGCAGAAGCAGTTTATCCAGTTTCTTATTTGAAAGATTTCAAATATTGGGTTCCTGTTCGTAGAATTGATAATGCATTCGGAGATCGTAACTTAATTTGTACATGTCCAAGTGTTGAAAGCTATGCGAATGTTGTAGAAGCTTAATTGAAGAAATATATTGAAATGAATCCGCTTTCTGTATAAGGAAGCGGATTTTATATGCGATATTTTATTTTAAAGTAAGTTTTCTAGGATTCCTAAAATTATTCCAAAATCGAAGCAGTTCAATTTCCTTTCTTTTTACATCATAAAATAAAGTGATGTGTTTTGTAATTGGTACGATATGGCAATTCATTTTTTTGTGTTTTTGAAATGCTTTAGGATTCGCAGAAATTATTTTTAAAACTCTTTCTGTTTCAAAAGTAAAATCTTGTACTACCGTTTCATTCCATTCTTCAAGAAGAAATACGATATTTTGCTCAAAATCTTCATCTGCTTTGTCTGACCAAGTAAACTTTATGCTCTAAAAGCATTAGGATATTTATTTTTCATTTTAGCCATTACTTCCTCGTGAGATTTTCCGCCATTTTTTTTTAAAGAAATTCTAGCTTCATCAATAGCTTCAATTTGTTCTTGACTAAGAGAAACCTCTTCTTCATCAACAATTACAAATTTTAATGATCTAGCGTAATCCAAAAAAGCTTTTACTTCTGGTTTTGAAATGTCGTTTATGTGAAGTGTGAGTCCCATAATATGTAGTTATATGTAGTTTTAAATTGCTAATCTTTGTATTTGTCTTTTTGTTATAAATGCGTCAATTAATATTTTAACAACATCTTTATCTTTTTCAGAAAAATTTTGAATCATTTTAAATTGGTTCAATAATTCTTTGTCTGTAATAGTTTTATCAGCCAAATCATCTGAAGTGCCATTTATCAGAAAATCAGAACTTACGCTTAAAGCGTTTGCAACCTTAGACAATACGTCAGCGGTAGGGAAAGCTCCTTTATTTTCATATCTTCCTATTTGTGTGTAATGAATACCAACAATACTAGCTAAATCTGATTGAGATAAATTCTTTTCAGTTCTAGTTTTCTTTAATCGTTCAGCAAAATCTTTTGTACTCATGATAAAATAGTTTGTTAACACTGTAAATATATTAAAAACGTATCATTTATTGTAAATAGATAATGAATATGTTCATAAAATATTTGTTTAGCGTTTTGTTTATTTAAAGGGTATGAGTGATATTGTATGCGAATACCCCCGCTCCGCAGGAAATGTTTTCCTGCGGTTTTTATGACTAATAACTGAAACATAATTTGGCTTGGATTTGTAATCCATTAGAAAAACTAAAAGCAAAAAAAAACTGCAACTAAGCCCCGCTACACGCCATTACTTCGACAAAGCTCAGTAACCGACGTTTAGCTATTGCTTAGTTGAAATTTAGAATAAACATCAGCAAGAAATTGTAGTTTACATTTTGATAAAAATGAGTGCTTTTACAGGACTTTTGATGCATCAATGCATAAATAAATGATAATGTCAGAATTCAGTAAGATTAGTATTTGAAATTGAGAAATTTAAATTTTATTTTTTGTCAAAATCAATTTTTCCAGTTGGTTTTATAAAAACATAAGACGAAAAATCAAGTTTTGATCTTAAGCCGTTACCAAATAATATCCCTTGCGAATTTCTAACAATTACTGCTTTATCGGTATATACTGTACTGTCGTTTAAAGAACAATACATAATTTCAGTTTCTAATCGTTGTTTTTTTTCGATATTAAATAGTTGAACAGAATCTTTTACGAAAAAAGTTCCTTTGGCAATGTTTATCTCTCCATACAAAGCTGTCAAAGTTGAAATTACTTTTCCATCTTTAGAGAAAAAATTTACTTTAAGTCCATCTTTTAATTTTGTAACTGTTTCAGGTTTAGTATAAGTTTCCGCTAGTTTAGCAAATAATTGAAATTTTGCATATCCTGAATCTGTTTGTACAATTTCTAAATTTTCTGTTACATCATCTGGTGATTTTGGGTCATACGTTACTGTTTTAATTTTACTTAAATCATTAACACAAGAAAATAAAAGCGTACAAAAAATGATAAATAAGAAAAGATATTTAAAACGACTGTATCTCATATTTATTTTCTTTTCATTAAAAGATAATTAAAATTAATCTAATTTTCTTTTTACAAACCATCTTTCAAAGCTAGCAGGTGCAAAAATGACACTTATATTTACACCTAAATATTTTTCATTTAAATTTGAAGAAGAACCATCTCCTCTTTTGCCATAAGTTAATCCTAAATTAATGGAAGATAAGGATTTTTGAACTTTTAAAGGAATACCAAAGCCTAGTGTAACTCCTTTATCAAGTAATGTTTTGGAGTTAATGATCATTGGTAAATTGTATTGATAATATCCAATTCTATAACGTATTATTTCAAAAATGGTTGATTTATTAGTTTGATCGAAGAACATTTTATTTGGAATATATTGAACACCTAATGTCAATTTATTTGTGTTAATATAGCCAGAATTTAAATTAGTTCCAGAAAATTTGGTAGGATTATCTTTCCAATTTGTAATGTTGTAAGAAGCATGAAAACTTATCTCAGATTTCTTAACCATTTCACTCTTTTTAAAACCGTCAAAACCATAACGATAGCTGAATCCAAAAGTGGATGTAGGAGTAATAGAAATCGATCCAGAAATTGAAGATGAATCTAATTTAGTGTAAGCATCACTATTGTTAATTAAAGAAGAATAATATAAATCATTTGTTTGGACTGCTTTCATATTTTGGTTTGGCTCCATAACCGCAGAAAAAATTAAAGAATTGTTTTTATTAATTTCATGTTTATAATACATTCCTAATTCGTAGTGTAAAGCAGTTAATTTTAATGTTTTTTGTTCGATTCCACCAGCATTACTCCCGACAATATTGCTTCTTCGTTCATTTATCAAAGAACCAAATACATATCCAACATTTCCTCCTATTGATAATTGACTAGACTTGTATTTTAAAACATTGGACGATAATCCAACAAAAACTTCACTCGTAGAGCCAGAACCTAAATAGGTATAATTCATGGAATCTGTAACCAACAAACTTTTGGTTGAAAATTGATATTCTCTTCTTGAAAAAGGTTTTAATCCGAAAGCAAATCCAAAATGTTTTGCAAAAGAAAATCCCATTGCAAAATGGTTCAATACAATCGCTTTTGAAAAGTTTTTATTTATTGAATCACTATACCATGACAATCTTGAAGAAACTCCCGTAGAAAAAATCGGTTGACCTTTTCCAATTGTATGATAAGATGCTGGGTTAAAAAAATTTAAATTTGTTGAATCAAAATAAGTTATTGTTGTTGTACCTATTCCTGAATAGACACCATCATCTAGGCCGTCTCTTTGACCTAAACCATACGAACTAAAAGGGGAAGTTGAAGTAGATTGAGAATAAACAGATTCCTGTACTAAAATTAAAGTAAATAAGGATAAACTGAATACCCATTTTGATAAAAAATTATTTTGCATTGACTAAATATATTTGATGTAAACCTTTTAAGGTTAAGTTTTCGTCTACAAAGATGTTGTTTTTTAAAGGAAAATCAAAATAAACAGCGTCTCCTCCGGTCACAAAAAACGTTAAGTCTTGATATTGTTGAGAATAAAGATGTATAAATTGATCAATTTCTGCTTTAATTCCGTTAATAACTCCAGATCTCATCGAATTTAAAGTGTTTCCTCCGATTAAATTTGAAGTCAGACGATCTTTAATCAAAGGTAATTTCCCTGTGTAATCGTTCATTGATTTGTATCTTAAATTTATTCCAGGAGAAATTGAACCGCCATGGTAATTTCCATTTTTGTCGGTAAAATCAAATTTAATGCACGTTCCGATATCAATTGAAACTGTATTTTTCCCCTTACATAAAAAATGAGATGCTACAGAATTACAGATACGATCTAAACCAAGTGATTCTGGGGTTTCATATTTTATTAGAATTGGAAATAAACAGGTTTTGTTCAATAAAATCGATTGTGGATAAATGTCAATTAATTTATTTGTTTCATTTTCAGATAAAACAGAAGAAATAAATACAACTTTACTTTCAACTTTGTTTAATAAATCAGCATAAGAAATTAAATCCTCGTATCCAATTCGAATTACTTTTTCTAATTTTTGATCTCTAAATACACCAACTTTCAAAAAAGAATTACCTGCATCAATAATAAAAATAGTCTGATTTTGATTCATATAGCAAAGTTAATATAAGAAATTTGAAAAAAAAGCTTTTTTTTGCATTGTAATATGAATTAAGTTTATATCTTTGCACCCACAAATAAGGACGGCGTCTTAGCTCAGTCGGTAGAGCAACAGACTGAAAATCTGTGTGTCCCTGGTTCGATTCCTGGAGACGCCACTTAACAAATAGAGTATTACGAAAGTAGTACTCTTTTTTGTTTTAGTACTATTTCATTCTACTAAGGAAAAGCTTAATTTTTTTTCTTCAATTATTATAATTAAATCTGGTAGAATTTCTTTTATTCGAGTTTTTACTTTTATGTTATCATGCAGTACAATGATATCACCGGCTTTAATTTGTTCTTTTGCCTTTTCTAAAATTGAAGTAATAGGAACTGAATAATCATAGTCATAAGAAAGCCAAGACCACATAATTATCTTGTAATGTTTAGATAATACATTTGCTTTAATACTATTTAATCTTCCATAAGGTGGACGAAAAAGGTTGTTTTTGACCAATAATTCTGTTCTTAAAATTGAATCTTTATATTCTTTAAAAGCTACATTCTTGCTTTTCTCATGATTCATTGTATGATTTCCTACTTTGTGTCCTTCAGCAAGTATTCTATGATATAAATCGGGATATTTAATAATGTTACTTCCAACACAAAAGAAGGTAGCCTTTATTTTTTTATCGTTTAAAAAATCTAAAATCCAAGGTGTAATTTCAGGGGTTGGCCCGTCATCAAAAGTAAGGTAAACAGCATTTATTGAGCGTGAAAAACCCCACGTTCTTCTTGGAAAAATCCATTTAAAAAATCGTGGGGTTTTAAATAATAACATTATCGAAACTCTCCTAACTCTTTATCTATTGACAGAATCAGGCATAACCATTTGTTGTTTCATTTTTTCTAAATCCATTTCTTGTGAATTATCTTGTTGCGGAGCTTGATTCTTAGGTGCTTTTAGCATTCCGTAATGAATACCAATCGCTTGCACATTATCTTCTATAGCAAACACCATTTTAGAGTACCCACTAGCGTTAATTGATCGTTGAACAATTTCACCATTGTCATTCGCTCTAGCCTTTAATTCATTTGAAATTTTCGGAAAAACTTTTGAGTATAAATGTCCTAATTTAGCTTGCGTTCGTTTCGCTAATTCACCTTTTGGATCTCCAAATTCTGGATCGATTGCAGCTATTGATATATTAAAGTAATTATCTAAAGCAGCGAATAAATCTTCTGTATTGCTTCCTACAAAATAGACATCACTTTTTTCGTAATAGTTGAAAATAGATTCCATTTGTCTTGCCAATTCTAGTCCTAATTTATTTGCTCCTTTTTTATCTCCAGCTTGATACATGAGTGCTACATAATCTTGTAATACTCCGTCACTATAGGCTACAAATTCTTCCGATCCAATATTGTATTTCTGACGTGTTGGATTTGGTTCACCACCGTCAATTACAATATCAGCTGGCATAACTTCAAGTGATCTTCTTAATAAATTAGCAGCTTTCTTTTTGTAAATACCAATATCTGTTTTAGCCGTTTTAAGAACTTTTGCCATCTCTTTCGCTTCATCAGGTCTTCCTCCAAGACGATATCTTTCAATTTCAGCTGGTCCACCTTTTAAAACACTTTCTGAAAAATCAGCTTTTCTCATATAATCTTGAGCCAAATAAAGAAATTGTGAACGGTATTGAATTGTTGTTCTACGTGTATAATAATCTGTTAATACTTTTGGGTTACTCATTTCTCCAAAAACATAATTCTTCATTAAGTTCGCATACATTTTATCATTCATTAAACGATCATTTCTGTTATCAATCGGACTCAATTCATACGTCATTCCATTTTGTTTAACAAAACCAGCTTGATACAATGCTGTTGATACGTCAGACCCTTGAGGACTTGAAAAATATACACCCCTTTCCCAGTTGTTATTTGCCAAAACATCTAACATCATTACTTGTTCTCTTGTAATCCCTCTTGCATCAAATTTAAAACGAAGTTCGTCTAGACAATCTACTTGTTGATTTGCTTTAATGATACCCGATTTCACACAGTTTACTTTATCTACTGGTAAAATAATCCCTTTTGAAGGCATGATTCTCGCACGATTTGATTCATTATAATTTACAATATTTTCATCGTCTCTCACAAATGACATCACATCATCAATATTTGCATAATCCCAAGACTCTTCAAACTGTGTCAAAATTTCATAAAACTTTTGTGCATCACCCTCTGGAAACTTAACAGTTCCACTTTCTATTCCAGATAATAATTCAAAACCAGCTTGAAATTTAGAAATGATTTCCTCAGAGATATCTTTTTTAGTTGTGGAAACCATTTTTTGTTTTAACTCTTCTAAATGAGTCGTGACATTTGGATTGTCAGTTGAAATTGAACTCACTAAAGGACTAATATTGACATTAAATTTAAGGATCTCATTTTGAACGAGCGTTTTATTATGTTTGACTCTCATATTAATGATTTTCTTCAAAATTACATCGCCAACATTCATTGAAAATAAATCAGATAATCCTGCAAATAAAACTTGATCAGTATAACCAGCATTCATCAAAATTTGATCTTCTGTAAATTTTATTGGTAAAGGATCTGAATCATAAGCCTTCATTTTCATTTGATCTGTGTACCAATCTGTTTGCATCAATGATAAATTACAAACTCTTACGTCTGTTTTCATTCCTTCCACTTCCTGCATGTACCATAAAGGGAAAGTATCATTATCTCCATTTGTAAACAGTATAGCATTTTTCTCGCAAGACATTAAGTAATTGGCTGCAGAATCGCGTGCAGATGTTTTTAAACTTCTATCGTGATCATCCCATCCTTGCATTCCCATTATTACAGGAATAAATAGTCCTAAAAGAATTGCTACTGATGCACCTTGAGATTCGCTTTTTATTATTTTTTTCAAACCAGCCATGATTGTTAAGGCTACAATTGATATTCCAGCAATAAAAGCCCATGAAATTGTAATTGGCTTAGAAACTTGACTACTAGAATCAATTATTAAAGTGATAATTAAACCAGCTGCCGCAATGATTCCCATGTTTTTAAATTCTTTCTTGCTAAACTTTGTAAAAGCTTCGTAAAGACCATAAACTCCCATTCCAATCCAAAGAGCAAAGAAATAGAAAGAACCAGCAAAAGCATAATCTCGTTCTCTAGGCTCATTTGTTTTTTGATTCAAGTAAACAACAATTGCTATACCTGTAAATATAAATGCTAGTAATACTACGAAACCATCTTTTGGCGCTCTGTAAAAATGGAAAATCATTCCTACTAACCCTAAAATTAATGGTAGAAAGAAGAATTTATTATTTGATTTATTTTCTGATGTGAAATAGGGAGCATCTTCATTTTGAGCCCCTAATCTAATTGAATCTACAGCATCGATTCCCGACGCCCAGTTTCCTCTCATGTTATCACCGTGACCTTGAACATCGTTTTGTCGACCAACAAAATTCCACAAGAAATATCTCCAATACATCCAATTTATTTGATATCTAGTGAAGTAAGTCATGTTTTCTCCAAAAGTAGGCAAACGCATCTCATCATTCCCTATTTCAGTTGAAGCTTCAAAACTTTCATCTCCTGCTTCGTTAGCTACATTTACTCCATATCCAGACCACGTTTTATAACCTTCGACTTTTGCAGGTTCATCATTATTAAACATACGAGGAAAAAAAGTGTTTTGAGAGTAAGTTGGTACAACATCTTTTTGTTGATCTACATTCGATTCAAAATATTTTTCAATCACTTCATGTCCTGCACCTTTTTTCGCAGCATACTTATTTGCAGCAACTTCGTCTTTAAATGCTTTTACTGCATTATCGTTTTCATCAGTAACAACAAATCTTCTCAAGTAAATTGGACTACGATCTCCGAATTCTTCTCGTTCATTTTCAATAGAATTCCAATATGGCCCTTTCAAGATTGGAGAAGATCCATATTGTTCACGTTTTAAATACGATTTTAATGTCACCAAATTTTCTGGATCATTTTCATCTAAAGGTGTATTTGCATTAGAACGGATAACAATTACAGCAAAAGAGCCATAACCAATTAATAAAAAAATTAATCCTAAAGTTGCATTATAAAGGATAGTATTTCCATTTTTTCTAGCTCTACGCATCAAATAAACACATCCGAAAACAAGAACCCCAAAAAAGAATATTGTCCCACTAAAGAAAGGTAAACCTAATGAATTTCTAAATGCAACTTCAAAAGTAGAAGCCAAAGAAATTGATCCAGGAATTACACCTTCTTGAATAAAACCAAGAACAGCGATAGAAAGAACTCCCGTTAACAAAATTCCTTTTAAATCAGCTACCGTTTTATATCTGAAATAGATAACAAATCCAATTGCAGGTACAACCAAAATCCCTAATAAATGGACTCCAATTGCTAAACCTAATAAGAACATAATCAGTAATAACCATCTATCTGGAGAATAATCAGCATCCAAACTTCCGTGTTGCATAGCACCCATTTCTTCGTCCCATTTCAAAATAGCCCAAAAAATAATAGCTGTAAACAAAGAAGCCATCGCATAAACCTCACCCTCAACTGCAGAAAACCAGAAAGAATCTGAAAACATATAAGCCATTGAACCAATAAAACCAGAACCAATTATGGCAATAATTTCACCGTTTGATAATTCAGTTTTAGATTTTAGCGCAATTTTTTTAGCCAATAAAGTAATTGACCAAAACATAAACAAGATTGATAATGAGCTACTAACAGCTGAAACTCTATTAATACAAACGGCTACATTTTGCGGATCAGCAAAGAATGAGAACATTCTTCCAATAATCATAAACAACGGTGCGCCAGGAGGATGCCCAACTTCTAATTTATAAGCTGTTGTAACGTATTCCCCACAGTCCCACAAACTTACAGTGTCTTCAATAGTAATAAAATAAACAGCAGTTGCGATTAGAAATACGAGCCATCCAAAAATTTGATTCAGTTTTTTATAATTCATATATATGATATATTGTTTACGAATGTGCGAATTTAGTAATATAAACTATTTTAAGTAGATTAAAGTTCTTAATTTTTCCTAAAAAAGTGTTTATAAAGAAATTGTCTTGATTTTTATATTTTTCAATCAAATCAAGAAACGGTTTAAATAACTGTAATTTAAGGTACTATAGAATGGTAAGAAAAAAAATGATTATTTTTTCAAAAAAAAATCATTTTTTTCTTTTGAATTTCAAATTTCTTCGTAACTTTGCGCCCACAATTGACCCATGGTGTAACTGGCAACACGTCTGTTTTTGGTATAGAAGAGTCTAGGTTCGAGCCCTAGTGGGTCAACAAAAAGTCTTTCAGAAATGGAAGACTTTTTTTGTGGGTGTTGGTTTTTGGGAATTTGCAAATTTTGGTGGGGACGGTTTTGGGGACGGAAATGTTGATAAACTTTACAGTTTGAGATAAAAAATGGAAATTGAAAATAAATTGTCAAATAAAAGATGTAAGTTTGTTTTTTTAATTATCAAATCTTAATTAACATTTAAATTATTCTTACTATATGAAAACCAAATTCATCATTATTCTATTATCGCTGTTTAGTTTTAATAACATAGAGGCGCAATTTTTATTAAGTCCAAGATGTATTGTTAATCCTGATCCGAATTCACTTGACTGTACTTCTGAGATCGTGGTTGAGGGGTTAAATGTTCCAGCGGGTGGTACAATTTTTTGGTGGTCGAATGTGACAAATACCTCAACAGAAACATTTCTTGGAGACACAATTTTGACCTTTTGTTATTCTGATGATGAGTTAGTTTTTGTATTCAATTCGGATACCATTTATGGCACTAACGCAATCATACCACAATTTAAATTCCAAGTAACTGCCTACTCTGCACCTTCTTCTATGGTGACACCAGACGGGTATTTAGAAATTACATTTGATAGCGTTCAACCTGCCATAAATGCAAATTATATTGATAACCTTGGTGAAACAATCGATTACCCAGCACCGACAACTACTGACAATAAAACTTTTGTTTTTACCAATCTTTATTACGGAGTTTTTGGTCTTTGGGGTCAACCGGTCGGTATTACTGGTTATGTTGAAAACACGATGATTCTACTGGGAGATATTACGACCCAATTACCTAATTATAATCTGAATGTCGAAGTTTCCATCACGGATACAGACCCAAATTGTACTGGTTCTATTTTACTAACTCCTACAAATGCAGTAGGTAACGTTGTATATACTTGGGGGAATGATTCTTCAATAAGTGGTCCATTTCAAGATGATTTATGTGCTGGAACTTATTCTGTCTACGCCATAGATGCTAACCAACAACAGGCATTAATACATGTTACAGTAGTAGACACTAGTAATGCTAATATCTATTCAGATTCAACAGTTGACATTTACACAGCTGGAGATACCATTTACTACGACTTTTTAAATTGTGACATTGATTACAACCTTCCAGTTGACTCTGTAGATTACATAGAAACATTGGTTTCATCAACTTCCGCTAATCCTTTAGTATACAGTTTTACATTGAATGTTTATCAAGGAGCTAATACCTATATTTTTACAAGTACTTTATTTGTTGAACAAGATTCTAATATATTTTTAGGTATTGCCATATATTGCGAACAATTAAAAGCTCTTTTTACAGGGCATCGAATTAACTTAATTCGACACGGAGCAATTTCTACTTCGGCATCGATCATTGAAAATGAAAATGAAAATTCGATGAAAATTTATCCAAACCCATCAGAAGATAAATTAAAAATTGAAGGGGAGTTTAGTAACGGGACTTTGATTGATGTGAATGGAAGAATAGTCATGACAATTCAATCAAATGAAATTTCAATGGCTTCATTAAAAAGTGGATTGTATTTTTTAAAATTTGATGAATATTCTAAGGTATATAAGGTAAGGAAAAAATAATTGATGACCAACAAAAAGTCTTTCAGAAATGGAAGACTTTTTTTGTGGGTGTTGGTTTTGGGGAATTATTGAAAATTGGTGGGTACGGTTTTTAAAATAAGTGTTATTTGCGAGCTTAATTTAAAATATTTGAATTAATAATTAGAAGATATCAAAAGGCTGGAAGAACACAATCACCTATTATTGACAAAGAGAAAACTATAAATTTATCCTACTTTGATAATCAAGATTTGAAACTACTCAGTTTGATTGATTTCACTCTCACATAATTTTTCAACTAAATTAAAATTATAAGGTGTTTTCAGTAAATGATTTCACCATTTTAAAGATATAACCTTATATTTGAATAATAATTTTAAGGATATAGCCTTATGATAGACAATAAACAACAGTTAATAATTTAACAAAACTAAAGATCAATAAATTATGAAAAAATATATTTTATTAAATCTCATGTTTTTGTTGAATAATATTTATTTCAGTCAATCAACAATAGATTATGATTTAGGGATGGAAAAATATCAGGCTAAAAAATACAATGAAGCGATTATATTTTTCAATCAAGCAATAAAACTAGACTCAAATCAATTTTTATGTTACATTAACAGAGGTAATTCGAAAGCAAAAATAAATGATTTAGAAGGAGCATTACTCGATTTTGAATCTTCAATTAAAATTGATTCTACAAATGCATTATCGTATTATAATTTAGGGGTAACAAAATCAAAACTAAAAAGAACACAAGAGGCAATTATTGATTTTAATAAAGCTATAGAAATAAATCCACGAGATGCTCATTCATATTGTAATCGAGGTATGGAAAAAGCAAAATTAAAAGCATATAATGAAGCAATCTTAGATTATGATAATGCTATTAAACTAGATTCTAATTTAGCAGCTGCTTTTAATAATAGAGGGAATTCAAAATCTAAATTAAATGAATATTCAAGTGCAATTCTTGATTTTAATATAGCAATCAAGATAGACTCTACTTATTCTGAAGCATTTTACAACAGAGGCACAACAAAATTAAAATTTCAAGATAATACAGCGATTATAGATTTTAACAAAACAATAGAATTAAATCCCTACTTTGCCGCCGCATATTATAACAGAGGATTATTATTTTATTTTCAAAACAATATTAATAATGCAATAGAAGATTTCAATAAAACAATTGAAATTAATCCAAATTATGGTGAAGCATATTGCAACAGAGGCATATTAAAAATTACTATTTTGAATGATAAGGAAAATGGATGCCTAGACCTAGTAAAATCTTCTAAATTAGGAATAACAAATGCTACTGAATCATTGAAATTATATTGCCATTAATTAACTCTAAAACCAAATCATACATCACCAAATATCCACATACAACGATTTCCCAAAATCAATTAAAAAAGTTGGATAGAATTATAAATTTTCACCCAAATCACAAAATCAAAATCCTTTTGTTCTATTCTCATAAACAGTTGTGCAACAAACACCATCATTCTTAGTTTCAATAGGCTTATATACTTTTTCTCCTTTTGAAATATGTATTTCTTTTTTAAATAATCACAACCTAATCTTCGGAAACATATCCGAAACAATCCTCCCATTTTCAATTCTAATTTCATATTCTTTTTTAGCGTAATCCGTCACAGAATAGAACTCCTCATTCGGATAATTCACAGCATTCTCTTCAAACGTAATAATGAAGTTAGCATTGTCACTCAAAATCAATAGCTTTTTGTCAGCTAATAGACCATAAGTTCAGCATAAACTAGATTTTTCATTAAAATATATGCAAAACAACCAAGTTATTCTTTCCCCTAAGTTTATCTGTTTCCAATTCATTTAATAATTTTAAGTCTATAACCTTAAAATAAATTTTGTTTTTTAAGGTTATAACCTTATATTTGATAAATAATTTTAAGGATATAACCTTATGAAAGATGTAAAACAACAATTAATAATTGACCAAACTGAACGAAAGTTAGAATGTTTTCGTCCTTTAGTACAGGTTGTTATACCTGAAAAAGGATGGATTCACACCTTTCGTACTGCTTTGAAAATGTCTATGCGACAATTGGGGAAACGTTTAAAAATTACAGCTCAAAGTGTCAAGGAAATAGAAGAGCGAGAGGTAAAGGGTAGTATTACAATTAAATCAATGAATGAAGTTGCTCGTTCTTTGGATATGAAATTTGTTTACGGCTTTGTTTCTCAGCATGGAAGTCTTGATAAAATGATTGAACAAAGAGCTATTGAAATCGCTACAGAAATTGTGATGCGTACAAATAATACAATGACATTGGAAGATCAACAAAACTCAGAACTACGGATTAAAAAAGCAATTGAACAAAAAAGCGCTGAAATAAAAAATCAAATGCCAAATTATTTATGGGATTGAAAATAGAATATATAGATGGACAAACACCATTAGATGAATCAGAACAAGAAGGACTTTTAATCAAATCAATTACCACGCGAGAAGAATTGGATGAATTAATAATTATTTGTCGAGGAATAATTCATGAATTATCCTTAACAGACGTTACCAAGTATCGACTTATTGTTCTGCCATGATATATTGTCAAGTTAAGTGTTGACTTTACTTGAATGCATTTCTAACGCTAAGTATTTTGCTGTATGAGAAGTGTTTTTTGATTTTTTAATGATATTTTCTGGAGTACCTTCACAAATAATTTTTCCACCTCCTTTTCCTCCTTCTGGACCAATATCAATGATATAATCCGCAACTTTAACGATGTCTAGATTATGTTCTATAACTAAAACGGTATTCCCTTCATCTACTAATCTTTGTAAAACAATCAATAACAAACGAATGTCTTCAAAATGTAAACCTGTTGAAGGTTCATCCATAATGTAAACTGTATTTCCAGTACTTCGTTTTGCTAGTTCAGTAGATAATTTGATTCGTTGTGCCTCACCACCAGATAAAGTTGTAGAAGGTTGGCCTAATTTTATGTATCCTAATCCGACAGAAACTAAGGTTTCTAATGGTCGAAATATTTTAGGGATATTCGTAAAAAATACTGCCGCATCAGAAATCGTCATATCCAACACATCGCTGATTGATTTACCTTTGTATCTAACTTCTAACGTTTCTCGATTATATCTTTTTCCGCTACATGTCTCACACTCAACATAAACATCAGGTAAAAAATTCATTTCAATAACCTTTAAACCACCACCACCACACGTTTCACAACGTCCACCTTTTACATTAAACGAAAAGCGACCTGGCTTATATCCTCTAATTTGAGCTTCTGGTAAAGAGGCGTAAAGTGTCCGGATTTCCGTAAACATATTGGTATATGTTGCTGGATTTGAACGAGGTGTTCTACCAATAGGACTTTGATCAATTTCAATAACTTTATCTAAATGCTCTAATCCCTTGATATTTTTATAGGGAAGTGGGATTTTCACACCGTTATAAATATGTGCTAATAAAATCGGATAAAGTGTATGGTTGATCAAAGAAGATTTTCCACTACCTGACACTCCAGTAACACAACAAAGAGTACCTAAAGGAATTTTTAAATCTACATTTTTTAAATTATGTCCTGAGGCACCTATCAATTCTAAAAACTTACCGTTTCCTTTACGTCTTGTCAAAGGAATTTCAATTTTCATTTTACCTTGAAGGTACATGGTTGTGAGAGAATTTTCGGAATTCAATTCTGAGATAGATCCCGCATTCATGATTCTTCCACCGTGAATTCCTGCACCTGGACCAATATCCACCACAAAATCTGCTGCTTCGATCATTTCTTTGTCGTGTTCAACAACAATAACCGAATTTCCAGCGTCTCTTAATTTTTTTAACGAATTAATTAAACGTGTATTATCTCTTTGATGCAAGCCAATACTAGGTTCGTCTAATACATACAAAACGTTCATTAATTCAGAACCAATTTGTGTAGCCAATCGTATTCGTTGACCTTCTCCACCTGACAGCGTTTTTGCTGAACGATGCAATGTCAAATATTCTAATCCAACATCTAAAATAAAACTTAATCTCGTGTTAATTTCTTTTAATATCTCAGTTCCAATCAATAATTGAGATGGCGATAATTTAGCTTCTAATTGATCAAACCAAGATTTTAATTCATTCAAATCCATACCAGCTAAATCGCCAATATGTAAATTATCAATTTTGAAAAAATGAGCTTCTTTTCTTAAACGAGTACCACAACAAGTTGGACAAACAACTTTGTTCATAAAACTTTGTGCCCAGCGTTGGACACCAGCTGTACTTTCTTCAGAATGCCTTGATACAAATGGAATAATTCCTTCAAATCGAATCAATTCCTTTTTACCTGAAAATTCTAAATCATCATTTCCGTATAATAAAACATTCATCACTTCTTCAGGAATTTCTTCCAATGGAGTAGTAATTGAATAGTTTTCTTGTGCTAAATAACTTTCTAACTTATCATAAATCCATCCTCCTTTAAATTCTCCTAAAGGAGCAAAACCACCTTTTTTAATTGACAATTTAGAATTTGGAATAATTTTTTCAATATTTGCTTCAGATACTTCCCCCAAACCACTACACTTAGGACAAGCTCCATACGGTGAATTGAAAGAAAACAAACTTGGTTCTGGTTCAGGATAACTAATTCCAGAAGTTGGGCACATCAACGTTCGACTAAAATGACGTGAATCTCCTGTTTCAAAATCCATCAAAATCATGGCTTTATTTCCATGTTTTAAAGAAGTAATTACGGAGTCATAAATTCGTTTTCGATCATCTTTAGAAATTAATAAACGATCAATTACAATTTCAATATCATGAACTTTGTAACGATCCAATTTCATTCCTTTTTCAATATCCTTTAATTCACCATTTACCCTAACTTTGGTAAACCCCATTTTAAGAATTTGATCAAATAATTCACGATAATGACCTTTTCGTCCCTTAATTTTTGGGGATAATAAAATCACTTTCTTCCCAAGATATTTTTCAATAATTAATTCAACAATTTGATCATCGGAGTATTTGACCATTTGTTCACCCGATTCATAAGAGTATGCTGTTCCAACTCTAGCATACAATAATCGAAGAAAATCATATACTTCAGTAATTGTTCCAACAGTCGATCTTGGGCTTTTAGAAACTGTTTTTTGCTCAATTGAAATAACAGGACTTAAGCCTTCAATTTTATCAACATCCGGTCTTTCTAGTCCACCCAAAAATTGTCGGGCATAGGCTGAAAAAGTTTCGATATATCGTCTCTGACCTTCAGCAAATATGGTGTCAAAAGCTAAAGAAGATTTGCCACTACCACTTAAACCCGTAAAAACAACTAATTTATTTCGAGGGATTTTTAAATCAATATCTTTTAAATTATGTTCACGAGCACCAAAAACTTCAATTGCGCCATGTTCAAATAAATCATTGGGATTTTCCATCAAAAATAATTATGATAAGGTTTCAAATTTTCATTTTCTGAAGGAAGTAAAATAGTATATTGTTTTTTTGAAATAGTAAGTCGATTTCCTTTCAACCAAGGATTCAACTTAGTAACAATTTTGTAATTAACACCTTTATCAATTGCCCATTTAGCGATGTTAGGGATTGTTGTTTTTATCAATATTGACTTTGTTTTAAATGGTTGATATAATTCCATTTTCGATACATCGAAGCCATATAATTCAGGATTTTCGAAGATTAATTTTACGGCAAGTAATCGAAATACATATCTTCCTGTTTCACTGTTCATATCAGTATCAAAATAATGATTTGTCCCTTGCCATCTCATATCACTACGAACACCTCCAATTCCCCGATTATAAGAAGCCGTAGTTAATAGCCAATCTTTTAATGTATCTTGAGCAATTCTTAAATAAGCACAGGCTGCTCGAGTGCTTTTTTCAATGTTTAACCGCTCGTCCACTTCATTACTTATCTCTAAATCAAATTCTTTGGCAGTAAACGGCATAAACTGCCAAAAACCTTGAGCACCTACAGGACTAACAGCTTGTGCTAGACCACTTTCAATGATTGCTAAATATTTAAAATCATCAGGGATCTTCTCTTCTTTTAAAATTCTTTCAATAATCGGAAAATACCTACTCGCTCTTTTTAAAGAAAGAACAGTTGAACTTTGAAAATAAGCATTGACAAGAATCTCTCGATCTAATTTTTCTCTTGTATCTTCATCAGTTAAAAAAATTGTTTTATTGCAAAATAAAATTTTTGATGGGATTTTAGGGATTGAAAAAAGAGGTGAAGTTACTTTTGGATTCATAACCAAATCTTTCTTAGGCAATTTATTTTCAGTACAAGAAAAAAGAAGAAAACAAAAAAACAGCCAGTAGCTATAAAAATTGCTTTTTAGTATTATTTTAAAAGAATTAATAACTCTTTTTAGCATTTTATTTTGAAGGAATTGGGTATTTAATCGTGTTTTTATATAAAATTACAAACACTATTAAAAAATAAATAGTCGCAAAAACAATTGGCATAACAATATATTTATCTTCTTTCACAAAACCAACCATAATAATTGATAAAATTGAAGAAATGAAACCTATAATACTGAAAACATACCACACTCCTTTGTCGTTTAATCCTGAATATACCAAATGGTGAGTCGTATGATCTTTTCCTCCTACCATTGGCGATTGCTTTTTCTTTAATCTATTAATGACAACAGTAAACGTATCTGCAGCTGCAGGAGTAAATGCAATTAGGGTTATTATTACTCCCATCCAAGATGAATGAGATGTGTCTGAACCAACGTTCCATAAATATTTAATAGAGAAAAAAGCTACAAATAGCCCAATAAATTGACTTCCAGCATCTCCCATAAATAATTTTGAGGGATGTATATTGTATTTTAAAAATCCCAAAACAGCACCAATCATTGATACCAAAGAAATGCTCCACACATTTAATTTAAATCCAAATAAAATAATTCCTGAAAACAAACAAGCGATAAGTATAAAGAATACTGTTGTACCAGTAATACCATCCATATTATCCAACATATTCAAAGAATTCATGATGCCTACAACCCAAATTATTGTTATTAATCCATCTAATAATTCATTGTGAAATAAATCTAAAGTCGTGTCAGAAAAAATAAAAACTCCGCCACACAATATCTGAATAGAAAGCTTTGCTAACGGTTTTGTATCATAAGCATCGTCAGCTAATCCCATTAAAAAAGCGATAGAACCAGCTAACATCAATCCTCCATATTGAGAATTATGGAAAATATTTTCTTCAAACGAAACCATTGAATATATAATAGAAGAAAAAAGGAAAACGATAAAAAAACTAACTCCACCCAAAGATGGTTTAGATTCATTACTCCAACGAATAACAACATCATTATTATTTCTTATCCCTAATGATTTTGAAAAGCGTAATAATATTTCATTGCACAGCATGGATAATAGGAAACCACCTATTAAAAAACAAATTAATTCAATTATTGAGTATAGCACGATAAAATATCAGAATTGAGAAACAAAATTAACAAATTTTTCACCTTCTTGGTCTTTGTCAGATACAATTGGATCAACAATTGGCCAATTAATCTTAAGATCTTCATCGTTCCATTGAATAGTTCCTTCAGAGACAGGTGAATAGTAATTTGTACATTTGTAATTAAAAATTGTATTGTCTTCTAATGTTAAAAAACCATGTGCGAATCCAGGAGGAATCCAAAATTGCTTTTTGTTTTCTGCTGAAAGTTCTATCAATTCGAATTGACCATAAAAAGGTGAGCCTTTTCGTATATCAACAGCTACATCTAACACACTTCCAACAGCAACTCTAACCAATTTTCCCTGAGCAAATGGTGGACGTTGAAAATGCAAACCTCTTAAAACATTTTTTTTAGAAATAGATTCATTATCTTGGCAAAAATAAATTTCTTCCCCTACAATTTCATTAAATTTTTGTGCATTAAAACTTTCAAAAAAACTTCCACGTGAGTCTTCGAAAACACGAGGTTCAATTATCAATAAACCAGGAATTTTACATTCTGTTATAACCATCTTCTCAATATTCTTAATATCCCTAATTTTTTTAATATTCTGATGAAAATATTTTTAGATTCGGCTTCTTTAAAATAACCGTCATCACTTCCATACGATCCATATCCATAACCGTACCCATATCCATACCCATAACCGTAGCCATAAGACCCGTTTTTTCTGCTCGATTTCACACCGTTCAATACTACATTTAATGATTTTAATTGTTGCATTTCAAATAAATCATCAATTTTCTTGATAAATGTTCGCTTTGAATAATGTGATTTAAATACATAAATCGGAATATCAGCATCTGTTAAATTTTTAATTCCGTCAGAAACCAACCCAACTGGTGGATTATCAATGATAATTATGTCATAAATTAATTTCAATTCTTCTAGTTTTTCTCTAAAACTATCACTAATAATTAACTCAGAAGGATTAGGAGGTATCGGTCCGGCGGTTATAAAATCAAGTGTATCAATAGCTGATTTTTGGATACAATCCGCAATAGTATATTGATTTATAATTAAACCACTCATCCCTTTTTCATTTCCAGCATTAAATCCTAAATGAATTTTTGGTTTTCTTAAATCTAAATCGATTACAACCGTTTTCTTTCCTGACATTGCAAGAATACCAGCTAAATTCAAAGCTACAAAGGTTTTTCCTTCTCCAGAAATTGATGAGGTAATTGCAATTGTTTTATAATTGGAATTAATGTAATTTAAATTCGTTCGTATATTTCTAAAAGCCTCAGCTAATTGAGATTTAGGAAAGTCAAATGCAAGTAATTGAGAATATTGCATATCGTTTTTAACCAATGGAACACCACCTAAAGTAGTTAC
>OBEQ011176805.1_pt1 | contig 22800 bp, 19 predicted proteins | sample 1670901 | NCBI WGS metagenome assembly OBEQ01 (sample SAMEA104232315, study PRJEB22302) | groundwater metagenome | biome: forest; feature: aquifer; material: groundwater | place: USA | collected 2011-08-07 | depth 5.4 m
AGCGTCGCGAGGGTGGTGGATCCGGTGGCGGGTACGGCGGTGGTTCGGGTCCGCGTCGTGAGGGTGGCGGATCCGGTGGCGGGTACGGCGGTGGCTCCGGTCAACGTCGAGAAGGTGGCGGGTACGCCCAGGGCGGCGGAGGTGGCCGCGAGGGGTACCGGGGTGCTGGGAGCGGCTCTGCACGTGACTATCCGGCGTCTGGCGCGGAGCGACGGTACGGGCGCGGGCCCCGCGATACCGAACGCGAGCGTGGTAGAAGTCAGGACCGCGAGCGCACAGATCGGCCCGGCTCCGACCGGTACGACGATCGTGGTGGCCGTGCCGACCAGCGGCCGAGCCGGTACCCCGACCGGTCCGCGCCGAGTGGACCGCGCCAGGATGACCGCTCCGGCGGGGCAACCCGTGCCAGCGGGGCAACCCGTGCCAGCGGAGCAGGTCGTACCGGCGGAGCAGGCCGATTCGGTGGTGCGGGGCGTTCGGAGGGTGCCGGCGGAGCAGGCCGATTCGGTGGTGCGGGGCGTTCGGAGGGTGCCGGCCGGTCGGCTCGACCGGAGAGTCGGGGACGTCCGACCGATGGGTACCGGTCGCAGCCCAGTCGGGAGCGTGCAGTTGCGCCGGCCGCGCCGATCGAACCCGAAACGTCCACTGTGGAGCCAGAGCTGGCCGACGACATCGACGCTCGTGACCTCGATCGTGAGGTCCGCGACGAACTGCAGTCGCTGTCCCGTCCGGTAGCGGAGCGGGTAGCCAGACACCTGGTGGCTGCAGGTCAACTGGTCGTCGAGGAGCCGGAGAAGGCGCTGGCACACGCCGATGCCGCGCGGCGGCTCGCGCCGAGGATCGCAGCGGTTCGGGAAGCGGTGGGGCTGGCCGCGTACCACGCCGGCCAGTGGCAGACCGCGATCGCGGAACTGCGGGCGTACCACCGGATGACCGGACGCCAGACGCACCTGGCCGTGCTTGCCGACTGCGAACGGGCGCTGGGGCGGCCGGAGCGGGCTGTCGACCTGTACCGCACGACGGACCTGGCGCAGCTGGCCGCAGACGAGGCGACCGAACTGCTCATCGTCACCGCGGGGGCGCGCCGGGACCTGGGGCAGCACGCCGCGGCGGTGGCGATGCTGCAGGTCAGCCAACTCACCTCGGCGCCTGAGGCGGCGTGGGCTGCCCGGCTGCGGTACGCGTACGCGGATGCGTTGTTGGCCGCGGGCCGCCGGGAGGAGGCGCGGGAGTGGTTCGCGCGGGCCGCCGACGTCGACGAGGAGCTCACCACGGATGCCGCCGAGCGTCTGTTCGAATTGGACGGTGTGGTGCTCGAGGACACCGCTCCCGAGTCCGACGACACCGACGAGGTGCCCGACGAGGCGGGGGCAGACGGCGCTGACGGGGTCGACGCCACGGTCGAGGTCGACGAGGTTGTCGACAACGAGCGACCCGAGTAGCGCGACGTGGCAGGTGGCGCGCTGGTCGACCGGTACGACCTTCTCATGTTCGACCTCGACGGGGTCGTGTACCTGGGTACTGAGCCGGTGCCCGGAGCCGTCGAGGCGATCAGCCGGCTGAGGCGACGCGGCACAGCCGTCGCGTACGTGACCAACAACGCCTCCCGGCGTGCCGCCGAGGTGAGCTCGTTGCTGAATTCGTTGGGGGTACCGGCCGAGCCTGCTCAGGTCACCACGTCGGCGCAGGCGGCCGCGGTGGTGTTGGCCGAGCGGTTTGCACCCGGCAGCGCCGTACTGGTGGTGGGCTCGGCGGCGCTGGCAGCCGAGGTGGCGGCGGTCGGGTTACGTCCGGTCAGCGGCGCTGGTGACTCTCCGGCCGCGGTCGTGCAGGGGTACGGTCCCGAGGTCGGCTGGGCACTGCTGGCCGAGGCGTGTGTCGCGGTACGCGCCGGCGCATTCTGGCTCGCCACCAACCCTGACCGGACCCTGCCGTCGCCCCGCGGCCCACTGCCCGGAAACGGCGCCCTCGTCGCGGCGGTGGCGACCGCGCTGGACCGCGCGCCCGACCTGGTGGTCGGCAAGCCGGCACCCACCCTGTTCGAGCAGGCCATCGCCGGGCCCCCGCCTCGGGGGGGCCCTGCGGGGCCGGGGTGCAGAGTCTGCTGGTCCTCACCGGGGTCAGCCGGCCCGCCGAGCTGTTGACGGCTCCGGCGAATCAGCGCCCGACCCATGTCTGCGCCGACCTCAGTGGACTGTTCACAGTGGACGATGGCGGATCGGACTGGCGGGTGCACCGAACCGGCGGTGTGCTGGAGCTCGCCGGGCACGGCGATCCGGTGGCCGCGCTGCGGGTGCTCTGCACCGCGGCCTGGGCGGAACCTGCGGGACTGCCCGACGGTGTGCCACTGCTGCGCGCCGCGGACGCGCAGGCCGTCGACGCGTTGCGGGCGCTGGAGTTGCCGATCGGGGCCTGACACCGGTCCGCTGGTACCCGATCGGTTGACGTCTGTGCGGCCGCATGGCGCAGGGCGCTCCGCGCGGCGGCACGCAACAATTGACGGCGGTCACACCGACGTTCGATGAGGAGCGGCGCATGCTGTGGATCACGACCTACCTCGGTGAGCTGCGCCGGTGCTACCGATTCGCGGCGCTCGCGGTGCTGGCCGCGGCAGTGCTGATCATGGAAGAAGTCAACTCGCTGCTGCTCACCCTGGAGTCCGCAGGCCAGCAGCGGTACGGGATGTCGGCCCTGTATGGCGTGCGGTTCGAGTCCGGGACCACCACGGCAGCCGTGCAGCACTGGGCGTCGGCGTTCGGCAGCCAGCCATTCGCTTGGGTCTTCGTGCACACCGGGTGTGACGTCGTGTTCGTGGCAGGCTACGGCTGGCTGCTGCGGGGTGTGCTGCGGCGGCTGTACCCGGGCCGGCAATGGCTGTGGCTGGCGCTGCCCGTGGTGGTGGCGGACCTCGCGGAGAACGTCGGTACCGCCGTGCTGGCGGTGCAGGCCCGCGCGGCATGGGGACCCGGGGGTACCGCCGAGGTGCCGGCAATCGCCGGCTGGCTGCACGTGCTCAGCGACCTCAAATGGGTGTGCGCGGCTCTCGCCGCGGGAGCCGTGGCCTTCGGCCTGGTCCGGCGCTGGATGGCCCCGGACACTCCGCCGATGTCGCGCTGGTTCGGTGTGCTGTGGCGGATGCGGGTACAGGTCACTGTGGTGGGGGTACTCGGCTTCGCGGTCGTCGTACCGAACGGGGACCGGCTCGGCGCGCTGGAACAACTGCCCGACGTGCTGCGGTCGTACTTCGACCTCGACCACGCCAGTGTCGCGAGGCTCGCCGTCTCGGCACTGGCCCTGGTGGGCCTTTGTGGTGCGATCTGGGTCAGCGCGCACTGGCAGCGGTACGCCGGCAGCGGGGCCGGACCCGACCTCGACCGCAGTTCGTGGAGCCGACGGTGGCCGTACGGCGCGCTGTTGGGCCTGGCCGTGGGGTGGACGCTGCTGGCGATCGTCGCCGCGGTGCGCCCCTCAGCCCTGGGCGGGATCGGGGTGACGCTGCCGCCATGGGCCAACTCCTGGCAACTGGCCCTGCCGCTGCTCACCGGCGCGGCGATCCTGTTCGTCGCGCTCTTCTGCTATGCGCGGTGGGGCTTTGGCCGGGCCCCGGTGACCCCGCCCCAGTGGCAGGTCCAGCATGCACGCGCCATCCAACTGCTCACCGTGCTACCGCTCGCGATCGCTGGGCTGGGGTTGGTCCGGGCTGCCGCGGCACTCGCCCTGCTGCCGCACAACCGGACGCTGGGCGCATGGTGGGTCGCGGCCGGCGTCGTCGTGGCGGGCGTGGTGTCTGCGGTAGTACTCGCGCTGCTCGCCACGGCCACCGGTCGGGAGGTGGCCGCGGACAACCCTGAGCCGATCCGGATCTCCCGTCCGGTCACGGCGGTCGTCCTGCTGGCGGCGGGTGCCGTCTGTCTGGCGTTGGCGCTCTGGCCGGTCGAGGTGGGTCCGGTCTTCGGCGCGCACGGCGTGCTCGCCACGGCGCTGGCGGTAGCGGCTCTGCTGTTCGGCGGCGGAGTCGCGGTGAGCCAACGCAGCGAACCGTTCGCCGTGGACCTGTTGCGCGCCGGGAGGGCCCGCACGATTGCGCTGCCCGGGGTCTCGTTGCTCATCCTGGTCCTCGTCGCGGTCGACCTGGTGGACAGTGTGGGTACCTACCACGACCTTCGGTACGTGGCGGCGGCCCCGCCCACCGCCCGTAGTCTCGCCGGGCACTTCGACGCCTGGCGTAGCGCGATGCAGTCCTGCGGCAGCACCGAAACCGGATCGGGGCCCCGGGTGCAGCCGCTGGTCATCGTCGCTGCGGCCGGCGGCGGCATCCGGGCGTCGTACTGGACCGAACGGGCGCTGCTGGAGCTCACCGGCGCCGAGCCGGGTGCGGCGGACGACCCACGGGCCGCCCAGTGCCGGCGGGACGCGATCTTCATGGTCAGCGGAGCGTCCGGCGGAAGCATCGGCTCCATGTTGTGGAGTCTGCGGGATCCCGCTGCGCCACGCGGCGTCGCCCCGTACACCCGGGCGATCGCCAACGGGGACGCCCTCGCGTCGGTCAGTGCGGGGTTGCTGTTCCGCGACGTCGCACGGGCGAGCACCGGATTGAACCCCGACTGGCCCGACCGGGCCGCCGTCATGCAGGAGTCCTGGACCCGCAGCCTCGCCGCAGAGGGGGTCGACGTGTCCCGGCCACTATGGGAGGGCGGGTCCGGACGGCAGTCCCTGTTGCTGCTCAACGGTACCGACCTTCAGACCGGATGCGGGGGGGTGATCGCGCCGATCGCTTCGGCCAACCCGGTCGCTGCCGGTGAGCTGCCGCGGCACTGTGCCGAATCGGGGTCGGCCGGCGCGGAGCTGCCGACGGCGTACTTCATGCCCGACTTCCTCGACACCGCCCAGTGTTCCAGCGGAGAACGGAGCCTCTCCGGCGCGACCGCGGCGCTGCTGTCGGCCCGTTTCCCGTACATCACCCCGACCGGGCTGCTGTACGCGTGCTCCGCCGATGGGAGGCGGGCGGCCCGGATCCAGGTCGGCGACGGGGGTTACCTCGACCGTAGCGGGATGCAGTCGGCCCTGCAGGCCTGGCGGGCGATCGAGCCACTGGTCGCTGAGCACAACCGCAGTGTGCTCGACCCGGACAGCCACCCGTCGGTGCTCGGCGACGCCGTCATCGTGCCGGTGTTCGTGGATATCGAGAACAGCTACCGGTCCGTGGCGTCCGGTCCGATGCCGGACCGCCAACACGAGCTCCTGGCGCCGCTCGCCACCGTCCAGCTGGCACCCGGCCTGGCCGGGGCCCGCCTGGAGGCCGAGGCGAGGGCCGCCTACGCCCGTCAGATCCCGGGCACCACCCGTGTCCTGCCGGGGATGGCGGTCCGGGTGGTCACCATCGCGCCGGTGAGCCGGCCCGAGGTCAGCGCCCCGTTGGGTTGGGCACTGTCGCCCTACGCCATGAGTTCGCTCGACGGCCAGCTGACGACGGCGATGGCGGCGCCCGATCTCGGGCAGCTGCGCGCGTTGCTGGGTGGCCGGACGCCGGCCAGTACCCTCGGCGCGGGTTAGCTCACAGCAGCTTGCGCAGCTTCAGCAGATCCCAGACGCTGGCGTCGACCTTGATCCGGCCACTGGTCAGTGCCGTGGTGGCAGAGAGCCGTTCTTCGAGCAGAGCCATCAGGTCGTCGCTGACAGCGGTCACCGCGAGCTTGGCGGAGGGGTCATCGCCGTCGGAGAACTCAGCGATCTGCCCGCCGGCGAACCGGCCGTGGAACGCCACACTCAGGTCGGTAAGCCGGAAAGCGAACGTACGGTCGAAGTCGATCGTCCTGGAATTCTCCGCAGCCTTGGCCGCCAACCGCGCGGCAAGGCTCTGCAGCGCGGCCCGGCACTCGTCCACTGTGGCCATCGGCTCCCCGTTCCCCAGGTGTCGAACGGCACGCTACCGCACGCGGAACGGGTCTCGGCCGGTACCGTGGCAGCAGCAGACGTGGTGGCCGGGAGTACGGCAGTGGCCGGGAGTACGGCACGAGAGCGCCGGTGACGGCTGAAGGAGACGACAGACGATGCGACAGGATGCGTGGCGCGCCTACCTGGAGATGGCCCTGGGCATGACCGAGGCGTCGCGGAAGAAGGCCACCAAAGCGGTCCGGCAGATGCTCGGCAAGGGCGGGGCGACCGCGGAGCAGCTTCAAGGGTTGGCTGAGGAGCTGTTCCGGGCCAGCACCGCCAACCGCGAAGCGATCAGCAAGCTCGTGCGCGTCGAACTCGACCGTGCGCTCGGCCGGGTGGGCCTGGCCACCGCCGAGGAGGTCGCGGACCTGACGGCGCGGGTACATCAGCTGGAGAACGAGCTGGACGGGGTACCCGGCGGATCCGGCACGGACGCCACGGCGGACCGGACCGCCCCGGTGCCGGCGGCGCCTGCCAGGAAGGTCGCGAAGAAGGCTGTCCGTAAGGCGGTGGCTCCGCAGCCAGCGCCCAAGCCGGCCGCCCTGTCCGTCGCGAAGCGGACCGGGGCGATGACGCCGACCGTCCCGGCTGCGCCGGCGAAGGCGGTGGCGGCCCGGACGTCGGTGACCAAGGCCGTCGCGGCAACGCCGGTGGCAGCCAAGCCGGTGGCGGCCACTGCGGTACCGAAGAAGGCCGTAGCGACGAAGGCGCTGGCTGGCAAGGCCGCCGGATCCGTCTCGGCCGGGCGCCGGAGCCGGCCGTGACCGGGCCGGCTCTGACCGGGCCAGCTCTGACCGGGCCGGCGGTGACCGAGCAGCTGGAACTGGCGGTGCACGCGGCCGGTCGCTCCACCGGCCATCAGCTGGTCGATGCGGCGCTGCAGGCGACGGCGCAGGCGGCGCAGTTGCCGCCGGCCGAGCAGGTCGCGGCATTCGAGTCCCTGCACCGCACCCTGCAGGAGACGTTGGCCACGATCGAGCAGGTCTAGGCGACATCGTGGCGCGCCGGATCCGACTCGACGCGGAACTGGTACGGCGCGGACTGGCCCGCTCCCGCGAGCAGGCGGCGGCTCTGGTCGGCACCGGACGGGTCGAGGTCCGGGGCGCGCCGGCGCACAAGGCGGCGGCTCTGGTCGACGTCGCCGATCCGGTGCGGGTGCTGGGCGGGTCCGACGCCGACAGCTACGTCTCACGCGGCGCGCACAAGCTCGTCGGCGCGCTGGCCGCCTTCGTCCCGGCCGGGCTGGTGGTGGCCGGGCGCCGGTGCCTTGACGCCGGCGCGTCCACCGGTGGGTTCACCGACGTGCTGCTCCGCGAGGGCGCCGTCGAGGTGGTAGCGGTGGATGTGGGGTACGGCCAGCTTGCGTGGTCGCTGCGCACCGATGCGCGGGTACGGGTCATGGATCGGACGAACGTGCGTACCCTGACCGCGGAGGCGATCGGTGGCCCGGCCCAGCTCGCCGTCGCCGACCTGTCGTTCATCTCGCTGCGGTTGGTGCTTCCCGCCCTGGCTGCCTGTACCGCCGGGGACGGGGATCTCGTGCTCATGGTCAAGCCGCAGTTCGAGGTCGGCCGGGACCGGGTGGGCGCCCGGGGTGTCGTCCGCGATCCTGAACTGAGGGCGCAGGCCGTCCTCGCGGTCGCCGGGGGCGCCGTGGGGTCCGGGCTCGGTACGGCCGGGGTGGCGGCGAGCCCGCTGCCCGGGCCCGCGGGCAACGTCGAGTTCTTCCTGTGGCTGCGCCGAGGCGCCCCGGAGCCGGATCCGGCGCAGATCCGGGCCATCGTGCGCAGCGCCGCCGAGCCCGGTCGCGAGCGGGTGCCGGACAACGGGCCGCCATCATGAGCCGTGAGGCGCTGCTCGTTACGCACACCGGCCGACGCGCCAACTTCGCGCCGGCGCACACGGTCACCCGGGAGCTGCTGGACGCCGGGTTCAAGGTACGGGTGATCGCCGAGGAGGCGGACGCGCTCGACCTGCCCGGGGCGGTACCGGTCGAAGGTCCGGCTGCCGCCGAGGGCGCGGAGATCGTGTTCGCGCTCGGCGGCGACGGGACCGTGCTGCGCGCCGCGGAGCTGGCCCGCCCTGCCGGCGCCCCGTTACTCGGCATCAACCTCGGCCGGGTGGGCTTCCTCGCCGAGGCCGAGATCCACGATCTCGATCAGGTGGTACGCAACGTCGTCGCCCGGACGTACACCGTGGACGAACGGCTCACCCTGGACATCGAGGCGGTCTGCGACGGCAAGGTCGTCATGCAGTCCTGGGCGCTCAACGAGGTGAGCGTCGAGAAGGGCGCTCGCGAGCGGATGTTGGAGCTGCTCGTCGACGTCGACGGCCGCCCGCTGTCCCGCTACGGCTGCGACGGCGTGGTATGCGCGACCCCGACCGGCTCCACCGCGTACGCCTTCTCTGCCGGGGGGCCGGTGGTCTGGCCCGAGGTCGAGGCCCTGCTGCTGGTGCCGATCAGCGCACATGCGCTCTTCAGTCGCCCGCTGGTCACCGCGCCGACGTCAACGATCCGGATCACCGTCGAGCCGTACACGACGTACGCGGTGCTGTGCTGCGACGGTCGCCGGGTCTTCGACCTGACCCCGGGTGCGAGCGTCACGGTCCGGCGCGGCTCGTTGCCGGTACGGGTGGTGCGGCTGAGCCCGCAGCCGTTCACCGATCGGCTGGTGGCCAAGTTCGGGTTGCCGGTACAGGGTTGGCGCGGCAACTCCCGATAGCCAGCCGACGACACGCGTCGACCGTAGTAGATGATTGTCGGATCGCCCCACTACTGTCTCGTGATGTGCTCGAGGAGCTGCGCATCACCGGACTCGGTGTCATTTCCGACGCCACACTTCTCCTGGGCGGGGGTCTAACCGTCATCACCGGTGAGACCGGCGCCGGCAAGACCATGGTTGTCACCAGCCTCGGCCTGCTCTTCGGCGGCCGGGGCGACGCCGGACGGGTGCGCGCCGAGGCCGGCCGGGCCACCGTCGAGGGTCGGCTGCGGCTCTCTGGCCCGTCGGCTGCGGCGGTGCAGGCCCGGGTGGCCGACGCCGGTGCCGAGCCCGACGACGACGGCAGCCTGCTGCTGAGCCGCAGCGTGAGCGCGGAGGGACGCTCGCGGGCGTTCCTCGGTGGCCGCTCGGTGCCGGTGTCGGTCCTGGCCGACGTGGGTGAGCAGGTGGTCGCGGTGCACGGGCAGTCCGACCAGCTGCGGCTGCTGCGCCCGGCCGAGCAGCGCGCCTCCCTCGACCGGTTCGCCGGACCCGAGCACGAGAAACTGCTGGAGGGCTTCGCCGAGCGGTACCGGCAATGGCGGGCGATCTCCGACGACCTGGCCGACCGGCGCCGGCACGCCCGCGAGCGCAGCCAGGAGGCTGACCTGCTCCGGCTCGGGCTCGACGAGATCACCCGGGTCGACCCGCAGCCGGGCGAGGACGAGGCGCTGCGCGAGGAGGCGCAGCGGCTGGAGCATGCCGAGGGGCTGCGCACCGCCGCGCACCTGGCACACCAGGTGATCTCGGCCGCCGAGACACGCGACGACGCACCCGACGCGCTCAGCATGATCGGTTCGGCACGGCGCACCCTGGAAGCCCAGTCCGCCGTGGACCGGTTCCTCGGCGAGCTGGCCGCGCGGCTGGACGAGGCGGCCGCTCTCGTCGCCGACGTGGCCGGGGAGCTCTCCGGCTACCTGGATGCGTTGGACGCCGACCCGGCGCGGCTGCAGTCGGTGTACGGGCGGCGGGCCGCGCTGCGCAGCCTCACCCGCAAGTACGCCGAGGATGTCGATGCCGTGATCGCGTGGGCCGACCGGGCCCGGGCCCGGCTGGCCGAGCTGGACGTCTCCGACGAACTGCTGGAGGAGATGGATCGCGAGCGGGTCCGGTTCGCCGCCGAGGTGGCCGAGCTCGCTGCCGGGGTGACCGCATCGCGGCGCACGGCAGCGGACCGGTTCGCCGTCGCGGTGACCGCCGAGCTGACCGGACTGGCGATGCCGCACGCCCGGGTCGACGTCATCGTGGCACCGGCCCGGCCCAACGCCGGCGCGACCACGCTCACCATCGGCGGCGCGGAGGTGGCCGTCGGTCCGGACGGGGCCGACGAGGTGGAGCTGCGCCTGCTGGCGCACCCCGGTGCGCCAGCGCTGCCGCTGCAGAAGGGGGCCTCGGGGGGCGAGCTTTCCCGGGTGATGCTCGCCATCGAGGTGGTCTTCGCCGGGGTGGGTGGCCCGCCGACGCTCATTTTCGACGAAGTCGATGCCGGGGTCGGCGGCCGCGCTGCGGTGGAGATCGGTCGACGGCTGGCCCGGCTGGCCCGGGCCCATCAGGTGCTCGTCGTCACCCACCTGCCTCAGGTGGCCGCCTTTGCCGACCGGCACCTGGTGGTGGCCAAGGACACCGGGGGCGCGGTGACCACGAGCGGGGTGCGCCATGTGCAGGACACCGAGCGGGCCCGGGAGCTGGCCCGGATGCTCGCCGGGCTGCCCGACTCGGATCTGGGCCTGGCCCACGCGGAGGAGTTGCTCGCCGTCGCCGAGCGCGAGAAGAGCGGCGCCCGGTAGCTGACACGCATGTCGCGTCAGCGCAGCGGGCCGGTCCATGCCAGGATGGGTGGCGATGCGTCTGCCTACCTTGCGCCGGACCCGGCCCGCTGAACCGGGTGTGCTGACCGGTGCGGTCCGACTCGATCGGCGTACCAAGCGACTGGTTGGCCGCGTGCGGCCCGGCGAGATCGCGGTGATCGACCATGTCGACCTGGACCGCCTCGCCGCGGACGCGCTGGTTGCCGTCGGGGTGGCCGGCGTGCTCAACGCCAAGCCGTCGGTCTCCGGCCGGTACCCCAACCTCGGTCCTGAGGTGCTGGTGCAGGCCGGCATCCCGCTCGTCGACGATCTCGGCGAGGAGCTCTTCGACCGGCTGCGCGAGGGTGAGACCGTGCGGGTCGAGGGCGACGCGGTGTACCTTGCCGGCGAGCTGGTGGCCCGGGGTCGCCGGCAGGACGCGGCGAGCGTGGCCGCTGCGATGGCCGATGCCCGCGAAGGGCTGTCGGTGCAGCTGGAGGCGTTCGCCGCCAACACCATGGAGTACCTCAAGCAGGAGCGCGAGCTGTTGCTGGACGGCGTCGGGGTGCCCGACATCGAGACCCGCATCGCCGGCCGGCACTGCCTCGTCGTGGTGCGCGGCTACGACTACCACGCCGACCTGGACGTGCTCCGGCCGTACATCCGGGAGTTCAAGCCGGTCCTGATCGGAGTCGACGGCGGCGCGGACGCCCTGGTGGAGTCCGGGTACACCCCCGACCTGATCGTCGGGGACATGGACTCGGTCAGCGACGACGTGCTCCGCTGCGGTGCGGAGATCGTGGTGCATGCGTACCCGGACGGTCGGGCGCCCGGGCTGGCCCGCATGCAGCGGCTCGGCGTACCGGCGATCACCTTCCCGGCCGCGGCCACCAGCGAGGACATCGCGATGCTGCTCGCCGACGACAAGGGTGCCGCGTTGATCGTCGCGGTTGGTACCCACGCCACCCTGGTCGAGTTCCTCGACAAGGGGCGGGGGGGGATGGCCTCGTCATTCCTCACCCGGCTCAAGGTCGGCGGTAAGCTCGTCGATGCCAAGGGCGTCAGCCGGCTGTACCGGCAGAGCATGCCCGGCTCGTCCCTGCTGCTGCTGGTGCTCTCCGCGATTGCGGCGATGGCGTCGGCGGTGGCGGTCTCCACCGTCGGCAAGGCCTACCTCACCGTGGTGGCGGAATGGTGGGACAACCTGATGTTCAGACTGTTCTCCTGACCGATGAGGCCTGATCCGTGATCAACTTCCGGTACCACGTGGTCTCCCTGACCGCGGTCTTCCTCTCACTCGCGATCGGCCTGGTGGTCGGCACGGCGGCGCTCAACGGCCCGATCTCGGACACGCTCAACAACGAGGTCAAGGCGTTGCGGGGGCAGAACCAGCAGTACCGCGACCAGGTCAGTCACCTCAATGACGAGGTGAACAAGCAGGAGCAGTTCGCCGTCGAGTCGACGCCGTTGCTGCTGTCCGGCAAGCTGACGGGTCGCCGGGTGCTGGTGGTCTCGATGGCCCAGGCGAACAAGTACGTCGACGGGGTGCTGGCCGACCTGCAGGTCGCCGGCGTCAAGGTGACCGGACGGGTGGAGCTCCAGGACAAGTTCACCGACCCGGCGAACTCCACCGATCTGCTGGACCTGGCGAACCTGGCCCGTCCGGCGACCGTCGTGGGGTTACCCACCAACAGCAACGGTGTGGAGACCTCGACCGGCCTGCTGGCGGCGGTACTGATGGACCGTTCGCCGGGTGTGCCCGACGATGCGCGGCGGGCGGTGCTCAGTGCGTACACGAACCGGGGGTACATCCTCGTCACGGGTGAGGTGACCGGTACCGCGGAGGCGGTGGTGGTGATCGCCGCGCCGCCCTTCGTGGACAAGGATTCCGACAAGAGGAACGCGGCAGTGGTCACCATGGTGGCCGGGTTCGACCAGGCAGGTCCGCTCGTGGTGGCCGGCAGCAGCGCCGGTGGCAAGGACAACGTGCTGTCCCAGCTGCGCGGCGACCCGGCACTGAGCAAGACAGTGTCCACAGTAGACAACGTATCGACCGCGGCCGGTCGGCTGGTGACCGTGCTCGCGCTGGCTGAGCAGCTCGACGGACATGCCGGGCACTACGGCGTCGACTCGGGCTCGTCGGCCCTCATGCCCAAACAGGTGAGCGGCCACAGTGGCTAGCCGCGCCGCCCGACTGGCTGCCCGGGCCCTCGTGGCGGGGGCCGGCGCGCTTGCCGCCCGACGGTTGGTACCGGCGGTCACCGCGGCCGCGCCGACGCCGCTGCTGGCCCGGACCAACTTCCAGGGCCGCCCGGTGAGTCTGGCCGGCGGTCCGGCGCTGGCGCTGGGTGCCGCAGCTGCGGCCTCGGTCGGTGCGGCAGTCGCCGGCAGCGCTCCGGCCGCAGCCGCGGCGCTGGTCGCCGGCCTCGGCTCCGGCGCAGTCGGGGCGTACGACGACGCGATGGGCGCGCACCCCGATCAGAAGTCCACCAAGGGCTTTCGCGGACACCTGGCCGCGCTGGGCCGGGGCCGGGTCACCAGCGGGCTGGTGAAGATGGTCGGCGTCGGCGCGACCGGGCTGGCCGCCTCCGCCCTGCTCGCCACCGGACGCCATCGGCGGCGACCGGCGCTGGTGCGCGGGCTGGACCTGTTCCTGGGTGCGGGAGTCATCGCCGGTACGGCAAACCTGGTCAACCTGCTGGACCTGCGCCCCGGCCGGGCGATCAAGGCCGGGCTGCTGCTCGGGGTGCCGCTGGCCGCCGGTACGGGGCCGGCCGGTGGGCTGGCCGCCGGTACGGTCGGGGCGGCCGCGGGGCTGCTGCCGGCTGATCTCGGCGAACAGATCATGCTCGGCGATTCCGGCGCGAACGCGATGGGCGCACTGCTCGGTACGGCGCTGGCCGCCCGGACGGGTCCGCTGGGCCGGGCCATGCTGCTCGGTACGCTCGCCGCGCTCACCGCAGCCAGCGAAAAGGTCAGCTTCTCCCAGGTCATCGCCGATACGCCAGGACTGCGCGCGCTGGACGCGCTGGGCCGGCGTGCCGCCCCGTCCAGCCCGGTCAGCGCCCCGCTGTCGTGGCTCGGACCGGGCGACGACTGACGCCGGCCGTGGCGACCGAGGCGGCACCGCCCACGCTCGACGCCACAGGCGGGCCGGAGCCAGGCGGGCCGGAGCCGGGCGGTGCGGGCGGTGCGGAGCCGGGCGCACCCAGGGGGCGCGGCCGGATCGCGGGGCGGCTCGCCGCCGCGGCGGCGCTGATCGCCGCGCTGACCGTGCTCAGCCGGCTCGCCGGCTTCGGCCGTACCCTCGTCTTCGTCTGGGCGGTCGGCGACACCGACCTGGGCGGGATCTACACCAGCGCGAACACCATCCCGAACATCATCTTCGAGATCGTCGCCGGCGGCGCGCTGGCCAGCCTGGTGGTGCCGTTGCTCGCTGGCGCGGTGGCACACGGCGACCGGGCGGGCGCCGGGAGCACCACCTCGGCCCTGCTGACCTGGGTGCTCGCCCTGCTGGTCCCGGCCGCGGTGGCGGTGGCGCTGGCCGCGGAGCCGATCGTGCGGCTGCTCGACTCCGATGCCACACCGGCCACGGTCGGGGTCGGCGTGGACATGCTGCGGGTGTTCGCCCCACAGCTACCGCTGTACGGCGTGGGTATCGTGCTGACCGGGGTACTCCAGTCGTACCGGCGCTTCGCCTGGCCGGTACTGGCTCCGCTGCTCTCCAGCGTGACGGTGATCGGGGCGTACACGGCCTTCGCCGTGGTGGCCGGGCGCCAGCCCGAACTCGCGCAGCTCGGCCCCGGCCGGGTGCTCATCCTCTCGGCCGGCACCACGCTCGGTGTGGTCGTGCTCTCGTTGTGCCTGGTCATCCCGCTGCGGGGGCTGGGGCTGCCGCTGCGCCCCACCCTGCGGTTCTCCGCCGACGCCTCCCGGGCGGTACGCCGGCTCGCCCTGGCCGGTGCGGCGACCGTGGGGGCCCAGCAGCTCAGCCTGGGCCTGGCGATCGTGCTGGCCAATGCCGGGCCACGGGGCGCCGTCGTGCTGTACACCCTGGCCCAGGCGATCTACCTGCTGCCCTGGGCGGTACTCGCGCTGCCGATCGCCGTCTCGACGTACCCGGCGCTGGCACAGTGCGCTGCCCGCGGTGACCGGGCCGGCTTCGCCGCGACGCTCGCTCCGGCCGTTCGGGGACTTGTGCTGTTCAGCTGCCTCGGCGGGGCGGCGCTGGCCGCGCTGGCTCCGCCGCTGGCGACGGTGCTGGCGCAGCTGACGCACCGGCCGGAGATCACCTCCGGGGTGGCCGCCGGGGTGGCCGGGTTCGCCCCGGGGCTTGTCGGGTATGCCCTATTCGCGCTGCTGTCCCGGGCCCTGTACGCCCGCAGCGACACCCGGCTCGCCGCGGCTGTCACGGTCGGCGGCTGGGGTGCGGTGGCGGCGGCCTCGGTGCTGTTCGCCGCGGCGCTGCCGCGAGCCGACCGGGTGGCCGCGCTGGCCCTGGCCAACTCGGTGGGCATGCTCCTGCTCGGCGCGGTCCTGCTGGTGGTGGTCGCCCGCCGGGCCGGGGCGGCGGCACTGGCCGGGCTCGCCCGGGCGGGTAGCGCGGCGATCGGCGGCGCAGTCGTTGCCACCGTTGCTGCACTGGCGGTGCGACAACTGAGCTGGCCGTCGGCTCCCCCTGGTATCCCCGCTGCGGTAGCGCAAGGCATGCTGTGCGGGGTCGTGGTGGCTGTGGTATTCCTCGCTGTGGCGTACCCGCTGGACCGTCGCGACGTCGGGCCGGCACTGGCCGCGCTGAGCCACCGGGTCCGTGGGCTGGCCAGCGGGCGGCGGTCATGAAGGCAGCTCAACGGAGGGAGGCGGGCGTGGAGTCGAGAGCCGGTACCCGACGCGTCGCGCTCGTGCTCGCCTCCAGCACCGGCGGCATCGGCCGGCACGTCGCCGGGCTCGCCGCCGGCCTGCTCGCCGCCGATCACACCGTCCGGGTGTACGGGCCGGCCGCCACCGACGCCCAGTTCGGCTTCAGCCGGCTCGGGGCGGATTTCACGCCGATCGAGATTCCGGGCAGTCCGCAGCCCAGGGACGCCGTCGTGGTCCGGGCACTGCGCCGGCAGTTCTTCGGTGCGGCGAGCCGTGCCGACGTCGTCCACGCGCATGGACTACGCGCCGGACTGGTTGCCGCGCTGGCCCGCTCGAACGGCTGCCCGCTCGTGGTGACCTGGCACAACCACGTGGTCGCCGACGGTCTGCGCGCCCAGGTGTACCGGCAGCTGGAGCGGTACGTGGCCCGGACCGCCGACGTGACGCTGGGCGCCTCGGACGATCTGGTCGACCGGGTACGCGCACTGGGCGGGCGCGACGTGCGGCTGGGCGCCGTTGCCGCCCCCACCCTGGCGCTGCCCCGGCGCTCGGCCGACGAGGTCCGCGAGGAGCTGGGCGCCGCACCGGGCCAGCCGCTGCTGGTCTGCGTCGGACGGCTGCACCCGCAGAAGCGGCACGACATCCTGATCGCCGCCGCCGCCCGGTGGCGCAACCGGCGACCGGTACCGCTGGTGGTGATCGCCGGTACCGGGCCGACGTACCTGCGGCTCGCCGCGCAGATCTCCCAGCAGCGGGCCCCGGTGACGCTGCTCGGTCACCGCGACGACATCGCCGAGCTGCTCGGCGCCGCCGACCTGGCGGTGGTCACCAGCGACTGGGAGGCGCGCCAGCTCTTCGCCCAGGAGGCCCTTCGGGCCGAGGTGCCGCTGATCGCCACCGCGGTCGGCGGCCTGCCGGATCTGGTCGGCGACGCCGCCCTGCTGGTGCCGCCGCGCGACGTCGACGCGATCGATGCGGCCGTGCAGCGGCTGCTCGACGATCCGGCCGAACGGGCCGAGTACGCCCGGCGCGGCGCGGCGCGGGCCGCCGGCTGGCCGACCGAGGCGGATACGGTCGCTCAGGTCAGTGCGGTCTATGCGGAGCTGCTCGCCGGTGCGCCACAGTCGGGGGCGGCCGCCGAAGAACGCGGTGCCCCCTGATGTGGCGCCGGGTCGGCCCGTACCTGGCCGCGCTGCTCGCCGCTGCGGCCGGCACGATCGGGTTGGCGCCCCGCCCGGCCACCGGTTCACCCACCCACACCGTCGACTACGTCATCGTGGCCGGCGCCGCCGGGCTGCGCTGGGACGACGTGGACCAGCAGAGCACCCCGACGCTGTGGCGGTTGGCCCAGCAGGGCGCGATCGGTGCGCTCTCGGTGCGGTCGGCGCACCAGCCGACCTGCCCGGCCGACGGCTGGGCCACTCTCGGCGCAGGCAACTACGCCGTGCTCACCGCGGCTGCGCTGGACGGTGCTGCCTGCCCGCCGCTGGACCTCGCGATCGAGACGCCGGACCCGATGGGCGCCAGCCTGCCCGACTACCGGCGGTTGACCGCAAACCCGGTGACGCGCAACCGGAGTCTGCCCTCGGGGACCCAGCTGGGCGCGCTCGCCGAGACCACCCGTTGTACGGCGGCGGTCGGCCCCGGTGCGGCGATCGCGGCGGCCCGTCCGTACGGGCGGGTCGACCGGTACGCCGCGAGCCTGCCGGACGACGTGAGTTCACTGCTGTCGTCGTGCGTACTCTCGCTGGTCGATCTGGGGACTGTCGGCGGGGTTGGGGCCAGTCGCCAGGCCGCGGCTGCCGCCGCCGACGCCCAGCTGGCGCGGGTGCTCGCCGGCCGTCCGCAGCGCTCGCTGCTGCTCGTCGCCGGGCTCGCCGACACCGACACCCCGTCGCGGCTGCACGTCGCGATCGCCGACGGGCCGGGGTACGGCCCGGGGGGCTGGCTCACCTCGTCGAGTACCAGTCGCTCCGGGTACCTGCAGCTGATCGACCTCGCGCCGACCGCACTGGCCGCGCTGGGCCGACAGAATCCCCCGAAACTCTTCGCTGGCGCTGCGGCGGTACGCACTGAGGGGCGCCCGGACGATCCGCAGGCCGCGGTCCGCCGCCTCGCCGACGCCGATCGGGAGGCCGGCGCGCAGAGTCGGGTCGCCGACGGGTTCTTCACGGTGCTGAGCTACTGCATGCTGGCCCTGTTCGCGGCGGCGGTGCCGGTGTTGTACCGGGCACGGCGGCCACCGCGCGCAGCCTCGCCCTGGGCCAACCCACCCGGACTGCGGCGGGGGGTCGAGGTGCTGCTGGTGGCGGCGGCGCTGGCGGTGCCCGCGGCGCTCGTCGCCGACCTGGTGCCGTGGTGGCGGGCCGACCTGCCGGGACTGGTGTTCGCCGCGGTGATGCTGGCCGTACTGGCCGCTACGACCGCAGTCGTCTGCCGCACCCGGTTGGGGCGCAGCGCGTTGGGGCCGCTCGGCGGGGTGGCCGCGTTGGCGGCGGCCGTGGTCGGCGTCGACGTGCTCACCGGCGCGCGGCTTCAGCTCAACGGGGTCGCCGGGTACTCGGCGTTGACCGGGGGGCGGTACGCCGGGCTGGGCACGGTCGGGCTCGGCGTGTTCATCGCGGGCATTCTGCTCGCCGGCGGCTGCCTGGCGCTGCAGGTACGCAGGATCTGGCGGCCGGTGATGATGACGGCGGTCGGGGCGGTCGGGGTGGTGGTGGTCGGCAGCCCGTACCTGGGTGCCGATGCCGGCGGGGCCGTCGCGCTGACCGCGGGGGTGTGCATCGCGGCGGTGATGTCCACCGGCGGCTGGCTGACCTTCCAGCGGCTGGCCTGGGCACTGCTGGCCGGCGTGGCGGTGACCGGTGCGTTCGCGATGGTGGAGCTGGGGCTCCCGGTCGAGCAGCGCGGGGGGCTGGGCCGGTTCATGGCCGAGATCGGTGCCGGCACTTCCAGCCAGGTTCTGCGCCGCAGCGGGGTCGAGAACGGCTACGCCCTGGTGACCAGCCCGCTGACCTTGCTGGTGATCGGCTCCGCGGTCATGGTCTTCTTCGTGCTGCTGCGCTCCTGGGGTGGGCTGAAGCGCCTGTTCGGCCTGTACCCGCCGGTACGGGGGGCGCTGGTCGGGGTGGGGGTGGCTGCCCTCATCGCCGGGGCTGCCGAAGGCGTCGCGTTCAACGTGGCTGGCGCTGCCGCGGCGACGGCGCTGCCGCTGGCGGCGCTGGCCGCGTTGCGGGTGCTCGACCATGCCGACGAGCGGACCCAGCCGACCACCCCGGCCCCGGCTCCGGCTCCGGCCAGCGGGCCGGTGCGCGCCGTTGAGCCGGTGGTCGCGTCGCGCTGACCCGGGGCGTCGCGACACGCCCGGTCCGTGTCGCGGCAGGGGCCTGCGCCAGGGGTGTTACTGTCAAGACCCGTGGATCGAGCGGGATTCGACGCGATGCCTGACCAGGCATCATCGCCGGGCCCGCACCAGCGGTGAATCACGGGAGCAGCCTTGTCCCCTTCAGCTCGGACGACCAAGCACATCTTCGTCACCGGCGGCGTCGCCTCTTCGCTCGGCAAGGGGCTGACCGCCTCCAGCCTGGGCAATCTGTTGAGCGCGCGGGGCCTGCGGGTGGTGATGCAGAAGCTCGACCCGTACCTCAACGTGGACCCCGGCACGATGAACCCGTTCCAGCACGGTGAGGTCTTCGTCACCGAGGACGGCGCCGAGACCGACCTGGATGTCGGGCACTACGAGCGGTTCCTGGACCGCGATCTTTCGCAGAAGGCCAACGTCACCACCGGCCAGATCTACTCGGCGGTGATCGCCAAGGAGCGCAGGGGGGAGTACCTCGGCGACACCGTGCAGGTGATCCCGCACGTGACCAACGAGATCAAGGCCCGGATCCTGGCGATGGCCGATCCGGAGCCGGGCGAGGCGGCGGGGCGCCGCCCGGATGTGGTGATCACCGAGGTGGGCGGCACGGTCGGCGACATCGAGTCGCTGCCGTTCCTGGAGGCGATCCGCCAGGTGCGCCACGACATCGGCCGGGACAACTGCTTCTACCTGCACGTGTCGCTGGTGCCGTACCTGGCGCCCAGTGGCGAGCTGAAGACCAAGCCGACCCAGCACTCGGTGGCGCAGCTGCGCAACATCGGTATCCAGCCCGACGCGATCGTGCTGCGTTCCGACCGGGAGATCCCGGACAAGCTCAAGCACAAGCTTTCGCTGTACTGCGACGTGGACCGCGAGGCCGTGATCTCGGCTGCCGACGCACCGAGCATCTACGAGATCCCGAAGGTGCTGCACCGTGAGGGGCTCGACGCGTACGTGGTCCGCCGGCTGAACCTGTCCTTCCGGGATGTCGACTGGCGGCGCTGGAACGACCTGCTGGAGCGGGTACGCCACCCGCGGCAGAGCGTCACCGTGGCGATCGTGGGCAAGTACATCGACCTGCCCGACGCGTACCTCTCGGTCACCGAGGCGGTCCGGGCGGCCGGCTTCGCGCACCGGGCGCGGGTGGAGATCCGCTGGGTACCCAGCGACGAGTGCGTCTCGCCCAGCGGTGCTGCCCAGGCACTGTCCGGTGTGGACGGTGTGGTGATCCCGGGTGGCTTCGGGGTACGCGGCATCGACGGCAAGATCGGTGCAGCCCGGTACGCCAGGGAACACGGCGTACCGGCACTGGGGCTCTGCCTCGGACTGCAGTGCATGGTGATCGAGGTGCTCCGCAACGGCGCGGGGCTGGTCGACGCCAACTCGTTGGAGTTCGACGAGACGACCGCGCACCCGGTGATCTCCACGATGGCGGACCAGACGGCGATCGTGGCCGGTAAGGGGGATCTGGGCGGCACGATGCGGCTGGGGGCGTACCCGGCGACGCTACTGCCCGGGTCGATCGTGGCCGAGGCGTACGGAGCGACCGAGGTCTCCGAGCGGCACCGGCACCGGTACGAGGTGAACAACGCCTACCGTGACGCGATCGCGGGGGCCGGCATGGTGATCTCCGGAACGTCTCCGGACGGCCGACTGGTCGAGTTCGTCGAGCTGGACCGGGCACAGCATCCGTTCTTCGTGGCCACCCAGGCGCACCCGGAGTTGAAGAGCCGTCCGACCCGTCCGCATCCGCTCTTCGCCGCGTTCGTCGGGGCCGCGGTGCACTACGCCGACGCCGACCGGCTGCCGGTGGAGCTGCCCGAGCCGGCCGAGGTGGCCGCGGGGACGCCGCTGTCCCGGGCCACGATCGCGGTCTGAGGCTGGCGATCTGATGGTGTCCACTGTGGATGATCACGAGTACCGGGTGCTCTCCCGGACCGGGCGCGTCGCCACCCCAATGTTCCGGATCGTCACCGACGAGGTGGCGATGCCGGCTGGGCGGGTAGCGCGGCGGGACTACATGGTGCATGTGGGCGCGGTCGGCGTGGTCGCGCTGGACGACGCCGGACGGGTGGTGCTGGTCCGGCAGTACCGGCACCCGATCGGGGCACACCTCTGGGAGCTGCCGGCCGGGCTGATCGACGTCGCCGGGGAGGCCCTGGACGTCGCGGCCGCCCGCGAACTCGCCGAGGAGGCTGACCTCGTACCGGGGCGGTTGGACCTGCTCATCGACGTCCACCCCTCGCCGGGCTGCTCCACCGAGGTGATCCGGATCTTCCTCGCCCGGCAACTGCGCCCGGTACCCGAGGAGCAGCGCCACGTCCGGCACGACGAGGAGGCGGGGATGACCACACACCTGGTCGACCTGGACGAGGCGGTGGCGATGGCGCTGCGCGGGGAGATCACCAACGCGGCCTGCCTGGTCGGGGTCTTCGCCGCGGCCCGCGCCCGCGACACCGGCTGGGCCACGCTGCGCCCGGTCGACACCCCGCTGCCGCGCCGCCCGCTGGCCGAGGTCAGGCCCGCCGGCTGAGCCAAGGTCACCGGGCTGTGCCTGGCTGAGTCGAGGTCACGCCCGCCGGCTGAGCCGAGGTCACCGGGCTGTGCCTGGCTGATTCCGCGTTTGCCGGGTGGTGCCCGTGGGTAGCCCAGTCGCATCGACGTCCGCCCACCCAGGGAGCGTGGCCATGCTCTGGTACTGCCGGTTCCGGTGGCAACCCAACACCCGGCTCGACGAGGTGCGCCGTCGGGTACTCGAACAGCACGACGCGGGCGCCCTGGAAGGCAAGCGGATCCGCGGCTGGTACAACCTGGCCGGTGGCGGAGCCGGGTTCCTGCTGCTCGACGCCGAGACGCCACGGGAGGTCACCGACCTGCTCGAGCCGTACATGGACCTGGTCGACTGGGACGTGCATGCGGTGTACGAGCTGAACTACGAGCAGGTGATCAACGATCTGCGGCAGAAAGTACCGGCGGCCTAGCCGCGGGGTACGTCCCACAACCGCACCGTGCTGTCGGTGCTGGCAGTGGCGACGGTCCGGCCGTCCGGGCTGAACGCGATGCCGCCGACCGCTCCGGTGTGACCGGTGAGCAGGGCGATCGTCCGCCCGCTCGCCACGTCCCACAGCCGAGCGGTGTTTTCCCGCGCGGCGCTGGCGAGGGTCTTGCCGTCCGGGCTGAACGCCAGGCTCCAGACGGCGCCGGCGTGGCCGGGGAGGGTCGCGGTCAGCTCCTGCGTGGCGACGCTGAAAAGCCGGATCGTGCCGTCGTAGGTACCGACGGCGAGCCTCATGCCGTCCGGGCTGAACGCCACACTTCGGACCGCGCTGCGGCCGAAATAGTCGAGCGTGACGAGGATCCGCTGGGTGGTCCGGTCCCACAGTATCGCCGTGTCGTCGTCGCCGGCGGAGGCGATGATCCGGCCGTCCGGGCTGACCGTGACGCCGAAGACGGGTTTGCCGTGGTCGTAGCTGGCGGTCACCCGGCGGCCCGTCACGTCCCACAGCCGCACGGTGCCGTCCTCGCCGCTGGTGACCAGGGTGTGGCCGTCCGGGCTGAACGCCAGACTGAGGACGTACGTTCTCGGGGAGACGGTCAGGGTGGTGATCGGCTGGTGGGTGGCGACGTCCCACAGCCGGATCGTGCTGTCGTCGCTGGCAGTGGCCAGGGTTGCGCCGTCGGCGGTGAACGCTGCCCGGTTGACGTAGCCGATGTGGCCGGTCAGGGCTGCGGTCATCCGGCGGCTGTCGATGTCCCACAGCCAGACGGTGCCGGGCTTGGTGATGTCCCGGCCGTCGCCGCCCACGCCGACCAGGGTCGAACCGTCGGGGCTGAACGCCACGTGGTTGAGGTCGGTGCCGGCGGGGCCGGCGAGGGTGGCGTGCGCGGTGAGCCGGGTCGGCCCGGCGGACGACGACGGCCCGGCCCACTGTCGGGTGATGATCAGCACCGCGGCGACCACCACGACCGCAGCGGCGAGGGCGCCGGCCAGGACTAGGGCCCGGCGTGGCCGCCGGGTGGCTGGCGCAGCCGGACCGGCCGGTGGGGTGGCCGCCGGCCACGGCCCGGGCGCCGGCCCGATCGGCGGCGCCGC
>OBEQ011362670.1_pt1 | contig 22798 bp, 2 predicted proteins | sample 1670901 | NCBI WGS metagenome assembly OBEQ01 (sample SAMEA104232315, study PRJEB22302) | groundwater metagenome | biome: forest; feature: aquifer; material: groundwater | place: USA | collected 2011-08-07 | depth 5.4 m
ATCCGGTTCTTTAAGTTAAAAGACCTCGAGAAAACCGTATCTCGTGAAGCGTATCTCGTATCTCGGAAAAAAGAGGAACAAAAATTAATCAAATGGATCAAAAACAATCATCAAGAGCTATTTTTAAAAGACTTTGAATTTATTCTTAATTCGAATCATGACGCTTCACGCTTCACGAAATACGAAATACGCTCTTTGCTGGAACGCTTCTACGCTTCCGCTCACCCCAAAGGGTTTACCTTTAAAGATTACCCCCATCTCACCAAAGACTTCGCTCAATGGATTCTCTCGGAAGAACTGAACGGCGAACTCCTTTTTAAAGAAATCGAACTCATCACAGAAAGAATCACAACCGCACTTCTTAAGACAGAAGAAGAAAAAGAAATCATTCAAAAGCTTAAAGATTATTTGCTATTAAAGAAATTGTTTTCATTGGAACTCACAAGGGAAGAATGGAAAGAGATTAAAGTAAAAAACGGATCTCGTATCTGGCATCTCGCATCTCGTGAAGAAGGAAAAAATAAAATGTTTGCTGGAAAATTACATTCTTTGAAAAATACGAGATACGAAATACGAGATACGCTTCACGCTGCACGTCGTTTTTACACACTCGCTGAACAACGTGAACACGTGATTTTCCAAAATCTGATTGAAACACTCAAGCAAACGAAACAAGACAAAGTGATTCTCATTACGGGTGGGTTTCATTCCGAAGGACTTCATGAACTATTTAAACAGAATCACATTTCATTTGTGACCATTTCTCCCAAAATAAATCAGATCGAACCCAACAAACAATATTTAAAATTAATGGTGCCAAACGAATCGACTTTGCAGCAGGAAGCGATTGACCGAGAACCTCTTCTGCAAGTGGCGATGTCCGATACGCAAAGCTTGATCCGTAGTGAGCTCAGAGAAATTCTGGAACCGTATTCCGGCGAAATAAAAGGGCCCGGATTTTGGGAACAAGGACTCGATATCGATACATCACATATTGCGCATCGCACATCGTTTCACAAAGTACGAAGTGCGAAAGATGACATGCGAAATCGCGCTGAATTGAGAAGTCTTGATTTATTATCATCAGAATCCGGAGTTGAGACGCAAAAACACATCGTTCATGTTGGAAGTCATTTGCGTCCGGATTTTGATTTTGAGCGTGGGAAAAGAATCTCTTTTTCACAGAAACTTCTTTTAAAATTCCGTAATTGGTTGAGAGGACTTGTGGGAAGAAAATTCACGCATGAGGATGTCTTTAAGCGAGTTTTGTCGTTTCAACCAAATCGTATTCTCCTTGTTTTTAGGCCTGATCTTAAAGCCCAACGTATGGGAGATTCGCTGATTTTGCAGCGCCCCATTGTGGAACTTCTGGCGACTGCTTTTCCAACCGCTATGATTTTCTTAATTGTAGATAACTTGGATCTTTGGAACCAAGAACATCCCAGGCTCCGATTTATTCCTCAGCTTGAAATGTGGCGTTTGTTTGACGGCGATAAAAAAACAGTGGTCCAGAGACTTGTTGATTTAAGAAATCAACTTCGGATCGATCTCGCAATTAACATGTCCAAGCGTTATTTCCAAACAGCACATTCATTTGTTCTTCAGGCTTTTCCAACCATTCTTGCAATGAATACAGGCCGAGGTATTTTATGGAAAACAGGAGACCAGGAAGAATATTTTCCTTTACTCCCGTGGGATCAAAGTCTTCAGATGTGGCGAAATCTGCATGAACAAGTGAACGAATTTATAGAAAAGTTGATGGGCGAGCAAACAAGCATTCAGGAAAGCGTTCTTTTTTCTCCAAATGATGAAGATGAAGCATGGCTTGACAAATTATTTGGTCCGGGGAACCAGGAAATCCTTTTCTTGAATTTGTTCTCCACCCGTCAGAGAAGAGATTGGTATTCTTCCCGCGAAATTGCCAAATTGCTTCACCGGGTTGTGACGGAAGAAAAACTCAAAGTGGTTTTCCCAGCACCTTTAAATGAGAACCAAGTTCAACTTCTGAAAGAAGTATTGGCGCAAATACCGATTGAACTTAGAGATCAAATTATTTTTCTGCCAAAAGAAAATGGCAATCTCCGTTCCTTAAAACTTCTTCTTCACCGCGCTAAATACGTTGTTACCGTTGATACAGGAATTGGTCATCTTGCTGTAGCGCTTGGAAAAGAACCTATCATTCTTTATCATGCCAATTGGTTGAGAGACCCAGGACGTCTTTTCTTCGCGTGGCTGCCAGCACTTCATACCAAAAAAAATGGCGATTATGTTACCTCATTTTTTGAATCCGGCTTTTCAAGCGACAGAATTGTAGAAAAAATCCGGAATCAAAAAATAAGACGTTCTGAGTTAAGAATGGAAGAAAGACGCAAAGCGCTTCGAAACAGCACAAAAGAATCATTTCGTAAGGTGGCAAATAGATTCAAGAGCGAAGTGCGGTTTGTTATGTCAGGCTATTGGGATTATGCGAACGAGTCAATCGTCAGAGAAAATTTCTCGGATTTTTGGGCGAAACTTCTTGATCGAAATCGTTGGTCTTATTCTTCCGTACGCGAACAAAAAGAAGCTCAGCGCATTCGGCATTTAACGAAACGTCAATTTGAAAAAGAAGCAAAAAAAGTTCTTTCGGGTTTCTCAGATCTTGCGATTCCCACACTAACAAATTTATTGGATGTTATGAGCGAGAACCCGGATGGATTTGTGCACCATGTGAACAATCCTTTTGCGCTGGAAGCATTTCTTAAAAGTGCCATCAATCGTTCGAAAAACCCCAAATTGAAAACACTTTATAAAAAAGCTATTCAAAGGAAAACCGTCATTCGTGAAATCATTTATCGCTGGGGTTTACCAACAAAAACCACTGCGCGCCGCGCAGACAGTCGTCAGTCGTCAGCTGAACTCAGGAGCGTGAAGTGGTACTCTGCAAGGAAATCGCTTGCACTCACGGTGGCTGGATTTGCAATATGCGGCGCGGGATGCGTGGCGACATCTGTCATTAAAGAATTGACTGTTCCGAGAAATGTCACGACAGAAGCCGTCGATCAAGAAACTGGTCGAGTGATTCGTGTGATTGATTTTGCAGATGCGCTTGTCAAATTTACCAATGATTCCAAATCAACCACAGACACCGATTCCAAAGAACTTTTGGAAAAGGCCGGTTCGGTTTCGGAAGAAATCCGCGGATTGGTTGAGGATTTTCTCCACCATTCTAAAGATCCTCTCTACCGAAAAGATAAATTTGATCAAATTAATCAAGAGTTGGAAAAGTTCGGCCTTTTAATCGTTCCCGATCTCGAAGCCAAAGCGCTCGGGCAGTTTCGCCGCCGGTTATTTGCGGTTGAGGATGCAAGCGGGATCCGGAAAATTTCCTTAGGGCCGGATGAAAATGGAAATGACCAAACCGTGTCTGTTTTACTGGGCGGGCGCTCTCAAATCAAACAGGGCTCACCGCTTGAAAAAGCATTTCGTGGTGACGCCGCGATTCAAATTGACCTTGATCATTTGTCGGATGCGAGCGAAGAGCAAGTTTCAATCAAATTAATTTCAGAAGGGAAATCGGACACGATCGAACTTTCCGGCAGATTCTTTCCCGGAGATAAGGTCGTGTACGCGCTCTATCAAGCGCGGGATGAAAAAACGGGTTCTGAAATTTCAGTCGTTGGTGTGATGGATTTAAAAACTTATTCGGAAATTAAAAAAGGGAAAATTTCTCTTCTCTTCCGACGCATGCGGCTTGAAATGCAAAAGCCGCCCTATGGCAATCACATACACATCTCAGATTTATATAAAAAAATGCTGAGCACCCGCCCGCGGGATCGATCTGAACTGCGCCTTCCTATAAATGAAAGAAATCTATCTAAATCGAGAGGCGCTGTTCCGCCCTTGTCATTAATGTCTTCCGATAAAAATATAGGAAGGGCTGAACTGAGAAACCCTGAAAAAAACAGGCAATCAGATGAGGGTAAATCGCTGCTTGAAATGCATAAAGCGTTGAAGAGATCAATTCCTCCAGTATTAAGTGTTGAAGATATTGTTAATTCTAATCCACGCTTAAAAGTAGGAGTAGGAGGTCGCTCCGCAACACAAATAATCGATTATTTAAGAAATGTTGTAACTAGCAATGTAGATGAGACGACGGGGACATTAAAAGATCCTGAAATTGTGGATGGTCCTGTAAATATTAAGACGGCATGGACATTACAAGATCTTAATCAATATTTAAATGGAATTATTCCTTTTGTTGAATTGCTTGCCAGTCAAAAATTTGGAGTTTCGGTTCATGAAATACAATTTCCAATTATTCAAATTATACAATACGGTGCTTTGAAATATGGCGTTGGGTATACACCTTTGGCTTATAATTCGATAAATAATTTTTTAATGGTTAACTTTGAACCCATTTCGTCTTATCCAATTTCAATTGAAGATTATGAAATGGGTCTTTATGAAGAGATGGCTCACCGGATAATTTTTGAAGGCGCCCCTTTTAAACTTAAAACTTACAAATCGAGATATGATCTAGTTCAACCCGGTGACAATAATGATGAAGAGTATATTGCCAATGGTTTTCAGAATCATAAGTATATTGACATGGAGCCATTAACAGAAGCAGATCGAGATGAACTTACTGCCATTAATAAAAATCATGGTCCATATATTGACTATTTTTTTAATGAGGTAGTTGCCGCAAAAATTAAATTTGAAAAGTTTTTTACACCTGAAGATCGAGAATATGAATTAAAGCGAATGCGCTTAGGTAGAAGCATTGAAGAAATTTGGAATTATTTAAGCCGCCAAGATAACTGGAAACTTTTTGTAAATGGCCAAGGTATTTTAGGTGACATCGCTTATCAGGCCATTGTTGGAATAATGGGCGGAGATCCAGAGTATACAAAAGAGATGGTTACTCTCGGCCGAAAGCTTAATCAATTAATTTCTCAGAAATTGAATTCAGCCAGTGATAATGTTCACTTAAGTTCCGATTTTTTTGATCGACTCTTTAAGGCTTATCAATTGGTTAATCGATCCATCCAATTTAAAGAAAATCGTGCTGAACTGCGCGCGGAAAATGGATCTGATAAAGAAGGATCAAAACTCGCAACACTTCTTCAGCCGGTTGTTGAAGCGGCAAACGGAGTTCTGAACGCAGGAAGTTTCAGTTTGCGCATCGATGCCAAAAAGAAATACTTTGCTGCAGTAAGAAATTTGTCTGAGCAAGAAGGAATTGCAAAAATCAAATTGGAAAATAAATCTAAATTGAAAGTTAGAGATTGGATCATTGATCCAGAAGGCGGCCTAATTCAAGTTATCAATTTGAAGGATGATCCAAGGGGTCCTTTTATCACAGAAAGTGCGATTGAATTTAGAGATATGGCTGGTTTGGGATCTCTGCAAGAGGTGAATCAAGGAGAATTTGCTTCATTAAATTATTTTCTCTTACGCGATCAGGAAGAACCATCGGAGAATTTTCCTGAGCCCCGCTCCGAGCTGCGGAACAATAATCAAATAAATTTATCTGCTCGAGCCTCAGCTCAGTCCTTGACGACAACACATTCCGAGCAGTCCTCACCCTCAATAGATTCAAAATCAGGCAAGGTGAGGGCCGAGCTGCGGGGAAAGGAAGTAGAAAGCATCACAAATGGTGAGAAAATTCGAGGTCTGTCTTTAGAAAAACTTTCAGAAATCTTAAAGACTTTAGAATCAAAACTTCCTGCAAAAACACAATTGTTATTTGTGAATCGATTTCCAATTCAAAAAGATGAAAAAGGTAAAGAGTGGGTGCTTGATCGATTTGGCAACAAGTGGGTTTTAAAAGATCAAGCCATCATAGGGTGGAGACAGCTCCAAGAGGAAACTCCGGTTTTAATTGGTAATGAATGGATCATTCAAATTGATGGAATGAATCTTATAGTCAAAATGCCTTTAGCAAGCGGCATCACCGCACCAGAATTTTTTAAGCATCTTAGAGGTTTTTCTAAAACAGTATGGGAATTTTCTGTTGAATGGTCTAGAGCGAGAGAGCAATTAATTGTTGAGCGTTATCCCAAAGAGTTACCTAAAATGGAAGACAATCAGCGTGCGGAGCTGCGAATAGAGAAAAGAAAAGGTTATCCCACAACCGGAATTGGGAAATTCATTGCTGGTCTGGTAGACCACATTCCAGATGAAACTATAAAATTAGCCGCACGAAACGATGGCTCTGTTCTTTACATCAAAATTGGATCAGTCGTTGTGGCGGGCCTCAGCCACAATTTAGGAAAGGCTGGAGACTTTATAAAAGTCTCATTTAAAATTATTCCATCCTCCGAGCCTGAATCAAGAGAAATTATTTTGTCGTTTTATCCAAACTCAAGCAAGAAAGGTGACAAACCAACTGATCAAAGGAATGTCATCATTTACAACAATAAAAAGATCAAAGTTAAAAAAGCAGCCGAAGCCGCATCCAATTACAGTGAGCTTGGCAAATATCGCGACGGGTTCACTGAGAAAATTCCGCATTTTGAATATGCCACTTTGAGAAAAGGAAAGCGGCCGGAAGAGTTAGAAATTTCCTTAGGAGGGACGGAGATCAGTGGATTACCAACCAGTCTTGGAAATCCGGGAGAACTCGTTAAAATCTTATTTCAAAAAGGAAGCGATGAGCATAGTTTAATTGCTGAGATAAAACCGAAAGAAGCTGCTGAAGCGGAACCTCCTCATGCCATTCGTAAACTTTTATTTGAACCCAAAGGGGACGGAACTAAGAAACGCAAAATGACGGTTAAGTTCAAGAATTTGGGTTCTGACTATTTGCATCAAATAAGAGCCATTCAGGCCGAATCGGGTATTTTGTATGAGCGTCTTCCTTCTCAATTAAAAAATACAACACCCAAAATACTTCGTGAAAAAATCCGCGAATTTCTCATACGCCATAAACCCATTCGTTTGGAATGGCTGAAAGCTACTGCTCAAGAAATTGGAAAGCGGCTGGATCAACTTGGAAAAACGAAAGATCCGGAAAATATTCAAACATTTCAAAAACTTGGCTTTTCCGTTTTTGGAGATCCGGAACCGCTTCTTTTTGATGGGTATCAGCTTCACTGGGAAACCGAGCGTTTGATGGAGAACTTTAATTTGAGTCAATCGGCGGCCAGAAGAAAATTGAGAGATGTTGAATCGCGCTTGATGAAAAAAATCGCCCAACTTTTAAAGGCAAAAGAAGTTGGCTCATTTATTTCTTACGATGAAATTGAGCAAGGCATGGATTCTTTCGATATCAGCTCTCAGGGCGTGATTCAACAAGCCATCGGAATTTTCAGTCATAGAGGCTTTTTGTTTAAATATCAAGCAAAAGGCCCAGAACAAAAGGCAGGCGTTTTCATCTTGGATAAACCATTTCATTTGGATCTGGATGACGAAAAACCTGAAAAAACTGAAACAGAAATTTCTCCTCAAACAACTCAAACGCCAAACGCGTTCATAAACGAAGTAAAAGACTCAGTTCATGCTGATTTTGAAAAGGTTACGGATGCAAACTTCATTGTTCTCCCGAGGAAAATCAGTGCTCTGTCGAAACAGGCTTATGAGAAACTTTATTTTAGAGATCGATTGAGCCAGGCGGGAGTCGAGAAATTATATGTCAATTTCATTAATCCCGCGAAAGAAGCTTTTAACAAACTTTTTGCAAATTTAGGCCCTTCCATTTTAGAAGCACACATTTCCACCAGATATCGCATTCATGAAACCATTTGGTTCATTCTCTTGAAAGCTTTACGCAATGGGCACACGGTGATTAATCAAGCGTCCGTCGGAAAGGAGGCAATGAAAATAATTGGAAACCAAATAGATCTCACCGATCAACCAGATTTAATTCGCCTCGTTCTGTTGGGTGAAGCAGCGAAAGAAATTTTGTGGGAAGCTTATGCGTATCTTGTTTCACATGTCATTGTTCAGAAATTTCGGTATTTACTGAGACATCCCAATTTATGGGAAGAAGTACATTCTGCAGCGTTAGAAAAGGCGCGTAGAGATACGATTCGCTTATACGATTTAAAGGAAGAAGTAAAGTTTGTGACTTTTTTATGGCGTGGAATTGAAATGGCGATCAAGAATGAGATGAGATCGAGGGCCAAAGAAGAAAGAACACAATCTTTGGACGCACCGTTATCTCATGATGGTGATTCTTCGCTTTTGACAGAATTGGCTGCTCCAGAAAATATCTCACTCCATTCCAGCTTTGCTCATATCGAAGAAAATCACGGCCAATACTGGAGTCGGTTCCGGAGTATTTTGCTCAGAAATCCTAAAATTGATGAAGATGACATCAAAATTTTGTGGTTACGTTTGCTTGACCGTTTGGGGCTCGAGAAATGGACGCAAGATGACATAGGCGAGCTCTTCGGTTTAAAAAGAGCGACAATTGGTTTAAGAGAAGCGGAGGTTGGAAAGAAACTTTTAGAACGATTTGATCTTTTAAGGGAAATCGGGACAGAAGTTTTGCAATTAGACTTTGATTCAGTGGAATTGCTTAGATTGCTGAGCAATTCAAATACTCCATCCCGTTCCGAACTGCGCCTTCCTATAAATGAAACAAATAAATCTGAATTGAGAGGCGCTGCTCAGTCCTCACCCTCAATAGATTCAAAATCAAAGAAGGCGAGGGCCGAGCTGCGAAGTTCTGACACAAAAGGCTTGGGGGATTCTACATGGCCGACGCTTGCGCTGATGAATATTCCGGCACTGATGAGAGATTACGGCGCCATTTTTGAAGAGTTGGAAAAGCTGATCAAAAAGCAAGCAGGTCATGAACCGATTGGTGCGGAGGACTTGCTCACACTTGCCATGATTGCGAAGAGACGTCAGGGAACGCCGCAAACCATCAATTACATCGTGTCACATCTGCGTGCCATTGACGAAGCAAATGAAACGGACGATTTATTTGAACTTTTTAACGAAGCGATAAAAGAAATCGGCAGCCCGAGCGGCCTTACGCATTTACTTGCTTTGCCGCGTCAACGCACAAAACTGCCGTCGTATCATGCTTACTTGGGAAAAGGCCGCCTTGTATTTCCTAGGCCGGCTGTTGTTATCGATTTGGTGAATGATCTTGAAGAGATTAGATTGGGCGGCGGTAATTTTGTTCAATTCATTCGAAAGCAAGGACAAATACATGCCATTCGGAGAGGCCCGGGTATTTCCGATAAAGCTGTTTCTTTTCATTTGGGGCGTCCGCTTCTTTTAAGTAAAAAACCAAGCTCCAATCCTGCCATTGATAACTCATTTGCAGGCTCCGAACTAAAATTGTTTGACGGGGAACATCTCTTACTTGAGTTAAAAGAAACCGAAGTTTCCAAATCAGATACGCCTGAAGTGAGAATAATGCGCCCCGTTATTTCCATCCGGGGATTCAGCAAACGGCAAATTTCATTAAAATTGAGATTATCTGAAAACCCACTCCGGAAAATTTTCGGAAGCCGTCCTGAACTGCGCAGTGAAGCGAAAAGGACGGAATTGCGTTTGGCGCCAATCCCGCCAAGCACTGCCCCGACTAACAAATTATTATTAAATCGGGAAGTCGGGACTGTCGTGACTACCGATGAAAAAAATTTAATGAAAGTCACGGCTGTTCCGTCACGGCGCGCTATCCGCGCCTCGTCGGAACTGCGCTTGCCACCAACCGCGGCAAGCACTGCTCGGGACGTCGATGCAACCCATCAACGCTCCGAGCTGCGGGCTGCAAAAGAAAATCCCGTAAAAATAGTGGATGACCGGATCATGCACATGTATGCGCTTCACCGTGAGTTTTTGCGTTTCCTTTCGGAATATAAAACGGCGCGGAATAAAGGTGATCAAGCGAACCAAGATGCAATTTTAAGTGTTCTAAAAGAATACGCACGGGAAACGCTTGGTGATTTTATTCACGAGATTCGTTCCAATCAAAAAGAAGAAGAGGAATTTTTACTTTCCTTATTATTTTTACCACCGGATAAGCTTCAAAAATTATCCGCTGAATTGCTTCGTCAAATCGACGAATTTTTACCCAAATTTATCCAAGCGCACGCCAATCGCGATCACAAAACGCTCAATCAACTCAATTATCAAGTAGTGCCTCTTTTAAAACGCCGTTTAGCAATTCAGCTTCTTCGCTTGCAGGAAGAATTAAATGCCAGTCCAGTCAAAAGGCAAATTGTGATTTACCGGCTTTTTGACAGCGTTATTAAAATTTATTCCCGCATTGCTTACGAACACACCTGGCGCGCGCGGCGAAAACAGGCAAAGGTTCAGCTTGAACGGTTAGGAATTGTCGATGATAAAGGCTACGTTGTGACAACGCTCTATTATGAAAGCAAGCCTGTATTTCGGATTGAACGCGATCATTCGGGAGCCATTTCTGTTTCACAGATTATTTGGAAAAATGTCGATGTTCCCGGAGGCCCTGAAGCGCGCATTCCGAAACTGACACCACTCAAGTTTGAATCTCTTCCCGAAGCGTTTCGCGGAAAAATCCATACGCTTGAGAGTATGGATTCTGATTCCGAGCAGCTTGTTTATCACGACATTGCACTGACGGACGTGATTGACATGTTAAAACCTCATATCAAAAATCCAAAGAGTTTACCCGGATCGGATAAGGAACTTGCCATTCATTCGATTGGAACCACTTTGGCTGGGCCAAAAGGAAAGCGCGGTTTGCGGTTGAAACATGCAGTCACCCATGAGGATCATCCAAAGACAAAAAAAGAGGCAATTCCACTTCCGGGCCCGAGTCTGGAAAGTGCAATTGAGTTAATTGAAGCCGGAGATTTGTCGAATGCGATTCAGCTCATTGAAAGCGCAAAGCGGTGGATAGAAAAACGTCTTGAAAAAGTCGAGCGGCTCAAGAAAGGTGTTATACGCAAAAAAGATTATATTTATTTGATGATTCGCGATGAAAGTGTGAAGCAAACATTGGAGCGTGCGTTGGAAGCGCTTAAAAAAGGTCCTGAGGGTTCGTTTCAAATAGAAGATGCAATTCGGGAGCTGAACGGCATTGTTGAAACGCACTTTCATTCATTGAAAGGTGAATCGAATTATCAATTTTACTACCGCAATTTACGTGAAATTTTAATAGCACTTTCGGTTTTTATGTCCCTCGCTAATCAACCGTCCAGACAAAAAGTGAGGGAAGAAAAAAAGAAAGATCTTGCCGCGCGCATTTCCGGAATTCTGAGGCAATTGAAACAAACTGAAGACGGGCGCCGTGCGAAACTTGCTTCCAAACCAAAATCCGATCCGCGTTCGGAATTGCGGGCGAGTGACGCGTCAACTTTTTTATATGGAAACGATTTAGCCGCTACGGTGAAACATGAGCTCCAAGAACTTCATTATGATGTTGTAATAAAAGAATTAAGAAAATTTGTTCACGCAACAAAAAGTACAGTTGCCACAACAATGGAATCGGAAGAATATGTTTTGGGTTTTGTGAATTCAATCCGAGCGCTGGCCAGGCATTTCGATCAGTATGTTCAAGGTCACCACAAACTGGATGCTTCGTTGCAACCTGTTCTTCGTGAAGTTTATGAACTCATCATTGAATATTTTAGAGCGTTTCCACCCGAATATTTTGAACAAGAAGAAGTGGTTAAGCTTGTAATTGGTATTACGGAATTTTCATCCGCGCTCAGACATTCCGAACTTGATAAAGAAGCGATTGAGTTTTTAAATTTTTATCGGGAACATGTAGATCCGAAGCCCAATCGGTTTGTTGATTACAGTCTTGCCCGCGCCCATGTGACGCTCGCGGTAGATCATTGGAATTCAAAAGAGGAAGATGAAAGCAGAGTCCAGCATTTGATAGCATTAGAAGATTTTTTGAGGTCATTTCCGGATTTTGAAAGGAACGAATCACTTTCGGAAATGCTCAAAATATTTTCAACGTCAAGCATTCCAAGAATTATTGATATCGCTTCCAATGAAACCCACAAATTCAGAGATCGCGCCGAAACCGCTTTATTGAATTTTCCGCGCCGGCTCCCACCATTGGACAGCATTCCAACATTGAATAAGGAATATATCGCGATGATATTGAATCAAATTGCAAAACATTGGATCAAACACTATGCATACGAAGTTGCTTTGGAGCCGGCCGAAATAGCATTCAAGTTAAATCCGGAAAGCCCTTATGCCGTGCAGAACGTTGGTTCTATTTTGGCGGAAAAAGGTGACATTCTAAAAGCCACTCAATATTTGGAGCTTTTAAGATCTTCCGTTAAACATTCGGATTATGACAGAAGCATTGAAGAAATTGCATTAAAACTGGAACGACAAATTGGTATTGCAGAACTTAAAAGGAAAAAGCAAACTCTTGAAGTTGACATCTCTTATCAAGTGCGGCAAAGAGTAGATGCTTTTACTTTAAGTTTAGAAAAGAAATCCAAAATTCAGAAAAAAGAAAGTGCAGATGAGAATCTCAATAAAATTTACCTGAAACAGTGGAAACAGATTATAGATTTATTCCAAAAAGTGCAGGATAGGGAATTTTTGCTCAAAAGCGATGATTTTTCGAATTCACAAGAAGAAATTGCCAATGCAATTTATCTTCTGCAATCGGATGGAAAGTTAAATGATGAAGAAGTTGGATTTTTAATCGGATTGCTTTATCATGAACATCCCGATGAGCTTGATTTAAAATTTCACAGAACCAACATCGAAGTTACCGAGGCTCAAATCAAAACAAGAGAAGTTGCTCAATTTCCCGAAATCGAAATTCCCCACAATTATAAAGGTTTTGCTGATCTTCTGCCTCCACTGGCGACAACGAAACGGGATAAACGTAAGTTTGAATTTGTTCACCAAGCTTACAAAGAATATTTGGAAAGGAAGCGAAAACATGGAGCGACGTCACAATTAGAAGATAGTCTTGAAAAATTAGCAGAAATTTTTGCTATCTCGTTACAGATTAGCGAACGATCTGACAAGCAAAAAAAAGATAGACGTTCAGAACTTCGAATTGCGCTTGACGTTGCGCGCGAAGCAACGGAAAAAGTTTTGTCACTGATTGCTCAAAAAAAATATCATCACGCTTCACTTGTTATTGAAGGAATACGGCGGCGGTTTGGGAGGAATAATGTTGTAGCGGCCCGGTTAAGACAGGAATTAGATAGAGCAAGTTCACTTCGACAGAAAGAATCTGTCCCAGCACCCGTCGTCACTCGGCTGAAAAGTTCACCGGCTAAGGTAAAACCCGTTCCAACTCGACAGGAAGAACCCGTCCCCGCACCTGTCGCCACTCGGCCGAAAAATTCACCGGCTAAGGCAAAACCTGCCTCACCTCAAAAACAACCCGGCACAGAATTAACGCCGTCGCATAAAGGTTTGATTGCTCGAATGAGGCAATTGGCTGACAAACATAATTTTGATAAATCACGAGAACTATTTGATCGTCTTATTGGCTGGTTGAGTCCCGAACATCTCGCCGTGATTGAGTTGAAAAAACATTTCGCGGAAAAACTTAAAGTTTCTATCCAAGCTTTGATTCGAAAAGATGATTTGGACGCGGCTGAAACCCAACTCAATTTGTTAACAACTGTATCATCACCAAATAGCGACCCGGTAAAAACACTCAAACGTGAACTGGACAGGAAGAAATCAGAAAAAGTCCTTGCTGCAATTAAAGACGCACGAAAAGAGAGAAATATCTCAAAATTGCAAACGCTCATAGCAGAACTCGAAAAAAGAGTGGAAGCGGATGACGCAAGATTGATGCAAATTCGCCGCGATCTTCAGACGCTGATAGAACGAAAAGAAGCGGAAGAGTTGGCCGTCCAAATTTCAGGATTGATTCGCATGAGTGATTTTGATGAAGCCGGAACTTTATTGGCGCGGCTTGAGTCCATGCTTCCCCAAAAAGATCCGTTGTTTGTACAGACCGAAGAAGAGCTTCGCCGACGGAAACAGGCACTCGAAGATGAGCAAAACGATGATAAAAAATTGCGCGAATTGATCCAGTCAATGGATCCGCCGGTTCGATCTTTAGCAAAGGCGGCACTTGATGCTTTAGAATCAGGAAGCGAGGATGCAGCAGAACGAAAGATGAAAGAAATTAAGTTAAGTCTGGGTTCCGATGATCATCCTTTTCTTGTTATATTGAGAAAAAAAATAGAAAATCTAAAACTTTTTTCCGAAGCGGTTGCACTGAGCAATCAAATTCGAAATGACATTCGAGAAATCCACGACGGTAAATTTTTTCGTGTAGCAATGGTTCAAGCAAGCAAGGAAATTACCCAAGCTCGCGAAAAAGTTAACACGCTTAAAACTTTGGAACTTAAAGCTGGGATTGGAAGCGCAAGGTCAGCCAAATTAGAAAGTGACCTTAGTAAAATTGCGGTTTCAGTGGATAAAGCCATAGAAGCCATTGAAAAATCTGAGCGTGTTCGACATCGGAAAAGTGTCGAAATTGGATTAATTTCTGCCAAAGCCTCGCCCGCCGCTGAATTTGATGACGAAGAAAGATCCGAGTTAAGGATGGTCCGTGATCTTCAAGTCATTCTTTCTGTTGCGCGGGTTGCAGAAGGTGTTTTGGGAATTAGCGCAGCGGAAAAATTTGGCGAATGGGCGCTTAGCCAATTATTCCCAAATACGGATGGCAGTATCTCCGCCCCGCTTGACCGTCCGTTGGGTGAAACCTCATCTTTGTGGACGAAATTGCAGCAGGAATTTAGCAAATTTCTTGATATTTATTTCAGAAAATTGAAATCAATAGTTGAAAATTCGCTCGGCCGATTTTCCAAAAGTTTGGAAACCATGTGGCAGAAAAATGATTTTTCAGAAACTGCGATTCAAAAAATGCTGGATGATCTATCTTTTGCGCCGCATTCGGAACTGAGAAATACTTTTGCGGCGAAGCTTCCGCAAATTTCTGTGAAGAAACCTAAATTGATCAGAACAGCTGAAGTTAAGCGAGATGGATTAACAGCGCGATGGATGCGTGAGCTGGTGAACTATTTAGAACATTTTACGCTTAGTTGGAATGGACAATCTTTTAGTTCCGGAACGGCTGAGATTAAAAAAAGTTATCTTTCTCCTTTTAACGGTGAAGGAGGTGCCCGAATGGTGATTTACCCAACGGGAGGCTTTAAAGACAAATTTGGTTCAGAATTGAAAAGAATTGGTTTCAAAAGAAGTTACGCAATCAACCAGGACCTAAAACGTTTTTCACCGCCTGAGGGAAGCTTGGGTCAGATGATTTTATATGGAACCTTTATAGCGGATCGGCCGGCTGTTGTTATTTTGCAAATACAACCCAGTGATGAAACCCGTGGTATTCCACAAGCTAAGAGACGCAACATCAATCCTTGGAAACAGAAAGCAGTAGAAGCTGTTGGACGGTGGGGAGAAGAAAATGATGTATTGGTTTTTGCAGCGGGAAGTGACGTTGTTTCCGAATTTTGGCCGGAAATGAATCGAAGTGAGCATGGACCCAATTACGAAAAACCATATGAAACGCAAAATTGGAAAAGTGAATCATGGTTATTGGCAGTGGGTATCCAAAGGTCGGCTGTTCCTTTAAATTGGTATGCTTGGAATGGTAATCAATACGATACAGTTTTGAGGGCAAGTAAAGATAAAGTCTATTGGCTGAATCAGCTTTTTGATAAAAAATCCGATCCGTCGGAAAACGTTGATGCTTTTGCAAGCGCTTTCAATGCTTTGGCTCTTTCTTTAACGAGTGAAGATTTTCCAACAGTTCAAAGGTTATATCAAGATTATCTGGGTCGAAGTCCATCTTACAACCAGTCGAGAGCCATGAAACATTATATTTCGGGATTAATGAGTGCTATCCAGCCAAAACGTTCGGAATTGCGCCCGGCTCGTTTATTAAATTATAGAAAGCCAGGCACTGCCCCGACTAACCAATTATTAGATCGGGAAGTCGGGACTGTCGTGACTCCCGATGAAAAAAATTTAATGAAAGTCACGGCTGCTTGGACTTTAAGAGACTTGCCTTTGGCTTCGTCAAAGTCCGAGCTGCGTTCAAACCTTCTATTGAATGAAGGGAGTTTGAACACTGCTCGTCACGAAACGGGCTCGGATTCTCGTCCACGTTTCGAGCTGCGCAGCGATACCTTTAGAAAATTGCAAAATGATGAAGACGGAATCCGGGAAATCATGCAATCCAACTGGTTTGACTCGCCGCACAGGTTCGCATTCGAACGAGTAGGGATTTTTCACAATGATGCAACTGAACAATTGACAGTCAGTCTTCTCGGAAAAGATTTAAAATTTAACTTTGGAATACGTGTGATAGGGCCTTATACAGTCAAACTCGAGCGAGTAAATTTTAGTTTTGAGGAAGAATTTGATAAAGCCATTGGGGAAAAATACAAACGCGAATATTCGGAAGATGCACTCGCACTTTTTATCCGCTGGCTTTATGAACACAACATTGAAGAGGTTTTGGTTTCAAAAGACATACAAAGCTGGATCGAAGATATTCTCTATTTTTGGCAAATGGGTCAGCGGAAACTTTTTTATTCTGTAAGCGCCAAGCAAATGGTCGTTCGTCCTTACGAGATCGATTTCAAAAACCAATTGTCCAACTTTGAACATGAAAAAGCTACTGTCGCCTTTTTGCGTCGCCCTAAAATTGAAGAAAAGTTCGTCAGTTATTTGCGAGGCCAGTCAACGGTTCGCAAAAAAGGCGGAGTCAGGACAGGCAAGGAAAGAGCGCTTGAAGAAGTCAATGAGGCTTTTCAATGGCTGGATCCCAGCCAAAGAGATGAAATCAAAGAGAATGATCAAAAATTGAAATCATTCATCAGTCTTTTCCTCACGAGTGTACGCATTTATCGAATAGGCGAGCTTGAAAATAGCGATGTGTTAAAAAAGAGTATGGTGAAGGGGCTCTTCTATGCAATTAAACAGGACGAAATTACTAATTTTTTAATCCATCATTTAGGGCTTAAAGTTGACATCCTTCCAGTAAATTGGCACGAACCCATCAATCAAATTGTTTATAGCCATAGAGACACACCGCGGAAATTTGACCGATGGAAAAACTTCATTTCATTCCTCGAACGGCATTTTCGAATTGTTTCGTGGAAGAAAATTGACAGAAAAGATCGAATTGCCATTGCGAGCCAGGCTTTTTATTTTGCGGATACGGAAGGAAAAAATGCACTTCCTACTTTTTTTCGCGTGGCAAACCGGGCATTTCAAAAGTATGGGAAACGTCCAGGGAATATTGAATCTCAGGACGAGAGAGTTAAACTTCTTCTTGCTATATTAACGGAGCCGGATTTGCGTTATCCGATTCGGCCGATGACTGAAGAAGCACCTAAAATTCCTCCGCTGGAAGCGGTTTCTCAGGATAGAGTTCCCGCGGAATTAGCCGCTGCCCGCGCTGAACTACGTTCTCGTACGAGAGAGGCAGTGGCAGCAGTACGAAGGCGTCAGGCCGCTGAACTCAATATTCTGGATACCCTTCAGCGAGAAAGCGGAGGGCGGATTTCTGTTTCAACGCTTCACGAACGTTTGCAGCAAATTCAAGGATTTGAAACAACCCCTTACAAAACCGTGTTCAATGATACCCGTTCCGGTCCATCGCGTTTGGCGGAACATCCCATACTTGATAAAACAATTAAAAGGAAACCTGCACGCCAGCTTATTGCAGAAGAGAGGGAGGCTGCTCTACTTGACATCCTTAATCGAGCTACCGGACTCATGAATCATAAAGAAGTTCATCAAGAATTGATCAAGATAGAAAAATATCAAACAGTTCCTCTACAAGCTGTTTATAACGATTTCAAACTTAAACAGCGTTTAGCATCTCATCCTAATTTTAAAGGGATGCATTATGAACTTTTGCAGATTTTGAGGGGAGACACCGGAACGGTTTCAGTGAATTGGCTTGTATGGCGTTTAAGTGAAGTGCCAGGATATATTCAAGTTGATAGAAAAACTGTTCTGGGCGGTTTAAAGAATGATCCCCGGTTATTAGAATTTGCGAAACAAAAAGTGAGAGAGTTTATGCGGAAGAAGAAGGCCGGTCATATCACCAAAAGTTCCGATGAATCAAAATCGGTGGCAAGGGAAGTAAGAGCAGAGCTCCGGCAAAGAATTGAATTGAGGGTAACTGAGGCGAACTGGCCTCTTACCGTTGATTCACTTAGAGAAAGTGGCTTGTTGGATCAGTTCAGACATTATTTTGAAATAAGATTTAGAAATGAAAAACCGCTCTCAGACGGTGAAAAAGCGAAACTTGCATTACCGCAAGATCTTGCGCTCAACCATCAAGTTGAACTGACAGGAACCGGACGCTCAAATGTGGTTTTGTTTGAAATTTCTATGATCAAACCGGATCGAACACATTGGATTTGGATGGTGAGAGGACACGCAACAGCTGTTCGGGAAGAAGCGTTTGTTCAGCCGGCTTCGGTAGGTGTGATTCCGTCCGCATTGCCTGCAAGGCCGTCAAATCATAAAAGATTCAGGGCTACGCATCCAATTATCAGACAACCACAATCTGACGCTGCTCAAACTCAAGTTGTTCCGCCGCAAAACGAACCAGTGAAAACAGCGGTTCGTGAAGTTGCTGCAGGAACAGTTAGTGCGGAACAAACAAAATTGGCTGCAGCGGATTACGAAAATGTGGCGAATTTAATTTCAGGCCATTTGAAATATTTACTGAAATTGAAAGATGGGAAAAGAATGGATAATGACCATGAAACTATTGATTCTATTCGGAAATCACTTCAGAGGATTCATGCGGCGAACATTCAAGCCGATATTGCGGCTCAGGAAATTAAAAGATTAATTAAATTAAAAGTAGGAGCTGCGTTGGAAGAGAAAAGAAATGAACTAACAACCGCAACTCGAATTTCAAAAGCTTTTGCAGCATTTGGAAGATTATTAGGCAAAATCAAAAAGCCAACGGAGAGCGACATTCAAGCTGCGCTTGCGGGATCAGCTGGGTTGATACCGGTCGATCTTGCGGGGACGGACGAAGCTCAACAATTTGCAGAACGCGTTAGACAATTGATTTTGGATGAAACTCAGATTGGATCTCAAAGAATTGAACCGGTTTCGATAGTTGGGGCGGCGCTCACACAAGAGCAAAGAATATGGGTGGGCTTGAAACAAATTCAGGAAGAAAAAGACATTAAAATCGAACTTCCTGAAGAATTGGAAAGTAGTTCCCACGATGAAAAGAAACGTTTTGTGAAATTTATGCGTGCACTTGATTTGGATTTGCCGCCCAAATTTAAATTGGAAGTCATTTCATCGCGGAAAGAATTGCAGGACTTTTTTACTGAGGAAGTCCGAAATGGGAAAAGTCATGAGACCAAAGTTTCATTTTCAATTATTCCAAAGCGAAAGAGCGAGGAAGCAATTTCTGCAATGAAAACCGACCTTGTGATCACCAAAACGCCGCAAAAGTTTATCCGCGAGCCATGGACGAAAATTTTCCATTCGGGGGAATACAAAAATGGTGTGAAAATTGAATTTTCGGGTCAAATCCGGTTTGAACAGGTCATTTTAGCGGCGCTGCCGACGCTACTTTATGAAAAAGATGTCCCAGGTTTGGCTCGAGAAGGCCTTAAGTATTTCGCACTGCGTCCGGAAACATTCCTTGGTGCGGCACCTCTCATGCAGTCCATTTTAGATGCTCACCACTCCGAACTCCGCCGCGCACGTTCCGCTTAAAAAACCATTTCCATTCTTGCTTCAAAAAGCGCTCAAATTTCTTATATTGCTGCGGGTCCTGGTGCGGAGCTTCTTCTCATAGGCCCCTCCGCCCGGCACCACAGGTGCTGTCTTGACTACCATTGATATTATTTATTGTAAGTCAAGGCGGTGTGGATCCTCCCATTCGAAGAACTCCGCACCTCCCGCAGCGATATATATAAAAAATATAGTAAACCATTTCAATATTGTCGAACGGACGTATGAGGCCGATTTTTCAATGGAAATGCCGCGAAGTTCGTGCGGCCCTGTGAGAATACAGCTGTGGAAAAATCGAGCCGAATCCGAGTGAAGACTGCACAAACCGGAGTTGATTTTTGCAGTCTGAACGTTCCGTGAGGCAATATTGAAATGGTTTACACTTGAACGACTTCTTTGATTTCCGGGATAACTTGCTTCAATCGGTTCTCGACACCCATTTTAAGTGTCATGATTGAGCTTGGGCAGGATGAACACGAACCTTGCAGGTGAAGTGTCACAATTCCGTCTTTGTAACCGTAGAAAATAATATCGCCGCCGTCGCGCGCAACCGCCGGACGGATTTCTTCATCAAGTACTTGGCGGATTTTTTGCTCCGCTTCACTTTCTCCGGTGCTTGAATTGGATGAGGGAACAGCAGTTTTGGAAATAGGCGTTTCGCCGGACGCAAAAAAATCCTGAATGGTATTGGCCACAAGCGGCGCGACGATTTGCCATTCCGCATGCGGCGTTTTGGTGACCGTAATAAAATTCGTCCCGATCAGAACGCCCGCTACATTTTCAACTTCAAACAATTTTTCCGCAAGCGCCGAATCTTTTGCTTTTTCTTTGTTCGGGAAATCATACGAACCAGATTCCAGGAAATGCTGGTCCACGATGAATTTGACCGTGTTTGGATTCGGCGTCATTTCTGCTGAGAGTTGGACAGGTGTCATGGGGTCTCCTTTTTCAAACATGTGATACGACAAATTGGGATGTTTCAAATCGTGCTGTTTGAGAGCATCTTCAAGCGTACGCCAGATCAGCGTGGCGCATTTCACGCGGACAGGAAATCCCTTGACGCCTTCAAACATGGTAAGTCGCTCAATTTCTGTTTTTTGGTGATCCGGAATACTGTTTTTCGTCATCAAATCAAGAAAACATTTTCTGATTTTATTGGCTTCCCGGATATGCTTTCCTTTGATCATGGTTGTCATGATCGATGCGCTTGATTTGGAAATAGCGCAGCCCGAACCTTTAAAACTCAGATCTTGAATTGTTCCTTGGTCATCAATCACAAGGTACAAATGGTAATCGTCGCCGCAGACCGGATTGTGTCCGTGCGCAACATACGGTGCATCCGGAATTTCTTTGAAATTTCTCGGGTTCCGGTTGTGATCTAAAATTACTTCCTGATACAAATGATCTAATTTCGGTTCCGGTACGTTTATCATTTCTTACCTTTCATTTACTTCTCTTACTGCATCGGGATTTTTGATTATTTTCCGGAAACGTTCGGATGACAAAAACATTAAATTCCGGATTGTGTCATCCTCACTCGGATTCGGCACGGATTTCCCACATGCTGCATTCTCAGCAGTGCCGCACGAACTTCGCGGCATTTCCATTGGAAATTCGGCCTCATACGTTCCTTTCAATAATCAAAAATTCCGTCATTTTCACGCTGCTACACAAACTAAAACAAATTCTTGATTGTTTGAGGAAACGTTTGAGCCTCGATTTCCGATGGAAGGGGAAATCGGGAGCGAAACCGAGCGAAGGCCACTCAAACCGGAGTTCATGTTTTTGCGGCCTGAGCGTTTTCCGAGAACAATCAAGAATTTGTTAAAACTATTCATTTATTTAAATACCTCGCGGACTTTTTCAAGCGCTTTCACAAAAATATCAATTTCTTCTTTTGTGTTGTAAAACGCAAATGATGCACGTGCAGTTGCGGCGACGCCAAATCGGCGGATGATCGGCTGCGCGCAATGATGCCCGGTGCGGATTGCAATTCCTTCCTGGTCAAGAATTGTTCCGATGTCATGCGGGTGGATGTCTTCAAATACAAATGAAATGATCGGCCCTTTTTCTTTTGCGGTTCCGATGATTTTGAGCCCTCTGATTTTTGAGAGTTTTTCCGTCGCCTCCCGCAAAAGTTCCTGCTCGTAAGCCTCAATTTTCTCAAATCCGATATTTTGAATATAGTCAAGCGCAGGCCCGAGCCCGATAATTTCCGCAATCGCCGGCGTTCCGGCTTCAAATTTGAGCGGGGGTTTTGCATAGGTTGTTTTCTCGAAGGTCACAACCTCGATCATTTCACCGCCGCCTTGATATGGATCCATGGCTTCCAAATGTTCGAGTTTTCCGTAAAGGACACCAACGCCGGTTGGACCGTACGCTTTGTGCCCCGAAAAGCAGAAAAAATCGCAATCCAAATCTTGAACATCAACTTTGATATGCGCGGCACTTTGCGCACCGTCGATTAAAACCTGCGCGCCGCGTTCGTGTGCAAGCCGAATAATTTCTTTCACCGGGTTTACAGTCCCAAGCGCATTGGATATATGCGTGACGGCGACCATCCGCGTGCGTTCATTCAAAAGTTTTTTGTATTCTTCAAAAATTAATTCCCCGCGGTCATTGACCGGAATCACGCGCAGCTTTAAATTTTTCTCTTCACACAGACGTTGCCAGGGAATGATGTTGGCGTGATGTTCCATTTCAGAAATGACGATTTCATCACCGGCTTGGAAAAATTTTCTGCTGCCGGCCGCTACCAAATTAATGGCTTCCGTCGCCCCGCGGACAAAAATAATTTCAGAAACGTCCCCCGCGTTCAAAAATTGTTTCACTTTATCGCGCACGAGATCACATTCCCAGGTCGAATTTTGGCTCAAGGTGTAAACACCCCGATGAACGGTTGCATATTCATTGCGGTAAAAGTCATCCATGCGCTCGATCACGGCAAGCGGTTTTTGCGTGGTTGCCGTATTGTCAAAATAAACAAGCGGATGAGCGTTCATTTGATGCGAGAGAAGCGGAAAATCGCGCCGGATTTTCTCAACGTCCAAAAGTTGAAACGTTTCTGCGCTGTTTTTTACGTTTTCGCGGTTCATGTTTATAAATCTGCCTTTTTGAC
>OBEQ010984947.1_pt1 | contig 22790 bp, 25 predicted proteins | sample 1670901 | NCBI WGS metagenome assembly OBEQ01 (sample SAMEA104232315, study PRJEB22302) | groundwater metagenome | biome: forest; feature: aquifer; material: groundwater | place: USA | collected 2011-08-07 | depth 5.4 m
AATTCGTCGAATAGGTATTGGTTGTCGTAGGGGCCGGGGTTGGCTTCCGGGTGGTATTGCACGCTCATTGCCCGCAGCGCGTCGGCGCGCAGCCCCTCGTTTGTGCCATCGTAGGCGTTTGCAAACCACTCGCTTGCATTGGAGGGCAGTTGGTTGACTGCGTAGCCGTGGTTTTGCGCAGAAATGAACACTCGGCCGTTTTCAGTGTTTTGCACCGGGTGGTTGCTTCCGCGGTGGCCGAACTTGAGCTTGAAAGTCTTTGCGCCCAAAGCGTGGCCGAGTATTTGGTGGCCAAGGCATATCCCAAAGATAGGAATTTTTCCAAGCAGTGAATGCACTTCCCTTACTAGGTACTGCATTTGCGCAGGGTCGCCTGGCCCGTTTGACAAAACTATGCCGTCGGGCTTAAGTGAGAGGATTCTTTCGGCGCTGGTTGCCGGTGGCACGGCGATGACGGTGTTTTTGCGCCTGACTAGCTGGTTGATTATGCCGCGCTTTGCGCCGCAGTCCACCAGCACTATGGTTTTGCCGCCTTTCTCTGCATTTTCCTGCCCGAAAACTGTTTCGCCCTTGACTGCAACCTGCTTTACAAAGTCTACGCTCCCGTAGTCAAAGCCCTCAATTGCGCGCAGCGCCTGCTGCACTGCAATCGCCTGCTCTTCCCAGCCGGCTTCTTGCTCGAGGTGCACCAGCGCGGAGGGCATCACTCCATCTCCGCGTATTTTTATAACCAGTCCGCGCGTGTCGCATCCTTCTATTGCGCTCACTCCGCTTTGCTCGAGGAATTCGTGGAGGGAGAACTTGCTTTGCCAGTGGACTGGCGTGCTGCAGGCTTGGTGGACTGCAATTGCAGAGCAGTGTATTTTGTCGGACTCGAACGCCTCGCTGCTTATCCCATAGTTGCCTATCAGCGGGTATGTGAAAACAAGCGTCTGCCCCGCGTAGCTCGGGTCGGTGATTGCTTCCTGGTAGCCAGTCATTGAAGTGTTGAAAACAAGTTCGCCCACAATTGGCTTGTCCGCGTGCGCGCCCAAAGGTGTTCCGGTAAAAACAGTCCCGTCTTGGAGCACAAGCAGTGCCTTCGATGACGGTGAAACCAGTTTGGACATTTAATTAGACCCAAAACATTACTTGGCCGCAAAAAGGATATAAACAGTTGGTTGCACCCGCCAGGTTTTAGGGAATTTCAGTTTCTAGCCTTTGAAAAACCAGACTACGGCAAAGATTGCAAGCAGGATGAAAGTTGTTGGCTCCATATTTTTTCACTTAGGCGAGTTTCAGTAAAGGCGTTGCTTTCTTCTTTTCTAGTTTACGTGCGTGGACGTAGGGCCTTTCTTTTGCGCAAAGCCGCGCTTGAACCAATTTGCCCCAAGAATCCACTTCTTGGCAGGGTCGTAAACGCTCTCAAATTTCTCGCCGCCGAAGGAAAGCCAGGTTATGATCATTAGGGCCAGCATTGCCTGGAATGCGAGTTCTGGAAAGTCCGTCATGGCCGACACCTAAGAAAAACAAAGCGCTTTTAATTTGTTACCATTAGATTATGGTAACAAGTCTTTAAAAGTGTTTTCGGCGTGGTGGGCTGGTGTTTTAATTATTGGAGGCACGACCTCAGCCTTGTCCAGTCCCTTCACTTTCTTGGTTTTCACCGTCTTGGCCCTCTTGTTTTTTGTCGTCTTCGCTTTCATTTTCTTTTTGGCTTGTTGACTGGCGTGAGGCTACAAATGCAATTGCGAGGGCTGCTGCGCCCAACAGTGCGGCGATGGGAATGTTTAATCCGCTTGTTTGGGTTGGCTCGAATTCAGGCGCTTGTGGCGGCTGGCTGCCGGGCGAGTCGAGCCTTATTCCTTTGCGGTAGTCTAATGTAAGCAGGGTGGTGCCATTTTCATCTCTTATTTGGGCAGTGGAGGCACCTGGCGGGTTGGGTGCGGCGAATGTGAGCGTTGCATTCTGTTGCTTCAACTGCACTCCCGTGATTTTGTTGTTGTCAAAAACTTCCAAGTCAAGCAATCGCGGGTCGGGCACCTTGATTGTCTTCACTTTCTGCCCTTCTCCCATAAATTCAACTGAAAGCCAGCCTTCGGGCGGCTCTGTCTTGTAGTCTGGCGCTTCTCCAGGCACGAGTGAAACAGAGTCGACTTCGAGCTTGCCTTGCGTGAACTTGAGTGAAAAGACCAGTGTGCCGCCTGATTGTGGGCTGCTGCCTGCTGGTGCTTGCGCGAAAGCTGGCGCTGCAAACAAGCCTAGCAGCAAGGTTGCAAACAGCATTTTTGAAATAAGGTTTTTCATTTTTGTTTTCTACTCGTATTTTTTAAGGAAGTCGTTGAATGCCGGCAAGTCGGACTCGTCGAAGAACTTGTTTTCCAGTGCGTTCATTATCCCGCGGTCGATGTTTATGTGCGACCACCCTTTGTCTACAAGCTCATAGCAGCCTTTGCCGGTTTGCTGCTCGCACTTGTCCCTGGTTTGGTAGATGTTGGGCTTTGTTCCGCTTTCCCAGTAGCCGCCGTCGCAGCAGTACTCGTCGGCCAGGCCGAACACGCTGTGGCCTAGCTCGTGCAGCATTATTTCGCGCTCGCCTGCCGAGGCAACTACCGGGTTGCCGCTCTTTCCTGCCCTAAAGTTGCTGTTGACAAAAACCACCGCCAAGTCTGCAAACGGGCAGGACTCGTAATATTCCTTTGGAACTTCGCATTTCCACGCCCGGTTTTCAGGCGCTTTGTCGCCTGCAATTTCACATTTCGCGTCGGCGTTGTAGAAGTACACGTTGAATTTCGAGTACAGTTCCGGTGAGTTGAAGGGTGCGGTTGAAAATACGGTTTCAAGCGCGTTTTCTGCGTCGGTTGAAAACTTTTTCAAGTCGCCCCCATATTTTGAAGTCACCAGCACCAAGTCGTATTTCTTGTCGTGGGGCCCGTGGTAGACTAATGCCTTGCACGCAGAGCCGTAAATTACCTCTTGCTCGCTTTCCATCTTGTTGCCAGCGCAGTCAGTAACGCGCGCCTTTAGGGTGATTGGGCCGGGCTGGCTGTAGTCTATTTCCGCAGACCAGCTGCTGCCGCCTTGGGCTTTCACCCAAGTCTTTCCGCCGTCGGAGGAAACTTCCACAAGGTATATTCCTTTGCTTGAAAACGCGCTTCCTGAAACCTGTGTTTTGGTTGAAATTACCGAGTTTGCCTGCGGGGAGGAAAAAGAGATGCTAAGCTGCAGGGGCGCGTTTTCGCGCGGAATTGGACTTCCCGTGCCTGCGCTGCCGTTGGAGGCTGCAGGACTGCCTGACGCATTTGCGCTTGCGGGATTGTTTTTTGCACTGCCCGCCGTGCCGTTGCTTGCGTATAACCTAAAGATGGCGGTTGGCGGCTCGCCGTCGCTTGAAACAAGCTGCAGTGTCCCGGCGGCAATTTCAATTGAGTTGCCTTGCTGCGAGAGAATCACCGTGTATGCCGGCGTGTTTCCGTAAACCCTCAGGCGCACTTTGCCACCGGGCGCGTAATCGTAGAATTCTATTTCTTGGCTGCCAACGGGCTTTCTTTGCGTGTAATTTAATGAAATTTCTTCCAGCAGTTCCCTTCCTGCAATTGAAGGTGCCGGCGTTGCGCTGGGAGTTGAGGCGGGCAAGGGAGTTGCGCTTGCGGTAGCTTGCGGGCTTGCCGTTGGCGCTGCCGAGGGTTTTGTTGTTGGGCTTGCCGTTGGAGTGGCGCTTGCAGCTGAAATTTGTTTGCAGTCTGGTTGCGTTATTTCAGTTGGTTGCGGCGATGGTGCGGCATTTGTTTGGTTGAAAAAATTTTCCTCCATTTTTTCAAGCGAACGGGGGGTAACTGCTTGAGTTGTGCTTTCGTTTTTTCCTTGCGTTGCTTTAGCCAAATTGAAAGAAGGCGTCAATGGCTGCAAAGGCTGTTTGAGCGCGCCTCCTTGGGCGTCAACTATGTTTAGCGAGAGCGCAACCTCGTTTTTTTCCTCCAGCCCAGTAAATTCGCGTGTTAGAAAGCCCGGCGCTTCAATTTTAACGGATATTCCTTGGCCTGGGGCCGCGTTGAATTCGACGGTGCCCAAAGCACGCGTGTGCTTGAGCCCTACCACTGCGCCGTTTTTCACTAGCAGCACGTTTGCCCCTTCAATTGGCTCGCCGGAGTACGCGTTTTTCACGCTCACCGATATTTTTTGGCTTTCTTGGAGCAACCCCGGGAGGACAAAGAAGGCAATCATTGCAAGTATTGCCAGCGCTGCCGCCAGTTTTTTCAAGTTGCCTGTGCTGTTCCACTCGCCGAGAGCTTCGAGCAGTTCTTCCGCGTCCAAATTACGACCTAGCTTTTCACGCAACCGGCGCTAAAAAAGGTATGCGGCATGGGGTTGAACCCTGCGCTAGGGGGCTGAAAAAAGATTGGGTAAAAACAGGCCAGTTGGCACCGCGTATGCGGAAGCGCTTGCGCGGATTACAGGTCGAGCAAGTGCCCCATCTTGTCTTTCTTTGCCTGCAGGTATTGCGCGTTGTCTGGGTTGGAGGGGAATTGGATTGGCGCTCTCTCGACTATTTCCAGCCCATACCCTTCCAAGCCAATTACTTTCTTGGGGTTGTTTGTAAGCAAGCGTATTTTTCGCACTCCCAAGTCTAGCAGTATTTGGGCGCCTATTCCGTAGTCTCTCAAGTCTGCGGCAAAGCCCAGTGCATTGTTTGCTTCCACCGTATCGAGCTTTTTGGAGTCCTGCAAGTGGTAGGCTTTCAGCTTGTTGAACAATCCGATGCCGCGGCCTTCCTGGCGCATGTATAGCAGGATGCCGCTGCCGTTTTGCTCAATTGCCTTCATTGCGCCTTCCAGTTGCGCGCCGCAATCGCATCTCCTTGAGTGGAAAACGTCGCCGGTAAGGCACTGGCTGTGAACTCGCACGAGCACGCTCTCCCTGTTTTTGAGTTCTTCTATCGGGCCTTTCACAAGCGCAACGTGCTGCTGGCTGTCAACCGAGCTTTCATACCCCACTGCAGTAAATTCCCCGTATTCGGTGGGTATGCGCGCGCTGGCAACCTTTTTCACAAGCTTTTCGTTGCGCAAGCGGTATTCGATTAGGGATTTGACTGAAATGATTTTCAGCCCGTGCTCTTGCGAAAATTTCATCAGTGATGGAAGGCGCGCCATTGAGCCGTCCTCTTCCATTATTTCGCATATCACCGCGCAAGGCTGTAAGCTTGCAAGCTTGCACAAATCCACTGACGCTTCAGTGTGCCCTGCGCGCCTTAGCGCGCCTCCCTCCATTGCCTGCAATGGGAACACGTGGCCGGGCTTCCTGAAGTATTCCGGCAGCGAGTCTTGAAGTGAGAGCAGGCGGATTGTTTCTGCCCTGTCGAAGGCGGAAATGCCGGTGCCAGTGCTTACTGCGTCAACGCTTACGCTGAATTTAGTTTGATGCAGCTCGGTGTTATTTTCCACCATCTGCTCTATTTCCAGCCTTTCAAGTGCTTGCGCCGACATCGGAACGCAGACGAGCCCGCGTGCGTGTTTTGCCATGAAGTTGACTGCCTCGGGGGTGATTTTCTCCCCCGCCATGACTAGGTCGCCTTCGTTCTCGCGCGCTTGGTCATCAACTACGACAACCATCTTTCCCGCGCGTATTTCCTCTAATGCTTCCTCGACGGAATTGAGTTTCTCCATTTTAAGCTACCCTTTGTTTTGCTTGAAAAAAAGCCTTGCCCTTACCTAGCAATAGTGTGGTTTTTGGCAAATAAAAAGGCGGCTGAAGCCCGTTGACTTAGGTGGAAGTTTCAGCTTCTTGCATCCGCCGGCCTGCCGCTTCCGGGCTTTGCAAACGAGCTCTTGCCGTCGTAGCCTTCGCTGCCGCGCAAGAACACTTTCTCGATTTTCCCGCGCACTGTTTTTCCTTCAAAGGGAGTCCAGGCGCACTTGGTGTAAAGCTGCGAGCTTTTGAGCTGGAATGTCTTTGAAGGGTCGATTAGCACCAGGTCGGCGTCGCAGCCGCGTTCTATTCCTCCTTTCTTTCCTTCCAACCCAACTATTTTAGCGGGGTTTGCGCAAAGCAGTTCGACTACGCCGTTGATTGAGATTTTTTCTTCCAGCGCAGCGTCAACCATCAGCGGAAGCATTGTTTCAATGCCGGGCACCCCGCTTGGGGCCTCCCAGTAGCCCTGCTGCTTTTCTTGCAGCAAGTGCGGCGCGTGGTCGCTTGCAACGCAGTCGGCAATCCCTTCCGCAATTGCAGTCCAGAGCGCCTGCCTGTCGTGTTCGCTTCGCAAGGGCGGGTTTACCTTAAGGGTGTTGCCGCGCTTTGCGGCGTCGTCCTCGTTTAGGAAAAGGTGGTGAGGCGTCACTTCGCAAGTCACTTTCACGCCGCGCCTTTTGGCGGCTTCTATGAGCTTGAGCTCCCCTGCAGTCGAAGCGTGGCATATGTGCAGCCTTGCGCCTGCGTTCTTGGAGCTTTCCAAAGCGGCTATTGCCTCGCCGACCGCTTTTTCGGCTGCTTTCGGCGTGCGTATCTTGTTGTGGTGGAAGACCGTCGCATTTTTCCCAAGCCCTTTTTTTGCAGCCTCCTCGTTTTGGGCAACAATTTGGCCGTCCTCGGCGTGCACTGCAACCAGGCCGATGAATTTCTCGAATATTTCCTTTGGGAAGCTTGCGGCAGTTGCGGTAGTTGCGCCCATGAATACTTTCACACCCGCAATTCCACCCGAATCAAATGCCTGCTGCACTATGCCAATGTTTTGCGTGTTGGCGCCGAAATACAATAGGTAATCGCACACTGCCTTGCTTTGCGCAATTTCCTTCTTTGCTTGCAAGGCGCTGATTGCGTCAGTGGGCGGGTTGGTGTTGGGCATGTCGCACACTGTTGTCACACCGCCTGCTATTGCCGCGCGTGTGCCTGTCAAAAAGCCTTCCTTGTGGGTAAAGCCAGGGTCGCGCAAGTGGACGTGCATGTCGACGCAGCCTGGCATTAGCAGCATTCCCTCTGCGTCAATCACTTCTTCGCCGCGCTTGTCAACGTCTTGTGCAACTGCCTCTATCCTGCCCGTTTTTTCGCTGAAAAAAACGTCTGCCTTAGTAGAGCCAGTTGGCGTGATTACGAGTGCGTTTTTTATTATCATTTCAAACTACTCTTTGAAAAGTTATGCTTGCCAGTTTATTACCAATTGTGCTTGTGGCCCATCGTATCGCGGTGCGTCTTTCCAAATTCGGATAGTTGGAATGCCTGCTCGCCGGAAACAATTGGCCCGTCGCCGCACACTATCTTTCCGCCGGCGTCGCACTTGCCGCACAATCCAACTCCGCAGCCCATGTACCTCTCTAGGGAAACCTGGCAGGGGAATTTCTTTTCCACGCAAAGGCGCGCAACTGCCTCCATCATCTTTTCCGGCCCAACTGCGTAAACGCAATCGAATTTATTGCCCTCTTCGAACAGTTTTTCTGCAAGCTGGTGTGCCCTTCCCTTAAAGCCCGCGCTGCCGTCGTCGGTGCTGACAAACACCTTTGCGCCCTTGTCAAAAAATTCCTTTTCAAGTATCACGTCTTGCTTGCTGCGGGCGGCCACAATCATTGTAGTTTCAATGCCCTTGCTTTTTGCTTCCTTTGCAAGGAAGTTGAGTGCGGCAACCCCGTATCCCCCTCCTACAAGAAGGATTTTTTTGGCACCCTCTGGCAGGGTGAAGCTGTTTCCGTAAGGCCCGCGAAAACTCAGGCGCTCACCTTGCTTTAGTTCAAACAGCTTTTCGGTGAACGGCCCGACTTTTGCAACAGAGATTGTCAAAGGGTCTTCGTTGACTACGCACATTGGCTTTTCGTCAAAGCGCGGAAGCCACACCATTACAAACTGGCCGGGTTTTGCATTCACTTGGCAGTCGAGCACAAGCGAGCGCACCCTGTAGTTCTCTTCGCGAAGCTCCTTAATTTTTGCAGTTGAATAGTACGCCATTGTGTTCACTGGTGCGCCTTGCCAATTATTTCCTTCAAGTTCGAGTAGCCGTGCGAGTCCATCCACTCTGAAATTTCAGTACAGACTTTTGCAAAAACGCCGGGACCGCGGCCGTACGCCGCAGTGCCTATCCCAACCGCGCTTGCGCCCGCCATGAGCATCTCGATTGCGTCCTCGCCTGTAAAAACGCCTCCTGTGCCGATTATTGGCACTTCCGGCAGCGCCGCGTGGATGCGGTAGACGCTCCTTATTGCAAGAGGCTTTAGCGCAGGGCCGCTCAGCCCACCGTACTTGTTTGCTAGGATTGGCTTTGCCCTCTCAATGTCAATTGCCATGCCTGGGCCTGCCGTGTTGACTGCAGTTATTCCATTTGCGCCTGCTTCCACGCACGCAGAGGCAATTTTTTCTATTGCCGGCACGTCGGGCGAGAGCTTTGCAAAAATCGGGATGTTGTTTGGAACGCGTGCGCGCGCCTCTTCTACTGCTTTCGCGGCATTTTTTTCAGACAGGCAGAAAAGGCTTCCAAACTCGTCCTCTACATTTGGGCAGCTTTCGTCAAGCTCAATTGCGTTTGGCTTTGCGCGGGAAATTGCTTCCGCAGCTTCGCCGAATTCTTTTGCAGTTGAGGCGAAAACGCTTGCAATGATTGGCGTGTTCAAGTTGCTTTCTTTCACTAGTTTCTTGTACTCAATTATTTCCTCGGTTTTTTCTTCTATGCCGGGGTTGCTTAGTCCCACTGCGTTGAGCATCCAGCCTTTGGCCACTTGATCGACTACAATTGGATTGGGGTGCCCTTTCCTTTCTGCAAGGGAAGCGCTCTTTGAAGTTATTGCGCCGGCCCCTTCGGATGCAACGCGCGCCATTATGTGCGCAGTAGTGCCGAGGATTCCGCTGGCTAGGACTGTTGGGTTGCGTAGTTGCACGCCTGCAATCGAAGTGGACAAGTCGGCCAATGAGAGCACCAGGCTGTTTTTGGCAAGAAAAGCTTATTTTACTTGCCCGGCTGCCTTTCGCAACTGCATTATGGCTCTTTTTGCATATTTCGAATGGAAAATGCCTGCGCCGGAAACAAGCACGGTCACGCCAAGCCTGCCAAACCAAGCTGCAGTGGAAGAGTTTATTCCGCCGTCGCCTTCCAGTTGTTTTTCTAGCTTCATTTTGTAGAGGAGAACTTGCAGGCGCGCTATCTTGAGTAAAACTTCTTCAATGAGGGGCTGGCCGCTTGCGCCGGGGTTTACCGTCATTGGCATGATAAAGTCGCATTCCTTGAGGATTCTTGTGTCGATTGATTCCAGTGGCGTATCTGGTTTTATTGCAACGCCTGCCTTGCAGCCGGCTGACTTGATGAGCTTAATGGTTTTGAGGATTTGTTGTGCGCTGCCTGCTTCAACGTGCACGCAAATCCTGCTTGCACCCGCCTTTGCGTATTCTTTTACAACCTTCCAAGGCTCGCATATCATGAGATGAACGTCCAGGGGAAGCTTTGTCGCTTTTTTCAGTTTTTTGGCGGTTTCTATTCCAAAAACAGTGCGCTCTACGAACTTTCCGTCCATTACGTCGACGTGCAGCAAGTCGGCGCCAGCCTTTTCCATCCTCTTTGCCTCGCCCTCCAGCTTTAGCGGGTCGGCTGAAAGGATGGATGGCGCGACAAGTATTTTTGTCACTTTTTTGGTTTTTGTTTTCATGCGCTTTCACTTTTTACTAAAAGGCAGCGCCTTTTTTGGCGGGAGGACTAAGACAAGCTTGTGAACTCCCTTTTTAGCAAATTGACGCGTATATTCGCTTCTGTGTATTGCCGCTTTGATGGTTTCTTGCTTTGGCTTTCCGGGGCGGAAGCCGTGCTCTTTTGCAAGTTCCGAAAAGCGGTTGATTATGCCAGGTTGTTCGCTTCTAATAGTGATTGTTCCGCCGGGCAGCAGTAACCGTTTGGCGCGCTGGACGATTCCAGTAAAATCGTATTTTTCTTCAGTTTGAATAACGTCCGGCTTGGTGTAGTTCATTTCAAACTCATTGAATTTCACATCAGGCATGTCGAAGTTGAAGTGCCGCACGCGCATCTCGGTAGCAAGCAATTCGTCTAATGTGGGTACAATTCTTTTTTTCGAAATAGTTACTCCGGCTGCAAGTATTGCCTGAAGTCTTGGGTGCGAGTCGAATAAGTCCCCGAATTTTGGGTCAACTGCCAAGTACCTTCTTTTTTGGGCAAATTTGATTCCCTGGCGGGTAAAGTATTCCCCGTTTCCCTCTCCAATGCCTACAGTCTGTATTATGCCTTCAGGGGTAGCGCCACGAAAGTAGTGGTTGTCTTTCCTCTTGGTTTCATCCATGGAGAAATAGAATCCGCTTGCCAACTTATTTGTTTGCCTTCAAGCTTGCAGCAATGCAGCAGCGTATTTTTCCGCCGCCGCCCGCATTTCCTCTTTGGAAGAAAGCGAGTAGAGCGCCCTGCCGATGATTGCGTGCCAGCGCGCGCCCGCGGCTTTGGCGCTCTCGGAGATTTCGCCCCCCTGCGTGACAAGGCCAGGCGAATGGAAGCAGAATTCTCCGTCTTGCAGCCCGCTTTGCTCAATGAGCTGGCGGTACTCGAGTATTTTCTGCGGCTTGTTGCCGGGAACTACAAACTCGCGCACGCCTGCCTGCAAAGCAATGTCTAAAATCCTGCGCGGCGACTCGTCGGAGAGAAAGCCGCCGTCCTTTTGCAAGTACGCAGGATGCGTCATTTCCAGGCCGACAATTATTTTCAAGTTGTTTTCCTGCGCTGCCTTTATCCAGGCTTTCAGCGTTTCGGGCCCTGCTTGCGGGAAAAGTATTACTGCGTCCACGCCGCTTTCCTTGCAGGCAAGGGCAAAATCCCTTCCGGTATCGGGAATGTCTGTTGCGGCTTTTTGGTGGTCGTAAATTATTGGCTTGTCTGAGAGCGTTCTTATTGCGTGGACAAGGCGCGGCAGCCCATAGCGCAGTGCGAGGGAAAAGCCGAGCTTGTACCCTCCAACGCCTGGCACTGTTCGAGTGGCGTCAACTACTTCAACCATTTTTTCTATAGTTGGAACGTCTAGCGCCGGGACGATGCTTTTGTTGCGTGAGATTATGAAGTTGGAGTTTTGCATTTTGTAATCAACTGCTGGTTTTCATTTACTCAAAGTTCACAACGCAGTATTTTTGCGCGTACTCTGCCCATTGCCTGCGCGTTTGCGGCGATATTTTCTCGCGCACTTGCTCGAATATTTCCTTCATTGTGAGTATTGCGTAGGTTTTCACGCCGGAGTGCTTTTCAAAGGCCTGCACTGCGCTGTCGTGCTCTATGTTTATTGCGTCGCCGGCCTTTTCCTGCCTGTCAATGCCCAAAAGAAGCCCTGATATTTTTGCCCCTGGGAGCAAGGCGATTTTTTCAAGTGCGTCGTACTTGGCCTTGCCGGTCACAATCAAGTCATCGACTAGAAGCATTCCACTGCCTTCCTTCCACGAGGAAGCGCCTACTATCACTTTCTCTGCGTTGTTGGAAGTGCCTTCGCCGTGCGCCTTCTCTTCTTTCCTGTCAAATATGCAGAAGCAGTTTTTCGAGTGCAGCTCGTGCAACCCCTCGCAGGTGAGCGCGGCAAGGTTGATTCCTTTGTAGGCTGGGCCGAAAACGTAGTCGAACTCTGTGAAAGTCCCCGCCTTTAGTGCATGAGACGCGGCTGCAGAGTAGGCTTGCTTTATTGCGTGCAGTGACTCTCCGTCGTTTAGCAATCCGAAGTTTACAAAGACTGGAGAGCGCCTGCCGCTTTTAAGAGTGAAAAACTTGTCTTCGCTTTCGGCTATTTTTAGCGCGCCCTTGTGCAAGAGCACTTGCAGGAAGTTGTTTTTGGCTTCTTGAAGTTGTGCATCCATTTTGTTCGCCTTGAAAATAAAATGGCTGGAGTGTTTGGGAGAGGGCTATAATTCGAGTTTTTCGCTAAGCGACTTGTGGAAGTAGACGCACTTTATTGCCTCGGCCACTGCTGGTGCCAGCGAGAGCTGCTTTATTTTCGGGTGCAGCGTGGAGTGCTCTATGGAGTTTGTTATGACCAGTTCCTCCAAGTCTGGGGAGTCGGCTATTTTTTGCTGCGAGTTGCCGCTTAGCACCCCGTGGGTGACTGCGGCGTACACTTTAGCCGCGCCTTTCTTTTTGAGCGCTTGCGCAGCGTTAACGAGGCTTCCGCCGGTGTCGGTGATGTCGTCGCATATTACGCACACTTTGCCTTCGACTTCGCCTACTATGTGCATTACTTCCGATTGGTTGGCTTTTGGCCTGTGCTTGTCTATTACGGCCAGTTCGGCGCCCATTTTGCGGGCGAGGTTGCGGGCGCGCTTTACGCCCCCCACGTCCGGTGAAACGACGACAATGTCTTCTCCTTTGAGGCCTTTTTTCTTGAAGTGCTCGGCAAAAAGCGTGTTTGCAGAAAAGTTGTCGGTGGGTATTTGAAAAAATCCTTGTATAGTGGGAGTGTGCAAGTCGACGCTGGTGAAGCTGTCTGCGCCGGCTTCCTGTATGAAGCGTGCTATGAGGCTGGCTGTAATTGGGCTCCTTCCGGTTATCCTGTCCTGCCTTGAATACCCGTAGTAGGGCACTATTGCGTTGAGTTTGCGGCTGCTCGCCCTCTTGAGCGCGTCGAGCATGAGGCAGAGTTGTATCGCGTTTGAGTTTACTGGCGCGCTTGTTGACTGGATGAGGAAAACGTCCTTTCCTCTAACGCTTTCGAGTATTTCTACGAAATTCTCGCCATCCGCGAACGCGCCTATTTCTGCGCGGCCAAGCGGCACTTTGAGGATGGCTGCCACTTCCGCCGCGAGCTTGGGGCTTGCGCTGCCTGCAAAAATCTTTAGTTCAGAAAAGTCTTCCTTCAAAACGCCCACCTGTAAATTCTTCCTAATAGCTTTCTAGCTAACTAGCTATTTTAAGCTTGTTTGGAAGGGCAAGTCGCGCCAACTGCAGTTTGCCTGCTAGAGCTTTGAAATAAGCCCCGGCGTGATGTTGTAGAAAGAGTCTGTTGAGTAGCTTACTTTCGCTTTCATTTCTTCTCGCAAAGGATTGTGCTGCGTGAAGGCGATTACCCTGCATTGCGCGGCTATTGCCGATGCCAAGCCTGTTGGCGAGTCTTCCACTGCAACGCACTCCTGTGGTGGAAAACCGAGTTGCCTGCACGCCCTAAGGTAGGGTTCTGCGTCGGGCTTTGCTTTCACGCAATCGTCGCGCGCAACAAGGATGGGAAAATACTTGTCTAGCCCACAGGTTTTAAGTCCTTGCAGTACCACGTCGTGGTGGGAATTGGATGCAACTGCGAGGGGAAATTGTGTCGCAAGGCTCTTGACGGTTTCAAGCACGCCGGGGAATGGCTTGGCTGCAAGGGTGCTTGGAAGCAGCGACTGGCGGAATTGTTGCGCTGCCTTGTCGAAGTCTACTTTCTCGTTGCCCTTCTTTTTCTTAAAGTACGCCATCGTGCCTGTAACTCCGATGCCGGTGCAGGTTTCAAGCTCAGCAATGGTGGTTTTTACGCCTGCGTTGGAAAGGATTTGCAGTAGTGCCCTGTCGTGGTTGGGCTCGGTGTCCATTAACGTCCCATCAAAGTCGAAGACTATTGCATTAGCCATTTTTATCACTAGGTTGATTTCAATGAGATTGCAGTAATATGTTTTGTAGCGCGGTTTATTTGACTGTCACAGCTTTCGCAAGGTTCCTGGGGCGATCTATATCGCACCCTCTGGCTAATGCGGTGTAGTACGCAAGCAGCTGCAGCGGCACGGCGCTCAAAAGCGGGTAGAGCAGCTCTTCGGCCTGGGGGATTTTTATCAATTCTGCGTAGGCTTCATTGTTTTGCGTGCTTACGCCAATTACCAGCGCGCCGCGTGCCTTTGTTTCCATTGCGTTGCTCAAAGTTTCATTGTACGTGTAGTCGGGTGGGTTGATTGCAATTACGGGCGTGCCTTCTTCCACAAGTGCCAGCGTGCCGTGCTTTAGCTCTCCTGCCGGCATTCCCTCTGCGTGCAAATACGAAATTTCCTTCATCTTGAGCGCCGATTCGATTGCGATTGCAAAATTGATTCCCCTGCCGATGTAGTAGGCGTGCTGCTGCCCTTTGAGGTATTGCGCCATCCTCTTGCAGTTGCCGTCATTCCATTCTATTGACTGGCTTATTTTCGCAGGCAATTCCGAAAGCACTTTGCGGCCTTCCTGCAGCCTTCCTGCCATTGCGTATGCAACAAGCGTTCCAACCACCACTTGGTTTGTGAATGCTTTTGTCGAGGCTACCGCGATTTCGGGGCCGGCGTTGATGTAGAGGCGCTCGTCGCTTATCCTGTCAAGCGTGCTTCCAACAGTGTTCACTATCGAGTATATTTTAGCGCCTTTTTCCTTGGCTTTCTTTGCGGGTACCAGCACGTCGGCGGTTTCGCCGCTCTGTGAAATTGCAAGTATCACCGTGTCTGCGTCTGCCTCGTCGGCAAAATACGAGTATTCGCTTGCCATCATCACTTCGGCGTGGTGGCGGGCAAGCTTCTCCATTGCGTAGCGCGCAACTAGGCCTGCGTGGCGTGCAGTGCCCATTCCGATTATCACTAGGTTTTTGGCTTTCTTTAGGCCGTCGGCGAACTTTTGCACCGCGGCGTAGTCTTGCGCCAGGGCTTGCTTGACTGCAATGGGCTGTTCTAGTATTTCCTTTAGCATGAAGTGCGCGTAGCCGCCCTTGGAGGCGCTCTCTGCGCTCCAATTTATTTCGCTTACCTGCTTTTCCACCGCCTTTCCGTCGGAAATCTGCGTTATTGCAATTGGATTGCCTGTGCTTGAAAGCACTGCCATTTCTCCATCGTCGAGAAAGATAGCCTTCTTGGTTTTAGATAGGAATGGCACTGCGTCGCTGGCAGCGTAAATTGCGTCGTCGGCAACTCCAAGTATCAGTGGGCTTTCGTGCCTTGCTGCAACAAGCTTGTGGGGCTCGAGTGCGCTCATTGCAAGGATTGCGTAAGAGCCGTGGAGCCTGTTGAGGGTGTTGCGTACTGCCTGTTCGAAACTGATTTTTTGCCCGCCCGCGCTTGCCGCCTTCAATTCTTCTTCAATGAGGTGAGGTATCACTTCAGTGTCGGTCTGGCTTGCAAACGCGTGCCCCTTGGCCTGCAATTCTGCCCGCAGCTGCTGGTAGTTCTCAATTATTCCGTTGTGGACAACCGCAATGTTTCCAGAGCAGTCCTGGTGAGGATGAGCATTTTGCTGCGTTACGCCGCCGTGGGTCGCCCAGCGGTTGTGCGATATTCCCATTGTGCCGGACTGCGAGGCAAAGCCCTCCTTTTGTGAAACTTCGGAAACTTTTCCAATGTCCTTTCTTACAGTAAGCGTGCCGTCGTTGAGCACGCATATTCCGCACGAGTCGTAGCCGCGGTATTCCAGGCACTTGAGCCCATCTGCAAGTATTTGCCCCGCTGGAGCTTTTCCTGTCAGTGAAATGAATCCAACTATTCCGCACATGTCAATCACGCTTAAACTGCCCGAGCACTTGGCGGCAAATTTGGTTTGCCGGAAGTAATTCTTGCCTTCCGGCCTTCTTATATTCCCCTAAAGCTTTTTTGGCAATTTAGCGTGGCAGTGGAAAAGTTTTTATACCATTTTTTGCATAGTTTAATTAAATTGTTAATTGGTTTATAAAAAAGTTCAAACTTAACCGGAATGCCGCATTTGGTTTAGTGAGGGTGGTTTTTGTGGACGCAAAGCTTGTTTTGGAAGGGAGGGGAATTTCCACCTCGATTGTCGGGGAGGGCGCGCTGGGCGTGCTTTCAAAGGACCGCCTAAGGATTTTGCGCTGCCTTTCGGTTGAGCCAAAGTATCCCGCGCAAGTTGCCAGAGAGCTTCGGATGCAGGTGCAGACTGTTTATTACCACATGCGCCTTTTGCAGCAGGAGGGCCTTGCAAAGTTTGTCGAAAGCGAGGAAAAGGGTGGCGCTACTGCAAAGAAGTTTGCCTGCGCCGGCGACGCGCTGGCGGTTGTGGTAAACCAGCGGGCCTGGAAGCCATTCTCTTCAGTTTCTTTGTCTAAGCCCCCTTCGTTTCTCAAGGCTTTTTTTTCCGGTGGGTACTTTGACGGGAAATTCGTGCTTGGCTCGCCTGACCCGCACGGCAAGTACCGCGCGCGGGGAAGCGAGTTATGCGCTGTCGAGGCTTCAATGCTCTTAGGCAAGTTCGGTTCTTTCGACTATCCTTTGTATTATTTGGACACGGAGCTGCGTGACAGCGTGAGAAAGCAGAATCTAGTGGCGGTGGGCGGGCCTAAGGTAAATTCTTTCCTAGGTGAGATTAACTCATCGCTGCCGGTATTTTTTGAGGAGAAGACTTTCACCATAAAGTCGCGCCTCTCGGGCAAGTCTTACGAGGAAAACGTCGGCGTAGTGGAAGTTGTGCAAAACCCCTTCAACAAGAACAAAAAAATTCTTGTGCTGGCGGGGACAAACCACTTGAGCACGCGCGTTGCCGTGCTGGCCTTGCTTAAGGAGCCCAAAAAGCTTGAGAAAGGCAACCACTTCGACGCAGGGGTTTTTGCAAGCGTTGTGCAGGGCTTTGACGAGGACGGCGACGGGATTGTCGATGCAGTTGAAGTGCTGGAATAAAAGTAAGTTCCAGCCCAATCATTTCATGTATTGTTAGCAATGGGTGATTTTTGTGAAGCTTTTCTTGGATACTGCGAACGTTGACGAAATTAGGGAAATAAACTCGTGGGGTGTGCTTGACGGAGTCACCACCAACCCAACCCTCGTTGCAAGGGAGGGGCGTGATTTCAAGCAAGTTGTAAAGGAAATCTGCACTATTGTCGATGGGCCGGTCAGCGCCGAAGTGATAAGCACCGATGCGCCGGGCATGCTCAGGGAAGCCCAGGATATTTCAGCGTGGCACAAAAACGTTGTAGTGAAAATGCCTTGCACCGAGGAGGGCCTCAAGGCGCTTTCGCTTGCAAGCAAGAAAGGAATCAAGGTAAACATGACTCTTGTTTTTTCCTCAAATCAGGCGCTGCTTGCTGCAAAGGCAGGCGCTTACTTTGTCTCGCCTTTTGTAGGAAGGCTTGACGACGTCAGCGAGGATGGCCTGCAGGTGATACGCGACAGCGCGCAGATCTTTGAAAAGTATTCGCTGAAGGCGCAGGTTCTCTCTTCAAGCATACGCCACCCGCTGCACGTTTTGGAGAGCGCAAAGGCGGGCGCGCACGCCTGCACTCTGCCTTTCAAGGTGTTCAAGCAGTTGATTGCCCACCCGCTTACTGACGCGGGCGTAAAGCGCTTCCTCGACGACTGGAATGCGGCGAAGATTCCTCAGAAATGAATAATACCTTTAAAAGAAAGATAAAATCCTGACTCGTAGATGCGATTTTTCTCAAAACTTTCGTATTTTATTTTTTTGTCAGACTTCATTTTTTCAACTAGGTTAATTAACTCTTGAATAGTATCTGGCGAGTTGCTACACATGTTGAGTATCAGATAATTTTTCTTTAGTGAACGAGTAGCCCTCAGTATCTCTTTTTCGATGGCGTCAATATTTTTTATATTTCCTGGTTCGACAAGTATAGCTATTTCCATATAATTTTCTATCCAATTTTCAAATATCTGTTTTATTGCGTTCCTGTCTGAAATTGAGCCTATTTCGTCAGCAATAAGGTAGATGTCGTCGGTTGTTACAATGTTTGAAATCGTTAGTCCTCGAGATCCATATCGATAATATGCGTTTTCTTTTACTGCTTTGGACTGTTCGTGTTGAGCTCGGTTAATTAATTCTTTAGTAGTAATTCCGAGAATTAATGCCGAAGCGTCTTTTTGGGTTGCGCTTTCCCAAATTTTTTCAATTCGTGGGTCACTAAATTTTTCAGTTAGAAATAGTTCCGGTATTTCTTTTTTAGTGGAAAAGATTGCAAAGTGTCGATTCCATATTTTTTCAAAGGTAAAGTAAGTCTTCTTTTTCAAGTCGGGCGGGATGTGGTTCCAAAAGACTAGTATTTGCCTAATTGCCGAAATTACTTCATCGATTTTTTGGCTACCTAGCACTTTTTCAACAATATCACTAATAACGCGAATTGCTAGGGGCGTATCGTCCGCCATTCTTACACCTGCCTATTTTGTGATAGATACTCGGCAAAACAATAGTATTGGTTAGTTACGAATATTGCCGAGCCAGGAAGTATTGAAAAATCGTTTGCGTGAATATTAGAACTAGAAAATGGACAAACTAGTCGTTCACCAGTTCTTTTTTCTATAATGTAGCCCTCATCGTCAATATCTTTATTGAATAGCTCTAAAACTGTGGCTATATTCGTTTCAGTTATTTCAATTGTTTTCATTTTTGTTACCTATCTGATAAGTTGTTGTTTGCTTTTTAATATGTGGGTGTAAAGGCGGGTGTTAAGGTATTGGGGTTTCTAGCTTGAAGTAAACTCTCTTGTTCTTGGCACCCTTGTTCTCGAGCTTGGTTATCGCAATTTTGCCTACTTCGCTTGTGTTGCGCACGTGGGTTCCTCCGTCCGCCTGCAAGTCAACTCCCGGTATTTCCACTATTCGCAGGACGGGGATGTTTGGGGGGAGCGCGCCGGCCAATTTCACTACTTCAGGGTTTTTGAAAGCCTCTTCCCGCGGAAGCTCGTACACTTTTAGTCCAATGTTTTTTGCCAGCTCGGAGTTTGCGCGCGCCACAGTTTCCTCAAACTTCTGCCTGTCGAATTCTTCCATTGAAAAGTCAAACCTGCTTTCCTCCACTCCAAGCTGGTTGCCTGTAATGAGCCAGCCTTGCTTGTACATCAGCGAGCCTAGAGTGTGCGCGGCAGTGTGCATTCTCATGAGTGCATAGCGCCTCTGCCAGTCAATGGCGCAACTTACTTGGCTGCCTGCTTGCAGCCCTTCCTTGTCAACAGTGTGGAGCACTTGCCCGTCGTGCTTGCGCACTTCGGTGACGACGAACTCAATTTTTTGGCCGCCTTTTTCCAGAAATAGTTTGCCAGTGTCGAAGGGCTGCCCACCGCCTTGAGGGTAGAAAACGGTCTTGTCTAGCACTAGTTTGTTGCCTGGCAGGACTTCCAGTACGGTTGAGTTGCATTGCTGCAGGTAGCTGTCTTGCAGGCACAATAGTTCGGTTAAGCCATCTACCATGAACTCACTTGTTTGAAAACAGTTTTCTATGCTTGCTTGGAGCGCTAGAATGCGCTTTTTAGCAAGAAAATTACTAGGGCCACTCCAAGTATTTGGAAGAAGAGCTCGTCTGTGGGAGCCCACGCTGCTTTTGGCGGCTGGGCTGGGGGTTGGTGGTTGCCTGGCATTGTTTTCACTTCCTTTCTTTTTGCCAGAGGTTGACAAAATCAGTGTAATTTGCCGCAATTGCGTCGATTGCCTGTTGCCGTGAGTGCTTTCCTTCCCTTAAGCCTGCAAGCGCGTCCCAGAAAATTGTTCGGCCGACTGCAAACCCGACAACTCCGCTTATGCCCGCGCCAACTTTAAGCCACTCGCCGACTTTCTCCCGGCTCTCCCCCCTTCCAAGGGTTATCACGCCTGCCTTGCGCCCGCCTGCCTGCGCGGCTGCCACTATTGCGCGCGCGTCGTCGGGAGAGTCCACTCCCTCCATTTTCCAAATGTCGGGCTCTACGCCGGACTGCTGTATTTCGTGCATTGCGGCAACCATGAGCTTGGGGCGCATCTGCGAGTCGTAGGCGTGCTTGTCGCCGTTGGATTGAGCCAGCTGTGCTGGAGTTGCGGGAACGAGGAGTTCGAAAAGGAACGCCCTGCCGGACGCTGCAAGGTAGCCGTTGAGCTGCGCTAGCCGCGCAAGCTGCCGCTTGTTTGCAGTTGCGTCTGCCTCGGTGTTGTACCTTACCAGCACTTTGCAAAAGCTTGGCGAGAATTTTTCCACGTGCTTGCCAAAATCGCTTCCGTATTCGAAGTCAAACTCGTCTTGCCCGCTTTTTTCGCAAGGCATCGCAAAAGTTACGCCCCGCGCCTTTGCGTCGGTCACTATTGCAGAGCCAAACTGCTCGTCAACCAGTATTCCGGCGATTTGCTTTGGCACGCCGCCTTCGAGCGCTTTTAGGAAGCCCTCGTACACTACTTTCTTGAAGCCGCTTATGTCGGCAGTTTCCTGCTCCGTGGGGACCCGGCCTTTTATGCCGAATAGTTTTTCCATGAAGCTGCCGCGGTGGTCGAATGCGAGGACCAGCAAGTCGCCTTTTGTGAAGTCTTTTCCTTTCAAAGCCATTGTGTTCCCCTCGAGAAGAGTTAAGTTGGAAAGAATATTTTGAAGTGGTTTGCCTTACTTGGTGGTGCGCGAAAGCCGGTGTATAGCTTCTACGTAGCGCACTGTGCCGGTTTTTGCGCGCATTACAACTGAATGCGTTTTTACCGTGCCGTGCGGCTGGTAAGTTACGCCTCGCAGCATTGTTCCGTCGGTTACCCCGGTTGCAACAAAAATCGCGTCGTTGCCTTTAGACAAGTCATCTATTTTCAGTAGCTTGTGCGGGTCCTTCATCCCGTATTCCATCGCGCGCTTTTCCTCTTCCTTGTTGCGGAACATCAGCCTGCCCTCCATGTACCCGCCAAGGCATTTTAGGGCAGCTGCCGCAAGCACTCCTTCAGGCGCCCCGCCGGAGCCCATCAGCGCGTCAACCCCTGTTTCGGGCATTGAAGTGGAAATGGCGCCTGACACGTCGCCGTCTCCTATCAGGAGTATGCGCGCGCCGCTTTTGCGCACTTGCCCTATTAGCTGCTTGTGGCGCTCCCTATCCAAAATCACTACCGTAAGCTCATCGACTTTCTTTCCAGTTGCCTTTGAAATGATTTGAAGGTTTTCGTCAACTGAATTTTGCAGCGAAACTTTCCTGCCAACTGCGGGGCCCACTGCTATCTTGTCCATGTACGTGTCCGGAGCGTGCAAAAGCGTTCCTGCTGGCGCTGCTGCAAGCACGCTAAGCGCGTTGTCGCCGCCCTTTGCCGTAACTCCAGTGCCTTCCAGCGGGTCAACTGCAATGTCTACTGCGCTTCCCTTGCCGCTGCCCACTTTTTCGCCAATGTAGAGCATCGGCGCCTCGTCGCGCTCGCCCTCCCCGATGACTACTTTTCCCTGCATTTCTATTGCGCCCAAACGCGAGCGCATCTCCTGCACTGCGGCGTTGTCCGCGGAGTTGGAGTCTCCTTTGCCAACCCATTTTGCGCTAGCTATTGCTGCCGCTTCAGTGACTCGAACAAATTCCAATGCCAGGTTGCCGTCCATTTTTAACACCGCTAATCTGCAAGCGACTTGAAATGCAGTTGAACTATAAATTGGCCTGCCGAACTAATTCAGCAACAGCCGCCCTCCAACAAGTTAGAGTAGAAAAGTTCAAATACTCTAGCCTTGCGACTTTCCCTCAACTTCCGGTTTGAGCGCATTTTGGACACCTTTTAAAAAGAAGCGGAAATGGGTGCTGGCTCATTGCAGGCCGCGTCTTGCGCGGCGGCTTTGGCTTCATGGCACCCCATCCGTGTTTCGTGCGTTGTTTACTTGTTCTTAACAAGTATGAATAAGTATGACTTTAAAGTATTTAAGGCTTGCGCCTCCCCGCCCGGGCGCAGCTTTATCTTGCTTTTTTGGCTTTGATTGGGTATGGTTAAATACGTTACCTTGAACATACCTACTCGGGAGATGGGATCGGTTGTGCATTCCTCCAACGACTCGTTTTCTTCAGTGCGAAACAGCGGTATGGTCTTGCTTTTTCCAAAGGATGGCACGGACGCCAAAGCCAGGGAATTTTACGACAGGCTAGTGGAGTTTACAGACAGTTATTTTTAGGCAAGGGGCGGCCAGTCCAACATTTCCCTTGCAACCGTGCGGGCCGCAGTGCCTATTCCCCACTTTAATGGGAAGGCCTGCGCAAAGATGATTTATTCGCGCGACGACAAGAAACAAGCGGCTTTTGTCCGAGCGTTTGTAGACCATTTCATTGACCGGCGGCATTTGTCTGTTGAAGAGCACGCAAACCTAGGCAATTACGGCAATGGCGCGGCTTTCGTGCGCGTTGCAGCCGGGCGCCAGACTGGTGGGCTGGCTTACCTTGTTCCCAAGCAGAACACTCCTGCCGCCGCCTCCAGGCTGCTTGCAAAGATTCGGGCGTCTTTTAACAAGTGGTGGCCTAGGCAGGGGGGGCAGCGGTGAGTTTAAGCCAAATTTCATGGCTTATTTGCACGATGACGAGTCGTTTCCCCTGCTTGCAGGCTGGCACGTAGTTCAATTTACTTACCCTAGTGTTGAAGAATCCGAGCTTGGTGAGGCTTTCACAGGTTTTCTAAAACGCAGCTACAGTCGGCGTGGCCTTGGCGTGCACGAGCACTACAATTTTAGGCCGTCTGGCAAAAAGTAATAAACCCCTTTTGCAAACTTTAGGCTATGGCAAAAACAAGCAAGCGGGCTGGACGTACTGCTGCATCTGCCTGGCGCCTTTCGCGCGGCCAATTTTTCACAGCTCTTTCGCTGCTTCTCCTGCTGCTTTCAAACTTCTTTTTGGTCAGCAGGCTGGGCGGGCTTGCCTCTGGTGCAGGCTCTTCCGGCGGCTACGTTCCCGCCGCGCAGGGCAGGGACTACGCCTTTTGGCTTGCAATGGGTGGGCTCGTCCTGGCAGTTTTTCTGGTTGCGTTGGTAATCGCCTTCAACTATCAGGGGGGCGGCGGTCGAGACTGGATTGAAGAGTCACTCATCTAGTTTTTTCAAACGCATGCAGCCCCATTTTTAGCGCAAAGCGTTAAATCCCGGCGATTCATACTTTTTATTACAAAGTGGGAATTTTCTGTTTGCGGTGGGATTTGTGGCATTGGAGAGGGTGACGGTTACTGTTGATTCGCAGTTGCTTTACTCAGTGGATGCATTGGTTGGGCAAGGCAAG
>OBEQ012445671.1_pt1 | contig 22787 bp, 21 predicted proteins | sample 1670901 | NCBI WGS metagenome assembly OBEQ01 (sample SAMEA104232315, study PRJEB22302) | groundwater metagenome | biome: forest; feature: aquifer; material: groundwater | place: USA | collected 2011-08-07 | depth 5.4 m
CTGCCAGGCACAGGCTCTCTTGGTGGATGCCAAGCAGGTCTCGGCCTCCTACTTGACCGGATTCAAGCAGGGGCGAGTTTCACTCATTGTTCGGGACGATCTGGCAGGATTTCCGATTCCTGCCCAGATGGTGATCAATGGAAACGCCAATGCGGCTGAGTTACCCTATCGATCCTTGAACGGCGAAACGCACTTCTTGCTGGGTCCTGAATATCTGGTCTTGTCCAAGGAGTTCTGGCGTCCTTCGCAACGGGTGGTTAAACCTAAGGTGGGAGAGATCCTGGTGATCTTAGGGGGGACCGATCCACACCACCTGATGCCCAGGCTCTTGAAGTTGCTGGATGAGATCCCGGGCAGCTTCTCAGTCACAGCGGTGGTCGGACCTTTCTTTGAAGGAAGGGCAGAGGTTGCTGCTGCAGCCGATGGAAGTCGCCGATGCGTCACCGTGGTAGACAGCCCCTTGAGCGTACGAGACTTAATGCAAGAGGCCGACCTTGCCGTCTCGGCGGCTGGCCAAACCCTTTACGAGCTGGCTTGCGTGGGTTGCCCGACGGTGGCCATTCAGGTGGACCCAGATCAGGAGGGACAGCTTCGAGCATGGGCAGGGCTTGGATGTGTGCGGGTTGCCGGAGAGGCGAAGGAACCCGACCTTCTCATCAAGGTTAAAGAGGCCGTTACCTCTTTGATGGAAGATGGGGCAGCGCGATCCACCCTGGCCAAGGCCGGCCAGCGATGGGTCGATGGGCAAGGGGGAATTCGGGTTGCCCGTGCCATTTCATCGAAGTTTTTATCTAGGAAAATCCCGCGAAACGGGGTTTCATCGAAGTTTTTATCCAGGAAAATCCCGCGAAGCGGGGTCTCTTCCATGGTGCAGCGATGAGGTGTCCCTTTTTATGGAGCGAGAAGCTGTATCTTAGACCCCTGGAGGATTCTGACCTCAACGAGGAGTATGTTCAGTGGCTCAATGACCCCGAGGTCACACGATACTTGGGGGTGGGGAGATTTCCGCAGACGCAAGCATCCATCCGGCAGTACCTTGAGCGTTTTCAAGATTCCACGACCGATCTGATCTTAGCGATCGTGGATAGGAAGTCCAATCAGCACATCGGAAATATAACGCTCAATCGAATCAGTTGGATTGACCGTACCGCCGACACGGGGCTGATGATCGGGCGAAGGCAGTTTTGGGGGAAGGGGTACGCCTTCGAGGCCTGGGGCCTTTTGATTGAGCATGCCTTTCAAACCTTAGGATTGCGTAAGATCGTAGCGGGTGCCATGGTAGAGCATGCCGCCAGCATCGCTGTCCTTAAGCGGCTTGGATTCCAGGTGGAGGGGGTCCTTCGCGGGCAATACTTCATCGACGGGGAATATCGCGATGCCGTTCGAATGGGTCTCTTCAAAGAGGAGTTTACCCCTGCGGGCAAATCTGGCGGCGGTTAACGGCGGCGGTCTGGCCGATAAGACCGCGCTCATCGTTGGGGCATCCTCGGGCATTGGGGAGGCCTCGGCCAGGCTCTTTGCCCGTTTGGGCAGCCACGTCTGCCTCGTGGCACGGAGATTGGACCGCCTGGAGGCGGTTTCCAGTTCCATCCGAAGCGATGGCGGACAGTGTCAAGTGCTTGCCTTGGATGTGACAGAGGAGCCGGCGGCGGAGATCTGTTTTAACCGGACAAAAGAGATTTTTGGAAACGTGGATATTCTGGTGATGAGTGCGGGGGCGGGGCTTTTGATGCCGGCTGCGCAGACGGACTCCAACTCGGTTCGGAAACTGTTGGAGCTCAATGCGTTGACGGCTTTCCAATTTTGCCGGATCGCGGCCTCGAAATTGACGCCGGGGGGCTCCATCGTGTTGATTACCTCACCGGCAGGCATCGGGGGTGCCGCCGGTCTTAGTGCCTATGCACTGTCCAAAGGAGGATTGGGTCCTATGGCACGATCGTTGGCCAGGGAATATGCCCGGAGGCGGATTCGTGTTAATGTGGTGGCCCCCGGCTACATACCCACCGAGATGACGCATAGACTCTATGAAAAACTAACCCGAGAACAACTGGAGGAGGCCGTCATTAAACGGCACCCTTTAGGTCCAGGGACCCCGGAAGATGTCGCCCAAGCCATCGCCTTCTTGTCATCGGACGCAGCCCACTGGATTACCGGAGTAACCCTCCCCGTGGATGGCGGCTATGCGGCAGGATATGACTCATGAGCAGTTCTTCCCTTAACACAGCTTCCGTCCAGGGCTCTCCAGGTGGTAAATACCTTTATACCGTCCATAAAGGAGAGGGCCCTGCCTATGAATTCGATACCGCAGAGGAGGTTTTTGTCCCCACGGCGACCAGTCGACTGCTGATTGAGGGGGCCTGTCGATCGATTCAGAGACCGGCGAAGGTGCTTGATTTAGGATGCGGTATCGGTGTTTGTGGTATGGTACTGGCAAAACTGGGCTACTGCCAGTTTCCGGTTTATCTCTCCGATATCTCGGAACGGGCGGTGGAAGTCGCCCGCGGGAATGCCAAGAGGCTGGAGGTCTCCGCCGTTATCCGACAAGGATCCCTGTTTACTCCATGGAAGGGTGAGCGGTTTGATGTGATCGTGGATGACGTATCCGGTGTATCGGAAGAGATCGCTAGACTCTCCCCCTGGTTTCCAGCGGGGGTCGAGTGCCAAACCGGACGGGATGGCACGGCGTTGGTTGTCCGTTTTCTTGAGGAGGCGGCAGAATACCTTAAGGCCGGTGGTCTGCTCCTGTTTCCGGTTTTGTCCCTCTCGAATGAAGAGCGGATCCTGGAGGTTGCCCGCAGCCATTTTGAGAACGTCTCCTTAGTCCTCGAGCAGTCCTGGTTTCTCCCCGAGGAATTGCTTCAGCACCTGGATAAGCTTGAGTCCCTGCGGGAGGCCGGGATCATCCATTTGGAACAGAAATTCGGGGCTTGGCTCTGGTCGACAAAAATTTATAAGGCTGGAGGAGAGTTGAATGATGGATGACGACACCGTCTCTATGGTAACGCAGATTATTGCTGCTGCCCTGGAGCTACCGGTGGGTCGGGTAAAAGAAGAGGATAGCGTGGAGACGATCAAGGAGTGGGATTCTTTGGGTCATCTGAATATCCTGATCGCCTTGGACAAGAGATTTTCGGGTCGGGTGGCCAAGATCCCGGAATTGGGGAAGGCGACCTCCATCCGAAGTATTGTTGAAGCCCTTGAAGCTCATCACGTAATCTAAGAAAATGCGAGCAACCCCTTTTTCAGCCAAGATCAGTCGGATCGAGTTCAGTCTTCCCCAGGGATTGGAATCCAACCACGATCTTCTGGTGGACAATCCCGATTGGGATATTGAGAAAATCTATGCCAAGACCGGGGTCTCTCGCCGGTATATTGCCGCCGCCGAGCAGACTGCCGCTGATTTGTGCGTAGAGGCTGCCCAGAAGCTTTTTGAGTCGGGGCAGGTTTCAAGAAGCCAGATCGACACCTTGCTCTTTTGTACGCAGTCGCCGGATTACGTGTTACCCACCACGGCCTGCATCATTCAGGATCGGCTCAAGCTCTCCACTCGAACGGCTGCGTTTGACTTTAATCTGGGATGCTCCGGCTTTGTGTACGGACTTGCCATCGCAGGGGCCATGGTGGACTCCCATTTGTCTGAGAATGCCTTGTTGCTCTGTGGCGAAACGTACACGAAATACATCGATGTCCATGACCGAACCTGTCGGCCCATCTTCAGCGACGCTGGCTCTGCAACCCTGATCCAACGTTCTGAACAGCCGATGATCGGCCCCTTTGAGCTCGGCACCGATGGAAGTGGCCATTGCAATCTGATGGTGCCCAACAGTGGAGCCCGCTTTTCGGCAGAGGGGTCGCAAAACGGAGGCCGGCGCCTGAAGATGGATGGGCCCAGCGTCTTTATGTTTACTCGATCAGCGGTTCCAGAGACCGTCAGATCTCTTTTGGCTGTTGCGGGGATGACGTTAGAGGAGGTGGATCTGTTCGTCTTTCATCAGGCGAGCAAACTGGTGCTGGACGATCTGACGAAGAATCTCAAACTTCCGGTAGAGAAGGTGGTTCAGGATCTTGAGACGATCGGAAACACCGTTTCAGCGACGATCCCCATTGCCTTGAGGCGTGCAGCCGATGCCGGAAGGCTCACCCCCGGCCAGCGGGTCCTGTTGGTCGGATTTGGGGTCGGATACTCCTGGGGTTCCTGTCTGGTGCGGTGGGAGTAGGATGTCATTGCCAGTTGAATTCAACGAGATCGTTGGCGCTCTTCGTCAGGCAGGGGTCCTGGAGGGGGATTTGGTGAATGTCCATAGTCGCCTTTTCACTCTGGGATTGGTTCAGGGGGTGACCTCGACATCGGATATCCCGGCGTTCTATCTACGGGCTCTTCGGGAGGTCCTGGGGGATGGGGGGACTCTGGTGGTGCCGACCTACACCACCTCCTTTGGACGGATTGGGAAGCCGTTTGATCTTGAGGGATCTCCTTCCGAGATGGGTATCTTCAGCGAATATGTAAGAAAGGCTGAAGGAAGCCGCCGCACGCTCCATCCGATCCAATCTCTTACTGCTGTAGGGGCCTTGGCGCAGGAGCTCACGTGGGATCATCCCTGTTGGAACGTGGGCCACGATACCATTTGGGATCGGATGCTGAAGCGGCAAGGCAAAGTAGTGGTGATGGGAATCCCGCCGCGCCAATGTCTAAGTTTTGTGCACCACGTGGAGTTTCTGGCGTGCGCGCCCTATATCTACCACAAGGTGCTTCAAGGCGAGGTATATGCAGGGGGTATTCGTATCCTTCACCCTTTTCTTATGGCGGTCCGATATCTTAACTGTGGAATCTTCTACGATCTGTCCCGACTGCAGGCAGATCTCATCTGCCTATCGGCGATGAAACAGGTTCCCCTCGGTGGAGATTTCGTCTGGGTCGTTTCCCTGGAAGCGGTCTTCGAGACGTGCATGAAGGGATTACGGAAGGATCCTTACTACCTGCTTCAAAAGGCCCCCTCCTTTGTCCAGGGGGAGATTCCGTTGGACGGACCCACGAGTGGACGGGAAGGATTTATCCCCAGCTATTTTGAGATTTCTCGATGAACGGTACGGTGACAGTGAATCCGGCTCTGACGAGCCCTTCCCTATGGGAGGGGCTACTCAAGAAGCTGGTTCTCTTGAATCGAACCATTGTTTCTGATGATATGGATTGGGCGGCGGATCTCTTGGACGAGGCGATCGGCTTCCCCGCCTTGCGGTATCGTTATCCCAGTGGAGCGGAATATGGAAGCTGGATCGTTCCCCCCAGCTGGAATGTCCGGGAGGCGTTTCTGTCAGACGGAGAACGGAAGATCGCTTCTTACCAGGATCACGTCCTGTTTCTTGCCCCTTACAGCATGCCGTTCGAGGGGTGGGTCACCCATGAGGAGCTGGTCCGGGATCACATGATCGTGTCGGACCGCTTCGACGACGCTTTCGCCTACCAGCACCGGCTGGCCTGCGACTTTCAGAAGCGCCTGCGCCAGTGGCAAATCAGCCTGCCTCGGAGCACTCTGGCCTCGTTGAATCGGGAGCGCTATTTCGTGAAGATCGACGTGGAGGTCAAGCCCGGAGCGCTGAACGTGCTGGAGTACACCGCGCAGGGGCAGGAAGACACCTCCGTGGCGTTTCTGGCCCACCTGTGCCATCCCGGCCAGGCCAACGACGGGCTCAGCGGCGTCATCGCCGGAGCGGCCCTGATCCGGCGACTCCAGGCCCGGCCCCATCGGTTCACGTACAAGCTGTTGGTCCTCCCGGAGACCATCGGAAGCGCCGTGCACGTCATTGCCCAAGGGCTTTCCACTCACCAGTTTGTTTGCGCCGCGTTTCTGGAAACGATGGGTCAGGGGGAGCGCCTCTTCTTAAAGAGATCTCGAACCGGGAATCAACCGGTTGATTGGGCGGTCAATTCCCTGGTTCGCGAGCGCCCAGAGATGGGTGTCCATGGGTTTTTCGAAGGGTATGGAAATGACGAACTGGTGTTTGACTTTGCTAACGTCGGCATCCCCTCCATCGGGGTGCAGTATTATCCTTTTAGCGAATACCATACCAGCCGGGATAGTGCTGAGATTATCGACTGGGGGAAATGGACCCATGCCGTGGACCTGGCCGAGGAGCTGTTTCGCCGACTAGAGGAAAACCGGGTAATCCGGCTTAAATTTCAAGGTCCTCCGTATCTATCCCGATACCGCCTCTATGCCGATGCCGTTACCGAAAAACAACGATTTCGGCAAATCACCCAGCTCTTGGCGTTGTGCGATGGTAAGCACTCGCTTCTACAGATGTGCGAAGAATCCGGCCTTCCCTTTAGGGAGGTAAAAGGCTTTTTTGACGCTCTTGACCAGGAAGGGCTCCTAGGTTCTCCATGAAGCGACTTGTCTTCTTTGAAAACGTTACTTCAGCGCATCGACCCTTGGTTGCTTGGTACCTAGCCCGCGGGTATCGAGTTTTTGTCTTTGACTTTACCTACAAGCTTAAATTCATGACCTGGTTGCGCAAGCTCCTTCTGACAGGGCGGGTTGAGCGGATCTACTTCCATCCAGCCTCCCGTGCAGAAGGGTTGGCCATGGATGCTGCGGAGTGGTTTTATCCTCAGGCATCAGGCCACCGGCTCATCCGACGACTGGAGGCCCTTTACGGGCGGGAAGAGACAGGCCCCGTATTCAAGTACGCCCTGGTGCAAAGCCTTGCCCGATATTTCTATACGAGGCTGTATCTCCAGCGGACCATCGAGAAAGAAAGTTTTGCTTCTAGGATCACGTTTGTCCCCGAGTCCTATGGATTTTGGGACCCCCTCTTGTTTGAATGGTGCAGGGATCGACTAGAACCCTTGGGCGGTGTTTACATCCCATGGTTGCCCCGCCTTTTGTCAGCGGCAGGACGCGAATGGATAAAAGTTACCCGGTATCTTCCCTACTACTTCGGCAGTGGGATGTTTCTGGTGCTGGGGTGGTTTGCACGGACCTTTGCCACTGATGCGCGAGGGAAGGCCTCCCAGCATTACAAGGTCGTGTATGGCATCGGCACGAAGTTTCAAACGAAATTCTCTGGCGCCAGAAGATTTGACTTCCTTCTGGACCACCAGAAGCTTACAAAGGTCAACACCGGCTTTCTCATAGAGCGATCCCTCGAGGGTGAGTGGATTGAGCGGGAACGTCAGGCCGGATACCAGATGATTAAGCAAAGCGAATACTGTACAGCTTGGGGCATCCTCCGATATCCTCCCCAAACGATTCCCGTCGGTTTGGCTGCAAGGGCCCTCCTCGAAGGGATCCGGCGAATCCAGGCACCCGAGTGGATTCACCAGGCAGCCACCCTGGGGCTTTGGGTGCTCTCAAAGGAGACGAATCTGTTTGAACGCATTCGGTTTGAGCACTATGTCTATACCAATCAGTACGGCATCCCTCCACGCTGGAGAAATGTCCTTGTCAGGAGGGCAGGTGGAAGAAGCTGGTGGTTTGCCTATTCCAATGGGGGGGGTTTCATGTACCAAGCGGATCAGGCGTTCGCCAGTGGAAGCGACTTCGGGGATTGCGTGAGATTCTGGGCGTACGAGAACATGGACCATTTTGTCTCTCCTTGTTCTCAGTTGATTGAATACCACCGCAGACACCATCAGAGGGTCCGTTGGTACCATGAGGTGGGGAACCTCTGGTCCGAACAGATCCTCCAAGTGGCGAAGACCCTGAATCGGGATGCCCTAAGACACCAGTGGTTTGGCACGCTGGCCCAGGGTCGGAAGGTGGTAGCGTGGTTTGATACGTCATTTGTGGAGGCCCCGCACTCCCCCAGCACGTTTACCGAAGCGATCCAATGGTATCGGGACATCCTGCGGCTGACACAGGAGCATGAAGATCTCCTCATGGTGATCAAGCCCTCTAAGGATGAGGCTTATTATGTGGATCCAGGTCCACACCAGTTGTGGGCGAGCCCTCGGTTGGGACAACAGCTCATGCAGGTTTGGGATCACCTCAAGGCCCATCCTCGAATTCGTTTTCTCCGCCACACCGAGGATCCGACCCAGGTGCTCCTGGCGAGCGATCTGACCGTGACATTTTGTTTCTCATCGGTCAGTGCCGAGGCGCTGGGAGCGGGAAAGCGTGGAATCTGGTATGAGCCGGGAGAGCGGTGGAAGGACACCCTCTGGGGAAAGGAGCCTTTGCTTACCGCCCATGGATACACCCAGTTACAAGGGTTGGTTGAGAAACTTCTCTTTAAGATGAGTGATGAAGAGTACCGAGGGTTCCTTCAGAACACCGTTCGCGGTCTGGTGGAGAATTTTCTGGATGGCAAGGGCCTCTCCCGGTTCAGGATGCTCCTGGCAGGAGAGGCCTTGGAAGGGGTACCCCAAGCAAATGAAACCGTCAGCACCCTCACTGATCCGATTCTTCGTTAAACCCTATCGGTGGCTCTTTGGGGGAATCCTGGTCGCCACGTTGGCGACCTCCCTGCTGGAAGGCCTGAACGTGGCGGCCTTCTTTCCTGTATTTGACTCACTCCTGAAGAGTGGAGAATCTACCCTGCCAGGCGGTTTCTTGAATGCGATGACGGCTCTGACCCGCCATCTTCCCTTTCGAGATCCGGTGGTGGCTGCGATGGGACTTTTGCTATTCATTACCCTTTTGAAAGGGTGTTTCACCTTGCTGCGAGAGTCGTGGGTGGCCATTGCCAGTGGCGCCGTCTCGCATGACCTGAGAAATCGACTCATGGAGTGCTACGCCACAACCGCCTACCCCTTCCTTCTGGACAGCAAGCAAGGGAAACTCATCTATTACACCTCTGTGGGGGCCAGCCGAGTGGGGATACTCGCCCAGAAGGTTACTCAGTGGTTCGCCGAGGCCTTCAAGGTGTTGTTTATTGGCCTTCTTTTATTTCTCACCTTGCCCCTGGCCACCGGTGTGATTGCCGCAGTCGGTCTTGGTTATCAAGGGCTCACCCACTTTCTATCCAAAAAGATCTCCTACCATACCGGGAAGGGCAGGGTGATCGCCGGATCGGAGCAGAACTCGATCCTGAATGAGTTTTTAAGCGGAATACGCCAGATCGTCACGTTTGGAACTCATCCAGCATGGCTCAAGAAGTTTGGAACTCAGAGCCAGATCTTTCGGGATCTGTACATCCAGGATTCGATTTGGTTGGCTGTCCCGAAGGTGCTTTTGGAGCTTTCTGTCGTCTTCGTCCTTTCCGGGTTCATCTTGATCTGCCGTTTCTTCAATCCTTCCACCTTTGCGCAGAGCCTGCCGGTGATCGGCGTATTTGCCATGGCCTTGCTTAGGCTCCTGCCCTCTTTGACGAACTTAGGGCAACTGCGAATGGAGATGTTAAGTTCAAAGAGCGATGCCGAGGCGATTCATTCCGTCTTGACGGAGTTTAAGCCAAGGCCTGCCCCTGGCCAGAGGGTCTTTACGTCTCTAAGCAAAGGGATTGTGTTTGATTCTGTTTGCTTCGCCTATCCAGACAGGGAAGAGCTTTTGAAAGGACTTCAAGTGACCTTTGAGAAGGGAGAGGTCACCGCGATCGTGGGCCCCTCGGGAAGCGGAAAAACCACGATCATCAACCTGATCTTAGGCCTCTTTGAACCGACCCAAGGACGCATCCTGATCGATGGGATGGATCTTCGTGAATACCCGTTGGACTCTTGGCGCAGGCACATCGGCTTTGTCTCTCAAGATCCTTTCATCGTCCATGCCTCTGTCGCCGAGAACATCACCTTTGGAAGAACCGGTTACTCCGATCAAGCGATCCAGAGGGCGGCCACGATTGCCCAGGCACACGAATTTATCATTCAGCTACCGCAAGGATATGAAACGTTGGTGGGCGAACGAGGGATGAAGCTTTCAGGCGGCCAGCAGCAGCGGATTGCCATCGCTCGGGCGATCTTGGGCAATCCCGAGATCCTGATCTTCGATGAGGCGACCAGCTCACTCGACATCGAGTCGGAGAGATCGGTGCAAGAGGCCATCGAGAAGGTCTCGCGCGGCCGAACAGTGATCTTAATCGCCCATCGGCTTTCTACGATCCAGCACGCAGATCACATTGTGGTCTTAAGCCAGGGGCGTATCGTTGAACAGGGAAGTCGGGAAGCACTCCTGGGACAACAGGGACACTACTTCCAACTGGTTGCCCATGGATAGACAAACACTCATCGATCGGGAGACGGTGACCCGGAGGACGGCGCAGTTTTACTCTTCGTTGCCGTTTAACTTCCATGGATCCACCGAGCAGGCGATTGAAACGATCAAGACTCAAAATCAGATCCAGGTGTATCGCGATCTCGATGAGATCTTAAGAAAGGCCGGGTCCAGGGACCAGGTATTGGATGTCGGTTGTGGCTCAGGGTGGTTCGTCAACTCGGTCGCCTATCATTATGGTCTTACCGTGACCGGGATCGATCTGTGTGAGGCAGCACTGGAGAGAGGGCGAGAGGTAGCCCGGGAGTTGGGTGTTTCTAAAAGGACGGGGTTCCACTCCCTCGATCTGTTCGATGTTCAGGCACTCGGAAACACATTCTTTGTGGTGAATAGCCTGGGTGTTTTGCATCATACGTTTGATTGTAGAGAAGCCTTAAGGGGTATCTCCCAGGTACTCCAGGGGGGCGGCTCTCTTCACGTGGGGCTTTATCATCAATACGGGAGGGAACCTTTCCTGAATCTGTTCAAGCCCTATCGGCAGAGGCTCTCCCTCTGTTCTCCAGCGGAGCGAACTGAAGTAGAGGGTCAAGCCTATCACCTCTACAAGGAATTGAATCCACAGATTACGGATGAGGCCTTCTTGTATTCCTGGTTTCGCGATCAGGTGTTGCATCCACACGAATCTCAACACACGCTGGAGGAGGTTTACTCCTGGCTGGTGGAGCTGGGCCTTGAGCCACTCTCCACCAGCATCAACCGTTTCCAGCCTGTGGATCGCTGGGAGTCGATCTTTGAGGAGGAGAAGAAGTCTTTTCACCTCTCCGTGCAACGCAACTGTGTAGAAAAGAGGTACTTTCCTGGTTTCTTTACCGTTCTTTCCAGGAAGAGGCTCCCATGAAGGGTGGCTCCCAGGCAGCCTTGGAGCGCCGTTATGAGATCGTCCCTCAGATGCGCGATTACGATCTCTTGGAGGAAAAGACCTGGGTGCCATACCTGATGCTCTTTCACCCACCGGGGCTCTCCACCGCCTCGTTTACGACAGATGAGAACGGATTTCGAAGGACCCTCTGGAAGGGAAGGCCGTTGGATTGGGCTCAGTACAATGTCTTGGAAGGTACGCGCGCGGCACTGATCGGAGGCAGCACTGCCTTCGGGGTGGGTGCCTCCTCCGATGCCTTTACCCTGGCGAGCCTCATGAACGAGCGGGAGAATCAAGCCTGGTTTAACTTTGCGGGGCGAGCCTTTAACTCGACTCAGGAATGGCTTGCCTTCCTCCTTTTTCTTCCGCGTGATGTCAAGACGGTGTTGATCTTGAGTGGAGTCAATAACTTGGCCCTTTCCCACCTGGCCCATCGGACTTCACCGGTCTATAACTCCTTTTATGCGCAAAGCATCTTTGAGCGGAGCCTCCAATCGGGTGCAGTCACCGGTTTGCGGGCAAGTATGAAGCTGCTGCTCTCGGAGATCACCCAAAAACTGTCTTTCAGAGACAATGGACAAGCTCATTCCAACGGCCCGTGCAGATACGAGGATATCCTGGTCTGTTTTCGACGTGACATGCGTCTCTGGGCCTTGTTGAGGGATGCACTGGGCTTTGACCTGTATTTCGTGTTTCAGCCGGTGGCCTCCTGGGCGGCCAAGGCCTTGACCCACCAGGAGCGAGAGGTTTTCGAGATTCTGGATCAAGGGGATCCCTCTGGGACGTGGGAGAGCCTTTCAGGGTATCTGAACGATCAGGGAAAGTCGTACGTACCCGATGTACGCCGGGTCTGCGAAGAATTCAAGGTGCCCTTTTTGGATTTAAACACCTGCGCCTCATTTGCCGAGGAACAATGGCTGTTCGTGGACCGGGCGCATCTTACGGATCAGGGTTATCGGCTCGCTGCCCAAGAGATCAGGGGGAAGTTTCCATTATGAAAAGGCTGTTCTATTTCTTTCTGGAGAAGGTGGTACGGGGCCTGAGCTTCTTGAGGCCAAAAAAAACCGGGGAGGGAAAAGCCAAAAGACACAGGCCCTCACCCAAAGATGTCTATCCGATGTGGTAGGATCTAGACCCTCATGACTCCTGTAGCGGCTGTCATCAGAAATAGGCTCCTCCGACCCAAAGAGGAGCGGGATCGGTACAACCTCAACCAGATACAGGTCTATGAGGCCCTGTTGAATCGACACGGTGGGTCCCTTCGACAGTTTAAAAGCATCTTGGACTTTGGGTGTGGTTATGGTCGGCTCACACAATATCTGTTTGATCTGGCCCCAGAGGCACAGGTGATCGGTTGTGACGTCTCGGCTCGGGACATCGCCAGGTGCCGACGGCGGTACAGAAAGGGTCAGTTCCTGGTCAACCAGCCTGCACCGCCTTTGCCCTTAAGGGATGGCCAATGTGACCTGATCTTTTCCTATAGCCTCTTTACCCATTTGTCCGAGCCCAACCACAAAAGTTGGTTAAAGGAGTTTACCAGGATCTTAAGACCAGGAGGGATGATGGTCCATTCGACCCATTCCTACAGCGCCTTAAGGCGGATGGCCATGTTTAGCCCCGAGCGCCTCGCCCCTTATGGTTTGGAAAAGACGCCAGAGGAATTTATCGCCTTGGGCAGCGGTTATCACTATGTTGCCTATCATTCCTCGCAGCCTGAGTACGGGCTGGCCATCTTAAGTAAGGAATATGTCCTCTCGGAGTGGCCGAAGGTCACGGGTCTTAAGATCCTGGAGTATGTGGAGGAAGCGATCCAAGCTTTTCCAGAGGGATGTCAGGATCTGGTGATCTTAGGGACGCAAAGGAACGAGATCCCATGAAGAAGCAAAGGATGCTGGTCACCGGGGCAGGGGGCATGGTGGGCAGTTACGTTCCGGAGGTCTTCTCAGACTTTGAGCTTACCTTAACCGATGCGGGGGAGGGGTTTGTTTCCCTGGATGTCCGAAATCCTTCCTCGGTGATGCAGGCCCTGGTTTCTTCGCAGCCGGATTGGGTACTTCATCTGGCTGCTGCGACAGACGTAGACCGCTGTGAACAGGAACCGGATTGGGCCTTTCATACGAATGCCATTGGAACGCAAAACGTCGCACTGGCATGCCAAAAAACAGGGGTCCGGTTGATCTACATCAGCACCGCGGGTGTTTTCTGGGGGGATAAGGCGGAGCCTTACATCGAGTTTGATGCCCCGCGTCCTGCCAATGTTTACGGTCACTCGAAGTTGGCCGGCGAGCAGATCGTCACCTCTTTGTTGAAGCAGTTTTACATTGTCCGTTCCGGCTGGATGATTGGCGGGGGAGAGAAGGATAAGAAATTCGTGGGGAAAATCGCTCGATTGATCTTGGAGGGAAGGACCCCCTTGCGCGTGGTGAACGACAAATGGGGTTCTCCCACCTATGCGAAGGATCTCCTCAAGGGAATTCGCCGCCTTTTGGATACCGGCTATTACGGGCTCTACCACATGGCCAATGGGGGGCGGTGTTCCAGATATGAAGTAGCACTTGCGCTGCGTGAGGCTCTCCAGTGTCCTGAGATTGAGATTCAACCGGTCTCCTCGGATGAGTTTCCCCTGCCGGCTCCACGCGCCACCTCCGAAGCGATGAGGAATCTGAAATTACAACTGCTGGGGATGGATCCGATGCGACCTTGGCAAGAGGCACTGGCCGAATATGTGCAGGTGGAATTGGATCCCCTATTTTCCCCTCTTCGGGAGGCGGACTCGGTCTAGCAATGCCACCTCCAAAGGTCACGGTCTTGATGGCGGTTTACAACGGTGCCCGCTATTTGCCGCAGGCACTGGAGAGTGTTCTTCATCAAACCTTTACAGACTTTGAGTTGCTGATCATGGATGATGGCAGTCAAGATGATTCCGTGGCCTGCATTCGGGGGTTTACCGATCCACGAATACGGCTGGTGGTGAATGAACGAAATATAGGACAGGCTGGCTCCCTCAACCGGGGACTTGCGCAAAGCCCAGGGACGTACATCGCCCGCCTGGATCAGGATGACCTTTGCCTTCCAGATCGCTTAAAGCAACAGGTGGCCTTCTTAGATATGCAACCGGATGTCGCCTGTGTGGGAACGTGGCAGTATTGGATCGATCCCGAGGGACGCCGATTGGGCCTTGAGACAGGGGTGGTAGACCTTCGCAGGAACGACTTCGGAACCTTCTTAGGGATCCTGCTCACCCAGGCGACTCCCATTGGACATCCGACGGTGATGTTCCGGCGCGAAGCAGTGATCCAGGTGGGTGGCTACGATGAGACCTTTGCGCCTTGCGAGGATTACGAGCTGTGGTGTCGCCTGGCGCTGCGTCGTTATGGGATGGGGGTGATTCCTCGGCCATTGGTGATGTGGCGCATCCATGAAGGGCAACAGAGTGTCAAAAGGTTTCGCCTCCAGCAGGATTGCGCAAGGCGGGCGCACGAACGATTGGTCCGTGCCTTTTGTTCAGGGGAAGAGGCCCGATGGGTAGGGATGCTCCTGAGAATGGAGGATCCATTTTGGCATGAGAAGACCTCCGTGAAAGAGGTTCGGGTCGTACTTCAGGAGCTTCGAGGCATGCTGGAGGCCGTTCGTCGCACCTTACGATTGACTCAGAAGGAGTATGGAAGCCTCAAGCACCGAGTGTATGGATGGCTTGGTCGCGGCGCATTCGTTAACATCTTAAAACAAAGGCGGCAAACCCTTCCTCTGTTCCTGGAATCTTGGAGAGGAGGAATCCGATTGCTATTTTCTCCAGCCATCCTGGCTTATCCGGCCTGCCTTCTTTTGTCCCCACTCTTTCGCCCGTCTGTTCGCCGCTTTCTAACGAGTGGGCTAGGGGTGATGAGGCGATTGCGACTCCTCTATCGGTTAGGGATGGATCGCTTGAAGGAGCGGAGGGTACCCCAAGAACCAGAGCCCAGGGTGCGAGTATCGATGGAACATCTTTCCCGGGCCCTGGAGGAGATCAGGAAGAACTTTCCTGATGGTCCCATTTTGGCCATCCCTTGGATCCATCCCAAGCACCCCATCCATCCTTCTTTGCAAGAACTCATTGAAGAAGAGGCTCTTTCCGGGGACTCTTCAGCCAGGACGAGGCCGCCCAGAATCTTCAGCACTTGGCTTAAGATGGGTTTGTGTCTGTTGTATGCCACATATCTGGCTGCCCGGATCCTGCAGTTGCGAGTACGCCTGCGCCGTGAGATCAAAACCTTAAAGGGTCAACCGTTTGATCTGGTGGCCAAGACTTGGTGCGCCAGGATCTCCTCAACGAACGGCGTCGATTTTTATTACGGAGACCTCCAGAACAGACTCCAGGGGCGTCATCTGCGCATGCTGTTTCTGATGGGAGATTCGAGTGGGAAAAGTTGGCACACCCTCTCCGAGGACGGTGTTTCCACCACCTTCCCATGGAGATTACCAGAGTTGTGTTTGGTGCCGCTGGTTGCACCGTTTCAGATGGCTTTACAGCAGATGGGGTCAGCCGTTCGCCTTGAGCGGTTTGCCCTAAAGGCCCAAGATCCCTTGGTCAGACGACTCGCCCTTCGCGCCAGTCGATGGGCTCTTTCCCGGCAGATCACCCCTCTGGGACTCTACCATTGGATCGGAAAGAGGGCTATCCAGATCTGGAACCCCAAGGCCTTTGTCACCCTCTACGAAGGGCAGCCCTGGGAGATGTTGGTGTGGCGTGGTGTGAAGGCAGCCAATCCCCAATGCCAGATCGTAGGTTATCAGCACACAGTGGTCATGCCGCATTCCTCATCGGTGTTGTCGCCGACTCTCCATTCCAAGGGATTTCTGGCTCCCGATATCGTCCTGTGCCTGGGAGAGATCTCTCGAGGAATGATGGCACCGGGACATGCCCTGGGGAAGAATCGCTTGGTGGTCTTTGGCTCCTTCCGGAGAGGCTCCAACAGAATCGGAAGTTCCTTACCAGAGCCTCAGCGCCGCACGGTCCTGGTGGTCCCTGAAACCGGTGTGATTCAGGAAGCCAAGCTCCTCTTTAACTTTGCCATACAGGCAGCCTCCCTGCTTCCCGATTATCGGTTCATCTTCCGGTGTCATCCCTTGTATCCATTTGAGGGAGTGCGTCCTCACCTAGCTGATGCGCCGGAGCGTTATCCCAACATTGAAATCTCCCAAAAGGGATCCATTGAGGAGGATTTTGCCCGGTCCTCCTTGCTGCTGTACCGCGGTTCTTCCACGGTCTTGTATGCGATCCTCCATGGGTTAAAGCCGATTTACCTAAAGGATGATCACCCGCTGTGCGTGGATCCGCTGTTTCAGCTGAGTGGTTGGCGTGAGCAGGTTTCCTCCTCACGGGAGATGGAACAGGTGTTGCGAGGCTACGAGTCAGCCCTCCCGGATGAGGAGCTTAGACAGTGGCGAAAGGCCTTCGCCTATGCGGACGCCTACACGGTGCCTGTAGACGGGGGATCCATGGATCGATTTTTGGAGGCGGCAGGTCTTTCGAATGGAAGGGTTGCAACATGAATTGTCTTGTTTTCGGCTACGGATACATGGGCAAGATTCGTACGCAGGTGTTGCGCCGACACCCCCAGGTAAATCGCATCTGGGTGGTAGACCCGGGGATCGATCCGTCTGTCGCGGATCGGGATGGGTTGCTTCTTCCTCCGGATGCGCCTATTCCTTGGGATGATACGGATGCGGTTTTTGTCTGTACCCCGAACAATGTCACGGCGGATTTGTGCGTGGAGGGGCTGCGGCGGTGCGGGCACGTTTTTTGTGAAAAGCCTCCCGGGAGAAACTGGGAGGACTTTTGCAAGATCCTGGAGGCAGCCTCTGCCCGAGGCCAGCATACCCTGGTCTTTGGCTTCAACCATCGATTACATCCCTGCGTGCAGGCAGCCCGCGCGCTCCTTGGAGAGGGTGGATTAGGCGACATCCTCTACCTCCGAGGCACCTATGGAAAATCCGGAGGAGCTCGGCATCGTGAAAACTGGCGTACCAAGCGCGAGATTGCAGGGGGGGGTGTCCTCTTGGATCAAGGGATTCACATGTTGGACCTGTTCGACCTTTTCCTGGGGTCCCTCACTCTGGTGGATGCGGTTCTGGCGGATTCCTTCTGGAACTGCGGAGTGGAGGACAACGCGTTCGTGCTGCTCAAGTCAAGGCAAGGGGTGCCCGCCTTTCTTCATTCCTCGGCAACCCTCTGGAAGCATACCTTCCGCATCGAGATGGGGTGTCGAAACGGTTATCTGATTGCAAGCGGGTTGTTGTCACAAACGGGAAGTTATGGCCGTGAGCAGTTGGTCATTGGCAAGCGCCAGTTTGAGGACGAGGCCTTGGCACTGGGCAATCCGCGGGAGGAGATCATCTACTTTGACCGGGACGAGTCCTGGGACAAAGAGGTTCACGAGTTCCTCACCGCCATCCAAGAAGGTCGCCCGCCCACCCACGGGACACTGGAAGATGCCCGGCGCGTCATGTCCGTGATCCGGGATGTCTATGCCCTTGGCGAGCGACAACTGGTAGAAAGGAGTAGCTGATGCGTTCCATTCAATCGCGACACAGTTTTCCTTTGTCTTCGGTAAAGCCCTTGGAGGAACAGCACAATTATCGGGGATACTGCCTTCAGGCAACGCGGCGGGCGCTGCACGGAGGGTCCCGGCAACGGAAGATTTCTCCCCTAACGGGGACCAAGCTCAGACCCTACGGAGAAGTAGAAGGGTTTATGTATCTGCAGTGTGAGGAAACAGGGAGCCTGTTCTTGGCCGAGTTACCAGCGGACCCACACAGATGGGGCGAGCTTCTATCCGAAGTCAACCGCTACCGACGTTCTCCGGAAGCCTTTCAGTTGGGGTTGGCACAGTCCCGTACCGACAACGTTTATACTCCGAAACTGGAATGGATTCAGGAGACCTTGCGCCTCCAAGAGATGATTCGGCCTCAGATCTTAGAAGCGATGATCCCTCCGAGTAGCTTTACTCCACTCTTAAAGGAAAGTGGTTCATTCTCGGAGGTCCTGACCATTGGCGACATGGAATTGGCGGCGGTTCCTCAAGGGGAGAGTCAGCCGCTTGTGCAGACTGCAGTACTTCTGGAGTCGCTCGACCGAGTGGACGATCCGGGCGCGGTCTTAAACGGAGTGGCCGCTCGCTTGGCGCAGGGGGGTTTACTTTTTATTACGGCGCTCGTTGCATCCGGATTCGATCTCGCGGTTTTAGGGGCTCGGAATTTGTATCTCTATCCACCGGATCGAGCCAACTGTTTTAGCCTAAAGGGTCTGATGATGCTACTGAAAGCGGCAGGTTTTACTTTGCTGGAGGTCAGTACCCCGGGTGTACTGGATGTGGAGATCGTGCGAGCTCACGTGCAACAAAATCCTGGAGTTGCATTGTCCGCCTTTGAGCGTCAACTCATCGAGGCGGATCGTGAGACACATACCGCGTTTCAGGCATTTCTGCAACAACGGGGTCTCAGCTCATTTGCGCGAGTCGTGGCGAGGAAATCCTCATGAGTCAACCTTTTCTCCATAAATACTTTCAGGAAGTGGTGCAGATCTCACAACGGATTGACATCGATACGATGGATCGAATGGTGGAGAGGCTGGTTCGGCTTCGCCGTGAGAGGGGACGGTTGTTCTTGTGTGGCGTAGGCGGAAGCGCAGGCAACTGTAGTCATGCGGTGAACGACTTCCGAAAGCTCACCGAGATCGAGGCCTATTCACCGGTGGACAATGTCTCCGAGTTGACAGCACGCACGAACGATGAAGGATGGGATTCGGTTTTTGCGGGGTGGTTACGGGTCAGCCGCGCCAGCCAACGGGATGTCCTTTTGGTCCTGTCGGTCGGTGGAGGAAACCGTCAGCACAACATCAGCGTGAACCTGATCGCTGCGATTGATGAGGCCAAGGCCCGTGGAATGGATGTCTTGGGCATCGTGGGTCGAGATGGCGGTTACACTCTAGAGCGCGGTGACATCGTCCTCGTCATCCCGACGGTGAACGAGAAGACCGTCACGCCACATACAGAGGGATTTCAAGCGGTAGTCTGGCATTCCATCGTATGCGACCCACGTCTCATGGTACAGGGAAATAAGTGGGAAACGACGACCTGTAAAGTTGACGCAACTTCTTAAACATGATAGAGTTGCAGTCTAAACAAGACTGTCAAGGAGAGTGCCGATGATCGAAAGGCATCAGTTTCGGGTCTTGATCACCTACCCCAACCTAAGCATGATGCTCACCCCTTCTTATGCGGTGGGGTTGTTCAGCGCGATTCTCAAGGAGCAGGGATATTGTGTCGACCTGTTTGATTGCACTCCCTACCTGGCCTCCTATGAATTCCTCAAGGAGCCGTTGCCGGTCACACGGGCGAATAAATTACTCAACAGTCGGCGTTTTGATGCGCAGGCTCTCTTTGGAAACCCCAAGGCAGATCTCAAGGGGGATTATATAAAAAAGATAGAATCCTTCAAGCCACACGTCACCCTCTTCTCCACCTTGGTGGAGGACACCTGGCCGCAGGCCAAAGAGTTGCTAGAAATTCTCTCCCACTACCCCGAGATCAAAACGCTGGTGGGGGGAGTGTTTACCACCATGGCACCCGACTACGTCATCGAATGCCCCCATATCCGGTGCATTGGGCTTGGTGAAGGAGAGGAGACGATTGTCGATTTCTGCGAGGCGGTCCGTGCAGGGACTCCTCCACTCCACGTCATGGGTACGTGGGCCAAGGATGAAGAGGGAAATGTGATCCGGAATCCTCGTCGGCCACTGGTGAACATCAACAAGGTTGTTCCGGACTTCTCGTATTTCGATGAGCGTCGATTCTATCGTCCCTTGGGGGCCAAGATCTGGAAGGCAATCCCCCTGGAGACCTACCGGGGTTGTCCTTACACCTGCACCTTCTGCAATTCTCCGGCTCAAGTGGTGATCGCCAAGGAAAGTGGCCAGGGGTATTTTCTGCGGCGCAAGAGCATGGAGAATCTCCGCAAGGAGATCGACATCATGATTGAGCGGTATTCTCCAGAGTTCTTCTACATCAATGATGATGCCTTTATGGCCAGGCCCAAGAAAGAGATCGCCGATTTCGTCGAGATGTACAAGGACATTAAGATCCCCTTCTGGTTCCAGACGCGGTTCGAGGACATCGATGCGGAAAAGCTCCAGTGGTTGGCCTCTGTCGGTTGCTACCGAATCTCATTCGGTCTTGAACACGGAAACGAAAAATACCGAAAAGAAAAATTAAGAAGAAATATCTCCAATGACAATATCTTGAGGCAATCCAAGATTGTTACCCAGTTGGGCATCCCCTACACCCTCAACAACATTGTGGGTTTTCCGTATGAGACGCGAGAGCTGATGTTTGACACCATCCATCTAAATCGAGAAATCGGCAGCTTCGACTCTCTGAGTGTCAATGTGTTCGTTCCGTACCATGGGACTGTCCTGCGAGAGTTGGCGATTCAGGAAGGCTGGCTGGATCCGGAGAGGCAGACCACATCGGTGATCGCGGAATCGATCCTTACCATGCCGCCTCCTTATCTTTCTGCTCAAGAGATCCTCGGTTTGCAACGGGTGTTTCCACTCTATGTTCGCTTGCCTGAGTCTCGTTACCAGGAGATTCGCAGGGCTGAAACCTTTGATGAGGAAGGTGATGCATTGTTTGAGTCGCTTTCAAAGGAATTCTTTGAGCTGACATACGGGTTGGACGAAGCAAACCGTATGCTCACCTATGCCGGGTAGATCTGGGTAGACCTTTTCTTTAAACAGCGGCAGCCTAGCCCACCCAACCACTGATCTCGAGAAAAAATCCAAGGAGGGAACATGGGGGATGCATTGAGCGGCCTATTCCTCGATACAGGCAACATCGAAGCGATTGCGCTTTATCATGGAATGGGGATCATCCGGGGGGTCACCACCAACCCGACCCTCCTGGTCAAGGAGGGGGTAACCGGTGGTTGGCCTAACATGGAGAGGCAAATCAAAGAGATCGCCAGGCTCGTAGACCCGTTGCCGGTTTCTGTAGAGGTGACGGTCAATGAACCCGAGCAGATGCTGGAGCAGGCGCGGATGTTTTCCTCTTGGGCTAAGAACCTCAACGTCAAGATCCCCATCCATGGGCCGGAGGGGGGGGTAGACAATCTCAAACTGGTGCATGAACTTGAGACCCGAGAAAACATCCGAATCAATGTCACTGCCATGATGAGCGCCCAGCAGTGCCTCTTGGCCGCAATGGCCGGGGCCACCTACGTCTCCCTCTTTGGCGGACGGGTGAACAACATGGGGTATGATTCCCGCCAGGAGATTCGCCGGCTTCGAAACCTCCTGGATGCCTTTGGATCCTCTGCCAAGATCATCGTCGGCTCCACCCGAGAGGTACTCAACATCATCGAGTGGTTTGAGGCAGGGGCCGACATCGTGACCGCCGTACCCTCTTTGATCGAAGGGATGTTGGTCCATCCCTACAGCAAGGAGACAGTGCGGATGTTTCTTCAGGATGGTCGCAAGTTAACGGGACTACGTGAGCCAGAGAAATTGAATGCCTGAGGTTTTGCAGGAGGATCAGATCTGGTACGACGACTGGCAGAGCTCAGATCATGCGCGTCTCTTTGATGGGCGCTGTGTGTTAAGCTCCCGGGGCTTGGTGAGAAACTATGAATCCTTTAACGATGTGCGGCTACTCAATGAGTGGCTGGATTCGACTCGAGAGCTTACCCTTCTGGAGGTCGGTTGCGCTACGGGTGAATTCCATCGGTACCTCAAGGTGAAGCACCCTTTTATCCATTACGCGGGGGTCGATATCTCCAGAGCCGCCATTGCCAGGGCTAAAGAGAAGTATCCTTTGGGCCGCTTCTTTGTTTGCGAGCCTGAGGAAGCGCTTGGATCCCTCCTCCAGAGACTCAACCTGCCCAGGAATCCACAGGTGGTTTACACCAAGGACGTCGTGCATCACCAGACGAGGCCCTTGGAGTTCATCTCCCAGCTTCTTCAAGTAACGGGGGAGGCTCTGGTGATAAGAACTCGGACGCGAGACGTGGGTGAAACGATCATGGATCCACAGCTTTCCTGCCAGTACCATTACCAGGGCTGGATGCCCTACCTGGTGCTCAATGTGCAGGAGCTTATCGATCATATCCGAGGTCAGGCCCCAGGCTGCGAATTGGTGATTTACAAGAATCCGACTGTTTTGGGTGGACGTGAGAACCGCTTTCTCCCCAAGGATTGTTATCTGCCCCAGACCGGGACCGCCGAGACGGCGGTGGGGGTCTTCTTAAAGACAAGTTATCCAGGCCGGGTTCGGATCGAAGAACGCAAGGACATGGAGGTTGGACTTGCTTGGAGGGGGCGTTGCCTCAACCTTGCCCGACGGCTCTTGAAAAGGGGGAGCAAGGAGAGATCATGACATCGCTTGAGACGTTTAAGGGAAAACGGGTGCTGATCACAGGTGGAGCTGGGATGCTGGGCAGTTCCCTGGCTCACCGGTTGGTCCAACTGGGTTCCCAGGTCACCATCCTGGATGCCATGTTTCCTCAGTATGGGGGCAATGCCTTTAATCTCTCCGACATTCAACAGGAGATCCAATTCGTACAGGGGGACATCCGCGACAAGGTCCTCATGCTTCGGTGTGTGGAGAAGATGGAGTTTATCTTTAATCTGGCGGCTCAAGTGAGCTACATCGATAGCAACGTGGACATCGCCTCAGATTTGGACATCA
>OBEQ010564881.1_pt1 | contig 22783 bp, 21 predicted proteins | sample 1670901 | NCBI WGS metagenome assembly OBEQ01 (sample SAMEA104232315, study PRJEB22302) | groundwater metagenome | biome: forest; feature: aquifer; material: groundwater | place: USA | collected 2011-08-07 | depth 5.4 m
CGCTTAGGATTTCCAGCTTGGATTTCTGGTCTGCCGGAGCTTTGTAGGACCGATCTGCCGAACGCTCTCCGATCGATCAAGCTCCAAGCAATAGCTGCTCATACGAGGGTTGCGGACTTCAGCAGCACCTGCCGCACCAGCACCGTTCGCTAGGTGTAAGCCCCACAACAGCCACATCAGAAACTGCGATCGCAACGACTCCCTCTGCGGGAGAGTTCATCGCGTTCGTTGCGCCGACCTGGGAAAGCGGATGATGGCTTTGAGGCCGGGGGTGTTGTCTTCCAGCATCAAGCGCGCGTCGTGCAGACGGGCGACGGCGGCGACGAGGCTGAGGCCAAGGCCTGTGCCGGGCGAATTGCGGCTGGCTTCGAGGCGGACGAAACGCTCGACGGCGTGAATGCGCTCGCCTGGCGGGATGCCCGGGCCGGTGTCGGCGACGTGCAGTTCGACGCCCTGCGGCGTTTCCTGCGCGGTGACGGTCACCTCGCCACCGGACGGAGTGTACTTGATCGCGTTGTCCACCAGATTGGCGAGCGCCTGGCTGATCAGGTTGCGGTTGCCGTCGATCATGGTGGCGCCGGCGGGGGGGGTCTTGAGGGGGACCTCCTTCAGAGGTTTGATTTCAATCCAATCTTTGCCGACGGCCACTTCCGATCCGATTTTTCTCAACTCCGTCGCCATCGCCTCGATTCGATCGGTCTCTTTGACGCGAAGGTTTCCGATACGGGTAATCTTTGTCGGTCGATCGAGGAGAGGGGCCATCGCCATCATCATCAGAGAGGCATCCGGCATCTCATTCATGTCGAATTCATCGTCAGGAGCCGAAGATTTCGGGATCTCCTCTAAAAGAGAGAGAAACCGGGCATCCGGCTGTTTCGTATCCTTCGGCACGTTGGTAACCGTCACATGGCAATCATGTAACTTACCTAACGCCCACCAATAGACCGCCGCCGAGGCGTCCCCCTCGATCTTCCGATCTTTGGCAACGAGTGTCCCCTTCTCCGTCCATGAAGCGATTTGATGACGCGTCAATTCCACGTAGGGGTGTGAAACAGGCTCTCCGAGGATTTTCAATTCCATCGGACCCGAAAAAGAACAAGCGCTCAACAAAATCGAGCTGATAAACTGACTGCTTAAATCCCCTCGAATACGGATGTTTTCCCCGGAAACCTGTCCTTTCCCTTTGATTCGAATGGGAGGAAATCCTTCTTTCTCCAAATATTCGATCTCGACTCCCACCTGACGAAGGGTATCGACCAAATCCTTCAGAGGACGCTCCTTCATTCGGTCTTTTCCGGTCAGGACCGTCTTTCCTTTTCGTAAAGTAACGAGGCTGGTCAAAAATCTCATCGATGTTCCGGAATTTCCCAAAAAAAGTTTCACTTCGTCCTGACGGCCCCTCCAAGAGAGGTCATTGCGAATCTGGAGACCTCGATCCGTCTCTTTGATCTCGACCCCAAGCTGTCTCAAGGCCTGAACCATCAGCCGAATATCCTCGGCCTCAAAACCTTCCCCCTTCAGTTCAAAGGTTCCTTTGGTTTGAGCGGCTAAAATCAGGGCCCGATTGGTCATCGATTTTGAAATCGGGACTTTGAGAGAAAAGGACTTACCTCGGAGATCAAGTCTTGATACAGGGATGGAGCGCATGAAGACCACCCGTACAACACCTGGAGAACGACTTCAAAAGATTCTTTCGGAGGCCGGGATCGCCTCGCGACGGGAGGCGGAGCGGATGATCGTTGCCGGACATGTCCGGGTCAATGACGTTGTCGTCACCCAGCTCGGAAGCTGCGCCGATCCCGCCCAAGACCGGATCACGGTCAACGGGAAACCGATCAAAATTCCCGACCGGAAGGCTTACTACCTCTTTCACAAACCGAAAAATATCATGGTCACCCGGCACGATCCGGAAGGAAGACCGACGATTTATGATTATTTCAAAAAAATCCCCGAACGTATCAATCCGGTCGGACGACTCGACTTCGGCTCGGAAGGGCTTCTCTTATTGACCAACGACGGCGAGCTTCATGCGCGACTTACCCATCCGAGCCACGAGATCCCGAAAACTTATCAAATCAAGGTGAGTGGGATCCCTTCACGGGAAGATCTGGCGAAGCTCCGCCATGGGATTGATATCGGGGGTTACGTCACCCGAAAGGCCGATGTCGAGATCGGAAATAAAACGGGAGACGATTGCTGGCTGGAGATGACCTTAAGGGAAGGGAAAAACCGGCAGATCCGCCGGATGCTGGAAGCACTAGGCTTCACCGTGGTAAAACTCATCCGAGTCCGGATCGGACCGCTCGCCTTGAAAAATCTCCGTCCGGGGGAGTATCGGCCTCTGACTTCCCAAGAGCGGACCTTACTTGTTGATTTCAAGTAATTTTTTGGTTGGAGGCCTTACTTCTCCCCTTTGGATTTCTCCTCTCTTGAAGATTTTACCTCGACTATCAACGAAGCTCGAGTCGGGTCGATTCGAGGGTGCGGGTGACGAAGGCATCGTTTCCGAATCTTTGCCTTCACTGGGCACAAAACCTATCGATGTCTTATCACCTCCGGGATCCGAGGTCCCGGAGGCCTCTTCCACGGCACGACAGTCTATCGGGAATTCGCCTAAATGAAATGTGTGAGATTCGGTTAAAACACGGGCCCCGACTACACCGCCGTCGTGACTCAGTTCCGGGAGATATTTGGTGCGGTTTATGGGAACATCAATAGTGTGTATCTTCGCATCCTCCTTCTTCTTGAGGCAGTGCGACTTTAGGGTAACATCAGCGGGGGCTCCGGCCTCTCGGACCACACCTTCCGCAGGCCGTGGAGTGATGGGAAAGAGCTCCTCATCGGTCGTACCGGTGATCTCTCCCAGAGACCATGTGTAGGGACTCGATAATTGTTTCATATCTCTGATAGAGATCAGCACGTCGAAGTCTTTTGCACCAACCAGTTGGGGTTCTTGAGGCGTTTTAACCGCAATAGTGTAAGACCCTACCGTGTCGTCGTCTACTTGGTACACTCCCGGCACTTTATCGCTCCTGGTGAGGATCCCATCCGGACTAGGACCTGAGGTAGCGGAGGCCCCGTCCGGATCACCGCAAACAATTTTTCCAATGTTGACGTCTAAAGCTATCGATGATGAATAGCCTTCCGTAGTAGACGGATATAAGAGATCGACACTTATCCCGATCATTCCCTGTCCAGGTCGCGAACAAAGGAAGGTCAACTCGGGCTGGGCCTGATTTTTCTTCGATGTGGCGAGATGCTTAAACAGGGTGTCCGGGTACACTCTTATCTCACCGAGGCTCCAAGGTGAGTGATATCTTTTGTTCACCTGTTCGATGAAGATTCGAACCGTAAACAGCACTTCGACCGGTTGAGAATCTGCGGGGTAGTCCGCACTGGCGGAAAAAATTGGTCCTTCGGGGGATGAGACCACCGTGGTTTTGTCCCTATTTTCCACTTTCGTCGAATCCTCCAACTTTGGCGCGGTCTCGCAACCACCAAAAAGGACCGCGCTGATGAGGACGCTGACGAGAAGAGTTTTCATATGGTCCATGTGAACGGCGACCAGTATACCAATTAATGCAGGAGGGGGCGACTAAAATAGTGAATCATATCAAAAGACTTTGTGAAAATTATTATCAATTTGAATTAGCCCTCCTTTTCCGATACGGAAGAGACTACCATGGTGGGGATGAGGAGTTTTATGAATTTTTTTCGTAAAATCGAATGGGCTAATTTTCTCTTTATCACTTTAAGCCCCGTTGTCGCCATCGGGGGGACTGTCTGGCTTTATCTCGCTCAAGACGGCGTCCGCCCCGCGACCTGGATACTCGCTTTCATCCTGTCGTTCGCGACCGGTTTAGGAATCACCGGGGGTTATCATCGGCTTTTTTCCCATCGGAGTTACCAGGCGCATCCATTCGTTCGATTTGTGTTCTTACTCTTGGGCGGGGCCTCCTTTGAAGGATCGGCCAGAGAATGGGCCTGCGCCCATCGAAAGCATCATCGTTTTGTCGATACCGATCAGGATCCTTATAACATCAAGCGAGGATTCTGGTACGCCCATGTCGGCTGGGTCGTCATGAAAGCGGACCAGTCGGATGAATCGAGGATCAAAGACCTTCTCAAAGACCCTCTCATTCTTTTTCAAGACAAATATTACATCCCGCTCGCCGCCTTGATCAGCCTGGTTTTGCCGACCCTTCTGGCCGGCCTTTGGGGAGATTTTCTGGGAGGATTCTTCGTGGCGGGATGGTTGCGGATCGTCTTCAATCATCACCTGACCTTTTTGATCAACTCCTGGTGTCATTATTTCGGAAAACAGCCTTTTTCGGACAGCAATACCGCGAGAGACAGCGGGATCGTCAGTTTTTTCACTTTTGGCGAGGGCTATCATAATTTTCATCACGCCTTTGAAGGAGACTATCGCAACGGAATTCGTCCCTTCGACTGGGATCCGGGCAAGTGGCTCATTGCAAGCCTCTCATGGCTGAGACTGGCAACCAACCTCAAGACGGTCTCACCGAAGAAGATTCTGGAAGCGAAACTTTGTATGGATGAAAAAAGATTTCGACAGCGGATAGAACATCCCCATCCCTGGATTCAGGTCGTTGAAAGGGCGAAGACGAACACCTTGAACCTGTATGCCCGCCTCCAGGAACTCCGAGTGGAGTATAAGAAAACAAAAATGATTGAACTCAAACGTGAAATCAGAAGACTCAAACTCGAATTTCGGGAAGCCCTCCAACAGTGGCATCAAATCATGCAAGGACAGGTTCCGGCGCTTGCGAACATTTCGTCTTAATACCCTCACGGTCCTTCTTCTTTTCTTAGCCTCCACCGCTTACGGAGCGCTCCCCGCACGTCCGGCGGGACCGGTCAACGATTTCGCGGGAGTGATCGAGCCTGCCGAAGCAGGGACGTTGACCCAAATTCTCACGACGCTCCAGCAACAAACCGGCATCGCCATGGTGATCGTCACCCTGCCAACCCTCGAGGGATCGGACATCGAGACGACCGCCACCGACCTTTTTCAAAAATGGGGGATCGGGGAAAAAGGGAAAGACAACGGGATTTTGATCCTCGCCGCGATCCAAGATCGGGACGCCCGCATCGAAGTCGGCTACGGACTCGAAGGAGCGATCCCGGACGCCTTTGCAGGACGGATTCTAAGAGAAGTTCTGTTTCCTTCTTTTCGCCAAAGTCGTTACGGAGAAGGTTTACTCAAGGGAGCGGTCGTTTTGATCAAGCGTCTGGAGGAGAAGATGGGATTCTCGCTCGAGACAACGATGCCCGAGGTCGGATCGTTGAGAGCGCCGATGCCTCCGGCGTTGGCTTGGGCGCTCCGCATCCTCCTCTTCATCGGTCTCGCCTATCTTTTTATTCGTCATCCGAGATTGCTTCTTTTCCTCCTCTGGATGTCGGGGGGAAGGGGCCGAAATGACGACGATCAAGGAGGAGGCTTCGGCGGTTTCGGAGGGGGATCATCGGGAGGCGGAGGCGCTTCCGGAAAATGGTAGTGACTTGACAAGATCGAAGGAACTGAGGGAAGTCACCGGATACTTTATATAATTAAGGAGACCCCATGAAAAAGAGCTGGATTGTCGTCGGAGTCATTGGTTTTATTCTTATCGTCTTTGGAGGGACCTGCGTCTCGAAGTACAACCAGCTCGTCACCCTCAATGAATCGATCACCGGAGCCTGGTCCCAGGTCGAGAATGTCCTCCAACGCCGGAACGACCTGATCCCGAATCTTGTCAACACAGTCAAAGGGTACGCCGCCCATGAAAAAGAGATTTTTGAAAATGTCGCCCAGGCCCGCGCCAAGCTCGCGGGGGCGACCACCATCAATGAAAAGGTTCAGGCGAATGTCGCGTTGGAAGGCGCCCTCGGAAGATTGCTGGCGATCGTCGAACGCTATCCCGACCTGAAGGCCAACCAAAATTTTCTGGCCCTTCAAGATGAACTCGCCGGCACGGAGAATCGAATCGCCGTCGAGCGGAAGCGCTACAACGAGATCGTGCAGAGCTATAATATTCTCGTCAAAAGTTTCCCGTCCAATCTCATCGCCGCCGTCACGGGGTTTGGGAAAAAAGAAGTCTACTTCAAGGCGGAAGAGGGGGCGAAGGAAGTTCCTAAGGTCGAATTTTAGGCCCTCTTTTTCAACGGAGCCGCTTCGGCGAACTGCTCGAAATTAGCTTCAAAAAGATCAATCAGCTTTTTCGCCTGACGATCGTAGGCCTCTTTATCCTTCCAAGCATTCCGCGGTTTCAAAACTTCCGAGGAGCTGATACCGGGACAGGCGGTTGGAACTGAAAACCCAAAAAACGGATCGGGCTCATATTTTACCTTGGTCAGTTCTCCCGAAACGATGGCGCGAATGATCGCCCGTGAATCGGCGATCGACATTCTTGTGCCGACGCCGTATCCGCCCCCCGACCAGCCGGTGTTGACGAGCCAGCAATCGGCCTGGTGCTCTTCGAGCCTTTCGCAAAGGAGCTCCGTGTAGACCTGAGGAGGAAGAGTCATAAAGGGGGCGCCGAAGCAGGAGCTGAAAGTCGCTTGCGGCTCCTTGATCCCCCGCTCAGTCCCCGCCACCTTTGAGGTGTAGCCGGAAAGAAAATAATATCTCGCCTGCTCCTTCGAAAGTCTCGCCACCGGCGGCAAGACTCCATAGGCGTCGCAGGTGAGCATGATCACATTTTTTGCATGCCCTCCCCGCCCGCCGGGCGCGGTATTCGGAATAAAATCGATCGGGTAGGAGGCGCGCGTATTCTCCGTGAGCGAATCGTCGTTCAGATCGAGATTCCCCGCGGCGTCCATCACGACATTTTCCAAAATGGTTCCGCGCCGTTTCGTCGTCGCATAAATCTCCGGTTCCGCCTTCTGCGAAAGACGGATCACCTTGGCGTAACAACCCCCTTCGAAATTGAAGACGCCGTCTTCGCTCCAACCATGTTCATCATCGCCGATCAATTGACGCTCGGGATCGGCGGAAAGGGTCGTCTTGCCGGTCCCCGAGAGCCCGAAGAAGACGGCAACATCCCCTTGAGAACCGATATTCGCCGAACAGTGCATGCTCAAAACCCCTCTTTGCGGGAGGATGTAATTCATCAACGAAAAGACCGATTTTTTGATCTCACCGGCGTAGCTCGTTCCACCGATCAGAATTAATTTTTTGCCGAAATGGGGAATGATGAAGGCCTCGGAATGGGTCCCGTCCGTCGCGGGATCGGCCTTGAGACCCGGCACCGCAATGACGGTGTATTCGGGGACATGTCGGGCAAGCTCGGCTTCGTCCTCGATCCGGACAAACATATTTCTCGCAAAGAGGCTCTGCCAGGCAAACTCCGTGATCACGCGGATCGCGACGCGATATTTCGGATCATTCCCGACATAGCAATCCTGGACAAAAAGTTCTTTCCCTCGGAGATAATCAAGGACTTTCTGATGGATGCGGTTAAATTTTTCTTCTGAAATGGGCCGGTTGACCTTGCCCCACCCCACCCTTTCCCGGCTGGAAGATTCTTCGACAATAAATTTATCGTTGGGAGAACGGCCGGTGTATTGACCGGTCACGACAACCAAAGGCCCCACTTTTGACTCACGGGCCTCCCGTCGGTTGAGGGCGGCTCGGTAAAGGGCGCCGGCATCAAGATTCCAATGGACGTGAGCGACCCCCAAAATTCCCTGGTCTTCAAGAGTCTTCTTCATTAATTTTCTTCTATGGCATATAGAAGTCTTTTGGCAAATAAGAAAATGATCATTGATTCTCACGTCCATTTCTTTCCCGATCGTCTCTTCCGTGCCATTTGGGATTGGTTTGAACATCACGGCTGGTCGGTCCGTTATCAAATGGATGCCGATGACGTGGCCCTCGCTTTGAAAAAGCAGGGCATCGATCGGTACGTTGTCCTTAATTATTCCCATAAATCGGGGATGAGCGAACCGCTCAACGCCTGGACTTATGAATTTTGCAAAAACCACCCCGAAGCGATCCCGTTCGGCGCGATTCATCCTGAAGATGAAAATTTGGAAAAACTCCTCGATCGCTGTTTTGCGGAATACGGTTTTTACGGACTTAAATTTCACACGCACGTCGCCGCGATTCGGCCCGACGACGAGCGTCTCTTCCCGATCTACGAAAAATTGATCGAGTACGACAAAGTCATCACCCTCCACGCGGGCAACGGTCCCAGTCTGAAGGGATACAAAGAAAAGACAAAAGAGGTCAGCGGCGTCCGGTTCGTTCGAAATCTCCTGAAAAAATTTCCAAAACTCAAAGTGATCATCCCCCACCTCGGCGCCGATGAGATCGACGCGTTTTTCGATCTGATGGCGGAGTTTCCCAACCTCTGGATGGACACGACGATGGCGCTCTCCGGTTATTTCCCCCTGAAAATTCCGTGGGAGAAGATCAAGCAATTCTCGGACCGAATCTTGTACGGAAGCGATTTCCCGAATGTCCCTTACGAGATGATGACGGAGATCGAGGCGATTCGATCTTCCGGACTTTCCGTTGAGATTCAGAAGAAGATTTTTTCCGACAACGCCGTTCGCTTGCTCAAGATCCGATGAAGACTCAAGCCGTTACCACTTTTTTCTTTGAGGGGGATCCCTTTTTTCACAGCCTTCGCGAGGCGATCGCCGGCGCCAAGCAATGCGTCGATGTGGAGCTTTATTATTTCGCCGATGATCCGATCGGGCGGGGGTTCGGCGGCCTTTTCAAGAAAAAATCCGGCGAGGGGGTTCGAGTGCGGATGATCTACGATGCGGTCGGTTGCCGGGAAACCCCTTCCCATCTTTTTGAAGACCTGGAAAGATCGGGAGTCCTGGTCAAAAAATACAACCCCCTCCTCCCCCCTCGGAAATACTTTGACCGGAGAAATCATCGAAAGATGATCGTCATCGATCAAAGGATCGGATTTTTGGGGGGATTCAACCTCGCAGCGGAGTATTCCGAGGCCCACTCCGGCAGAAAGGCCTGGAGGGACAGCGGTGTTCGATTCGAAGAGCCGGAGCTGGCCGGTCTCCTCAACCGGCTCTTTGAGGACTCTTGGAGCGGGCGAAGGCTTCGGGTTGAAGATTTCATTCAAAAAAAGACCCCCCGTCCCGATTGGACAGAACGGCGACGCACAATCCTTGCAAGCCACGGCTGGAAAAGAAAGAGTCCGATTCGTGAGGAATATCTCTCGGCGATCCTCCACGCCCAAAACTCGATCTCTATCACCAATTCCTATTTCATCCCCGACCGCGGGATACGCCGGGCCTTACGAAAGGCGGCATTGCGCGGGGTTGACGTAAAATTTATGATGCCGGGCCCGACCGATGTCTCGATCGCTCGCTGGGCCGGTCAGGCGACTTATGCCTCGTTTCTGAAGGCGGGTGTCCGTATTTTTGAATATCAACCCCGGGTTCTGCACGCGAAGAACGCCGTCATCGACCATCAATGGTACACGGTCGGAACCTCGAATCTCGATCCGCTGAGCTTCTTTCGAAATCTGGAGGTCAACTTCATCGGCAAGGACGCCGAAGAGGCGAAAATCTTCGACCTCCAGTTCGCCAAGGACATCGAATTTTCGAAGGAAATCAGAGATGAAAAATGGAAACTCCGTCCCTGGTGGAGGAAGCTCCGAGAGCGTTTTTGTTTTTTCTTCCGCGCCTGGCTATAAGATTTTCGTCAAAGAGGATCCGCCGAACGATAAACTTGACTTATCCCTCTATTGAGATAATATAGACTTATCCTTTTACGGGGATAAAATACAATGATGCCCGTCATCCGCAATGCCTTGCAGCTTGGAACCGCCCTTTTGCGCTTGCGGAAACAGGTCGGCTGGACGCAGAAACAAACCTCGGAACGGGCGGGTATCAAGCAATCCACCGTTTCTCAGATGGAGTCTGGGATAACCGGCATTCGGATAGGCACCTTTTTCAAGGTGCTCGCGGGACTCGACCTCGAGATCGTCATCAGAAGCCGAAAAAAAGAAAAGAGATGATGAATGGGCCGGAATCGCAAATATACCCGTCTCCGGGTGCTTCTTAACGGAGCGCACATCGGAATACTGGCACGAGACGCTTCCGGGACTGCGGAATTCACCTATGCTGAAACCTGGCTTCGATCGGCTCGCCCCATTCCGGTCTCGCAATCATTGCCTCTGCGCGAATTAACCTATCGTGGCACTTCCGTGGAAACCTATTTCGATAATCTCCTCCCCGACAATGAAGACATTCGGCGTCGCATCGCTGAGAGAATGGCAACGGCAGGCAAGGGAACCCTCGACTTGCTGGAGGCCATCGGACGAGATTGTGTAGGCTCGCTCCAATTCATTCCCGAAGGAGAGCCTCTTCCTAAACCACGATCTTTACAAGGGGAGCCACTTTCCGACAGTGACATTGCCGACATTTTGAAAAATTTTAAAAACTCGCCTCTCGGCCTCAATCGTAAAGTTGAATTCCGCATTTCAATCGCGGGAGTTCAGGAAAAGACAGCCCTCTTGTTTTGGGAAGGGCGTTGGCACAGGCCCAGAGGCACGACACCGACAAGTCATATTTTAAAACCTTCCATGGGTCCATTGCCCAACGGCATCGACATGAGCGAGAGCGTTCACAATGAGTGGCTCTGCCTCAAGCTCTCGGAACATTTTGGACTCCCTGTCGCACACGCGGAAATAAGGACCTTTGACGGTATCGATTGCTTGGTGGTGGAACGGTTCGACCGCGAGTGGTCTGAGGACCGTCGACGCTTGAAACGGATCCCCCAAGAAGATCTCTGTCAGGCGCTTGGAGTTCCGTGGTCTCGCAAGTACGAGTCCGATGGAGGGCCGGGCATCATGACCATCATGGATTTTCTCAATGCCTCAGACCGACGCGACAAGGATAGGGAACAGTTCCTGAGGGCCCAGTTGGTCTTTTTTGTCCTTGGGGCCGTGGATGGACACGCAAAAAATTTCAGCCTTACCCTGACCCCCAATGGCTTCCGGTTGACCCCGATCTACGATGTCATGACAATCTGGCCCGCCCTGACCGCACGACAAATCGAGCCGAAACGGGCGAAGCTTGCCATGGCCATCGGCAACAACAAACACTATCGTCTCGGAGAAATCCATCGGCGTCATTGGGAACAAACAGCAAAAAAGGCCGGATTTCCGGCTGATGCTCTTCATTCCCTCCTTCAAGACCTCCTCAACCGTTCGAAGTCGCTCGACGCTTTGTTAAACCGGCTGAGTAGGCACGTTTCCGATCAACTCATCCATTCCACAGAGACCGGGATCCGAAAACATCTTGATATGTTGAAGTAGATTTATTGAAGCAATGGCTCAGCCCTTCCGATCGCCTCATCAAAGCTGCCGAGGACGTTGTCCCGGCCGATTTTATCCAAAAAGCCGGACCGATCCATCGCGATCAAAGGTTGGGCGTGGATGCCTGAGAGGATCAGGTTTGTCTTGTTTCCGGCACATTTATTGTACAAATCGGAGAGGGCCCGTAGGCCGGTCGCGTCGAGGGCTAAGACGTTTTTCATCTGGAGAATGAGGACTTTGGGGGGCGTTTTGCCCAGATCGAGGGTTTCCCGGAAAAATTCGGCGACGCCGAAAAAGAAGGCCCCCTCCACTTCGTAGACCGCCACTCCCGGAGGAAGTTTTCTTCGAGTGGTCGCATCCTCCGCCTCGAGCAATTTCTCTTCGTCTTCCGAAAGGTCCCCCTCGGCCTTGATCTCACGGATCGAACTCACATCGGTCATCCGCTTCATAAAAAGGAAGACGGAGAGGACAAGCCCGACCTCCACGGCGACCGTCAGGTCGATGAAAACGGTCAAAAAGAAGGTCACCAGCAGAACGGCGATATCCATCTTGGGCGCGCGCAAGAGCGCCTTGAAGGCGTGCCACTCGCTCATGTGATAAGAGATCATCACCAAGATCGCCGCTAGGACACAGAGCGGAATCATCTTCGCCCAAGGGCCGAAGAGGAGCACGATCAGAAACAATGTCAGGGCATGAATGATTCCCGCGACCGGGGTCTTCGCCCCGTTCTTGACGTTGGTCGCGGTACGGGCGATCGCGCCGGTCGCCGGAATTCCCCCGAAGAGAGGGGTCACGACATTGGCGATCCCTTGGGCGATCAGTTCGGTGTTCGAGCGATGCCGCCCCTCGATCATCCCGTCAGCGACCGTCGCCGACAGGAGCGACTCGATCGCCCCGAGGAGCGCGATCGTGACCGACGGGCGGATCAGATTTTTCAGGGTATTGAAATCAAAGGTCGGAAGCGAAAACCTCGGAAGCCCGGCGGGAAGATCGCCGAAACGGGACCCGATCGTTTCCACCGGAATATGAAAAACCTGCACCAGGCCGGTGACGATGAGGATCGCGATGAGCGACCCGGGAATTCTTCGATTGATGCGGGGCCACAAGATAAGAATAGCCAATGAGAGCAACGAAAAAAACACCGTCGTCCCATCGATCGTATGAAGATGATGCATATAGATCAGCCATTTTTCAAGAAAATCGGCCGGAATCGCCCCGATCTTCAATCCGAGAAAATCTTTCACCTGAGAGGAAAAGATCACCACAGCGATCCCGGAGGTGAATCCGACCGTGAGCGGATAAGGGATAAACTTGATGATCGTTCCCAATCGCAGGAGCCCCATGAGGATCAGAATAACCCCCGCCAGGATGCTGGAGAGAATGAGACCTTGCACCCCGTATTGTTGGACGATGCCGTAGACGATCACGACGAACGCCCCGGTCGGCCCGCCGATCTGGACCCGGGAACCGCCGAGCGCCGAGATCAAAAATCCTGCAATGACCGCGGTCGTCAGCCCTCGATCGGGGGTCACGCCGGAAGCAATTGCGAAGGCGATCGCCAACGGAAGCGCCACAATCCCGACAATGACCCCGGCCGTCAGGTCACGGCCAAAGAGCGACCAAGAGTATTCCTTGAGCGAAGAGAAGAGTTTCGGGAGAAAAATAACGGAAGACGACGATTTTTGGCTCACGGGAACGAAAGAACCTCCTTAAATATGACTTATATCATCTCCTGCCCTGCCCCGCATCATCGCAGATAGATTCTTTTTCCCCTATATAAAGGAGACATGAAACTAATTTTTGCGATCCTCATCCTTCTTTCCCCTCCGGCGGCGGCCTCGGACGGTTCTCGCCTCCTCCCCGAAAGCCGGCTCTGGCTTGAAGGAAATTCAAACGTGCATCCCTACTCAAGCCAGGCGACAAAACTGGAGGTTCAATTTGAACGAGTCGCCTCCTCTCAAAATTCGCTCGATCAGAGGATCGGACATCTCAAAAGATTGGAACTCACGATCCCGGTCAATGGGCTGAAATCAGGAAAATCGGCGCTCGACCGGAAGATGGTCAAGGCGCTGAAGGGGAAGGAATCTCCCTCGATCGTCTTTCATCTGGGAAATTACCAAGTTTTACCCGGGGACCGGAAAAAGGGAAATTATTCCGTCCAGGCGACGGGAGATCTGACGATTGCGGGCCGCACAGAACCGATCACACTGACGGCAACCGTCCTGCCGGAGGACGATCGGGTCACGGTGACGGGCTCCAAAGAGTTGCTCATGTCGGAATTCGGCGTCGATCCGCCGACCGCCCTCTTGGGGGCGCTGAAGACGAAAGACAAAGTCATGATCCATTTCGAACTTCATTTTCAAAAATAAAAGGAGACTTTATGAAGAAACGATTCCAAATCACAATACTGCTGGCCCTGATTGCAGGCCTCGCCTCTCCGGTCGATGCGATCGAAGTCGTCAACAAAGAGGATGTCGGGCTCAACATCGGAGGCCGGGCGCAGGTCTACGGCTTCGCCCAATACGTCAACGACAGTGTCCGAAACGACGCCCGACTCTACCTCTTTTTGAAACAGGCGCGGCTCAACCTCTCGGGACGTTACAAGCCGGTCAAATATTACCTCGAACTCGCCTTTGCTGGCGAGGAAGAGGTCCGGGCGCCGAATCCGGGCGTCTCGCTCAATCTCTTGGATCTCTATTTCGACATCCCGGTCTGGAAGGAAATGTCGCTTCGGATCGGCCAGTTCAAGATCCCTTACAGCCGTGAGCGGCTGGTCAATTCGGAGGCCATGCAATTTGCGGATCGGTCGATCGACAACCTCGCCTTTCAGTTCGGGCGGGATGTCGGGGGGGCCTTGTATGGCCGTCACGGAAATATGGAAGCGGCCTTCGGCGTCTTCACCGGGGGCGGTCGCGATCAACCCCAACGATTTCTGCCGCAGAATCTCGGCTTTCCCCTCCTGGTCTTGAGGGCCGGCTATGATACGGGGGTCGATCAGGATATTTTCACGATCCAACAGAACACCCTCGAACCGGACGGGACAAAATACGCCGCGTTGGTCAACGCCCTCTACATGAAAGATTCCATCATCGGCCATTCCACGGTCCTCAACGTCAAGACCGCGGAAAAGTCGCTCCTCTTGAACAGCAACTGGAATCCGTTCATCAGCCAGGCCCCGCTCGACAAAGGAAATCTCTGGCAAGGGGGCTTCGACCTCGCCTTGAGAAAACCGCTCGGCGCCTACTCGCTCTCCGCCGAGGCGGAAGGAAATTACGGCCGGTACTCCAATGCGTACGGCAAGGTCGACCTCTTCGGCGGCCGGACTCAGATCGGAATTTATCGAAAACCGTTTGAGGTCTCGGTGCGATATGCCGTGATCCGACCGGACGCCAATTTCGCCAACGGAGGCGCTTCGGTGACCGGAACGGGACTGATCCATGAGGTCACCCCGGGCGCCACTTATTATTTCAAAGGCCATCAGATGAAACTGATCGTCGACGCCCCGCTGCTCATCAATGTCCCCGTCGTCACCGAACCGGCGGTCGGCGCCTACGTCCTGACGGAACAGCCCGACCAGGCCTCCGTGCTGAATCCGACACGGACCGGCGGACCGGGAACCGTGGTCCGACAGTTCGTGCCCGAGGGAAGGATCCTCTTTCAGGCCGGCTTCTAAAGGAAGCGTGGATTCCATGAAAAAAGCCTCGGCGGCTTCTCTCCTGATCTTGCTCTGCTTATGCGCAAAAGGCGCATCGGGCGGAGACCCCGTCCTTTCCCTTCAACGAACGGGAAACCGGGAGTATCACCTACAGGCGCGATTGACTGTCGACGCGCCGGTTGAGACGGTCTGGGCGGTCTTGACCGACTACGACCACCTCGATAATTTCATCGCCTCCCTGAAGAGAAGCTCTCTGCTGGAAAAAAAGGGGAAAGAGCGGCTGGTGGAACAGGAATCGGTCGGGCGGTTTTTCATTTTTCAAAAGACGTTTCATCTGCTCCTGAGGGTTCGGGAGGAACCTCGGACAAAGATCGAATTTTACGATATTTCCAAAAGGGACTTCGACTCTTATCAAGGGAGCTGGAGGCTGGAACCGCTTCCCGGAAAGACGGTGATCATTTACGACTTGCAAGCCGCCATCGGCCGCCGCACCCCTCGACTGTTCCTCGAAGGAAGTTTTCGAAAAACGGCGACACAACTGTTGCGTGAGATCGAAGAAGAGATTAGAAGGCGCTCTGCATCCATCGGGCGATCGGTTTCGCCGCCAACACCGCTATTGCACTATTCAACCTGGCATAGGCAAATAAATAAGCAATATAATTGTATAATATTTTATAATTGATTGTAATTAATAGATATTTTATCATCCAAGGATGAGCAATAATATAGGCATTAATGAGCCCGTTTCTCTTATGGAGCCGATGATTCCGGAAGAAAGTACTGATATTCTGGATAATTTGGCGATGGAGTTGACCGAAAAAACACATCGATTGGCGGGGCAAATTCATCCGATCGTCCAGTTCTCCATCGGCAATCTGATCCGTTCGATGAATTGTTATTACAGCAATCTGATCGAGGGGCATGATACACATCCGCGCGATATCGAGAGAGCTCTAGCCAAAGATTTTTCCTCTCAACCGAAGCAACGCGCCTTGCAGCGGGAAGCCAAAGCCCATATTGAAGTCCAAAAAATAATTGATGAATCACCCGAGAACCCACATCTTGTATCGGAGGACTATATTTGTTGGTTGCACCGGGAATTTTGTACCCGTCTTCCCGAAGAAATGTTGTGGACGGAAGATCCGGATACAAAAAGAAAGGTGAAAATCATTCCGGGCGAGCTGCGAACCGAGACCGTTACGGTGGGTCGCCACATCCCTCCCCGTCCGGAGAATCTTTCAAATTTTCTGGCCCGATTTGAGGAGGCTTACCAACCTGATCGCTTGGCAAAACTGAGAAGAGTCTTGGCCATTGCCGCCTCTCACCATCGTCTCTTATGGATTCATCCTTTTTTTGACGGAAATGGTCGAGTCACCCGTCTTCTTTCTCATGCCTATTTAAAATTCATCGGATTGGGCAGCGGCCTTTGGTCGGTCTCGAGAGGATTGGCGCGCTCTGTCGGTGAATATCGGTTGCGCCTTGAAGGCGCCGATGCTTCGCGTACCGGTGATTTGGACGGTCGGGGAAATCTTTCCGCCCAAGGCCTGGTCGATTTCTGTCAATATTTTTTAAGTACCTGCGTGGATCAGGTTGAATATATGGGGTCGCTGTTGGATCCCACCGAATTTTTAAGACGTGTCCAACTCTATTGCGAAGATGAAGAGAGGGCGGGAAGGTTGCCTAAAAGATCTTTTTCCTTGTTGCGGGAAGCTTGGCTCATGGGACAATTCGAAAGAGGCCGGGCCAAGGAGATTACCAACTACAGCCAACGCCAAGCCAGCACGGTTCTCAATGAGTTAATTAAAAAAAGGTTGCTGACTTCAGACACTCCAAAAGGACCGGTAAAATTAAGCTTTCCTCTGGATGCCGTCGAACGTTGGTTTCCTAATCTTTATCCTTCACACGCTTCAGCAGCGCCGAGTTGATGATCACCGAGAGCGAGCTCAACGCCATCGCCGCGGCGGCGATCATCGGATTTAAAAGGCCAAGGGCGGCGACCGGTACGCCGACGCCGTTGTAAATAAAGGCCCAAAACAGGTTTTGTTTGATCTTCCTCATCGTGGCCCGCGAGAGGCGGATGCTCGTCACCACGTCACGGACGTCATTCTTGACCAGCACAATGCCGCCCGTTTCCTTGGCCACGTCCGACCCGGAGCCGATCGCGATGCCGATGTCGGCGGTCGCCAGCGCGGGCGCGTCGTTGACGCCGTCGCCCACCATGGCGACCACCCTCCCCTCCTTTTTGAGATTTTGAATGACGGCGGCCTTGTCTCCGGGCAGGACCTCGGCGATGATCCTTTCGATGCCTAGCTCACGGCCTACAGACTCGGCGGTTCGTCGGTTGTCGCCGCTTAAAAGAATCACTTCAATCTTTTCTTCTTTCAAAAGGGCGATCGCTTCTTTGGCCTCGGGCTTTAAGGTGTCGGCCAGCGCCAAAATTCCCGCGACGTTCCCATCAATGCCGATGAGCGTTGCTGTTTTTCCTTCGGACTCGAGCTTCACCAGGGTTTCTTCCACTTGTTTTGTTTGGATACCTTCTTGGACAAATAGGCGGCGATTTCCCAAAAGAATTTGGTGTTTTTCAACGGAGCCTTTCACTCCATGGCCTGGGATCGCTTCGAAACTCTCGCGGTTGGGGATGGTAATTTTTTCCGCTTGAGCCCGTTTCATCACGGCTTGGGCCAAAGGGTGTTCGGAGGCCCCTTCCAGCGCGGCGGCAAAGCGAATAAGTTCAGCGGGAGAATATTTTCCGACCGGAAAAACGTCCGTCACGGCAGGTTCCCCGCGGGTCAGCGTTCCTGTTTTGTCAAAAACCACTGTGGTTAATTTTTCAGCGCGCTCCAGAACGTCACCCGTGCGAATTAAAATTCCAGAACTCGCTCCTTTGCCAACACCGACCATGAGGGCTGCGGGCGTTGCGATGCCAAGCGCACAGGGACAGGCGATGATGAGGACGGCGATAAAGGCGAGCAGACCCTGGGGAAAATTGCCGGCAGCCCACCAGAGGCCGAAAGAAAGAAAAGCGGTGATGACAACGGCGGGGACGAAGATGCCGGTTGCCTTGTCGGCCAGACGCTGGATCGGCGCGCTGGTCGTCTGCGCCTCCTCGACCATCTTGATGATCTGGGCCAGGGTGGTCTCAGAACCGACGCGCGTGGCTTGGATCTTTAAAAATCCTGTCTTGTTGAGTGTCCCGCCGATGACCAAAGAATTCATTCTCTTTTCAACCGGCATCGACTCGCCGGTGAGCATCGATTCGTCGATGGAGGAATGACCTTCCAGCACCCTCCCATCCGCAGGGACCTTTTCGCCCGGCCGAATCAGGACAATTTCATCCACCATCACTTGTTCTGCCGATATTTCAACCTCCCGGTTGTTTCGCAAAACCCTCGCCGTGGCCGGTTTCAAATCCATGAGCTGGCGGATCGCGGCGGAGGCCCGGGTCTTGATGATTTCCTCCATGTATTTGCCCAAAAGAACAAAGGCGATGATGACGGCCGAGACTTCAAAGTAGACGTCCCGCTCCTCGACCTTCACCGGCAGGATATCGGGAAAGAAGATGACGGCAACACTGTAGAAATAGGCGACACTCGTGCCGAGCGCGATCAAGAGATCCATGCTGATACTTTTCTTGCGGATCGCGGTGAAGGCCCCTTTGTAGAATCCCCAGCCGCCGATGAACTGCACCGGCGTCACTAAAAGGAAGAGCCAGACGCCCCAGGTAAACCACGGCAGTCGGGGAATGGGCGCCCAACTCATGATCGTGGCGCCGGCCGCCAGCGCCAAAAAGGCCCCCGCCCTTAAAAGAGCCAGGGCCAGGACGCCCCCCATCGCCACGGCGACGCGCCTTTTCATCGACTTGAGCTCGGTTTCGGGAGATTCGAAAGTTTTCAGGCAATGGGCGCTGCAGAAATAATAGGTCCGGCCCCCCTTCTCGGCGGTCAAGGCTTTGGACGTCTCCACGACCATGCCGCAGATGGGGTCTTTTTGTTTTTTCTCCAATCGCTCCATCGGACCTCCGATGACCTTAAGATCCTTGATAGACGACGCTGAAGACAAGATGTGGAAATCCTTCGCTCAGATCGGCGACCAAGTTTTCAATCCCGTGAACCTTGACGAAAACAAAACCGATCGACTTTTGCAAGGTGGAAACCTTGACCGTCGACGCATCGACCCCTTGCCTTTCGGAAAGCCGGCGTATGAGGTCCTCCGCCGTCTTCGAAGGAAGCGGGCCTTTCACCTTGAGAACCACAAATTCAAGGGCCTTGGGATCGGCCGCCACCTTTTGCGTCGCTTCGTACGAATAGACGGCGGCCCGGTTGTCTTCGCGACAGAGGCCGCAGGGCCAGGCGCGCCCGGGACACAGGAACGCCCCAAGAAGACCGAAGACGATCCATCTACTCCGAGGCATCGATCACTCCCATCGCCCCATGATGAGCGTCGGCAAATTCATGATCGACAAAGACATATTGTCCCTTTTCCGGAATCATGAACTCGACGATCGCCCCGTTGGAGGCGCCCAGAAGGACCGTCTGGAGACCCCTCATTTCATTGGCGGGATTTCCGTCCAACCAAACCCGGTCCAAGATCGTTCCGATCACATGAAAACTGGAGGTGTCGTTGGGGCCCGCATTGAGAACGTACAACCTGACCCTCTCTCCCACCTTCGCCTTCAACGGGTCATTAAGGTGGCGCTGAAATCGCCCGTTAAAGGTAACATAAGTCGGCTGTTTCTTTTCGACCGCCTCCATGTCGGTCTCGTAGATTCCATCGGGTCCGGGCTCCTTCATCGGATAAAACTCCGACTGAACGAGGGCGTATTCACGATCCACCTTCGTGGGGTATCCGTCTTTCGGCTCGACGATCGTCATGCCGTACATCCCTTTGGCGAGGTGCTGAAGGACCATCGTGGTGGCGCAGTGATACATGAAGACCCCGGGATAATTTGCATTCCATTCAAAGGTCAGCGTCTGGCCCGGATCGATCGTTCGATATTTGTCTTGTGGCGAGACCATCGCGGCGTGAAAGTCGATCGAGTGAGGCATCGGAAGCGAAAAGCCGACCGCTTCGGGGCTTCGATTCACAAGGGTGAAGATCACCTTGTCCCCCTGCCTCACATGGATCGTCGGACCGGGGGCGTCGTTCCCGAAGGTCCAGAGTCCCATTTTGACGTTGTCAAAAACTTCGACCTGTTTGTGCGTGACATCGAGTCGGACCTTGTGAACGACCCCCGGTGGAACCGGTTTGACCTCCGGAAGCAGCGCGACCGCATCTCCTTCAAAGTATTGGTTTCCCTTGGGCAGTTGATCCCCGAGTTGCGACGGGGGAGAGCCGTATTGGGTGCCGTACGTCGAAACCTTCCGTCCCTTCGTGCAACCGACCGCGAGAAAGATCGTCAACGGTATTAACAAGAGTCGATTCAGTTTCATAAATCCTCCTTATATTTAAAAAAATAACGTCAAAGGATCATCACCGGGCAACCGACCCGGTGAAGCAGGCCGACCAATTCAGCCTGGGTGCCCCTTCCGACGATCACGCAATCGATCTTTCGTTCCGGAACAATCCGGGCAATCACGTTGGCCGGCAGGCCCATTTGGGAGATCGTCTCAAAGGAGATCTTTCCGTCGGAAAATATTTGAAAGGTCTGAAGCGCATTTTTAAGTTTTTCCAACGATTGACGCCTGAGATCGTCGTGGGCCGTGATCAACCGGTCGGACGGAGAGACCGGAACCATGTAGGTACTCAAGAGCAAGATCTTAAACTCCCCTTCCCTCCCTTTGAGAAACGCCGAAAGGTCCTTCAGGGCCTGCTTGGGATCCTGATAAAAATCGATCGGTAATAGGACATTTTTCAAAACGGACACCTCATTCTGATTCGAGAATAAGGGAAAGGAAAAGAGAAAAGAATGACGGGAGCCGGTAAAAAAACCTGATAGAAATCAGACTTCGGAGGCTATTGAATCTCTTGGAGCCCTTCGGGTTTGAGGAGGATAATCTCCCGGCCGTCGATCTCAATCAGCCCCTCGTCTTTGAATTCGCTCAAACATCGGATGGTAGTCTCGGTCGCGGTCCCCGCGATCCCGGCCAGGTCGTCTCTCTGGATCGCCATCCGGAAGCTTGTCTTTTTATTTTGAGGGCCGCCTTCACGATAGCGGGCCTCCAGGCGCAGGAGGGCGTTCGCCACTTTTTTCCGGACCGTGTCGTAGGCGAGGCTCAAGAGTTGTCGTTCTTTTTCGGCGACATGACTCGCGAGTCTTTTAATGAACTGGTAGGCGACCTCCCGATTTTTATGGATGAGGGCCAGAAAATCGTCTTTCGGAATCTTGCAAATCTCCGAATCCTCAAGAGCCGCCGCCGAGTCGGCATAGTCGGTTTCCTTCAACAGCGGGATATAGCCGAAGAAGTCCCCCTCTTTGAAGAGACCGGTGACATACTCTTTGCCGTCTTCATGGACCTGGAATGTCTTGACCTTGCCCTGATTCAAAAAAAAGAGAAATTGGGCGCCGTCCCCTTCATGAAAGAGGGTCTCTTTTTTCTTGTACCGGACGACGGGGCGCTGCTGCGAAAGCGTTTCGAGGTCCTTGATCCCCCGCGCCCGATCGAGGAATTGATTCAGCCCTTCGAGACCCGACGCAGACTCCTTCTTGAGCCAATCGCTCTTTGTAAGCCTGATCTCGATCGTCTTGAGGAGATCGGTCTCTTCGAACGGTTTGGTCAGATAATCGTCGGCCCCGAGCTCCATCCCCTTTCGCCATTCGCTCTTCTCCGCCTTGGCGGTCAGAAAGATAAACGGAATGCCCGCCGTCTTCGGGTCTTTTCCCAAAATATGGAGGGCCCCGTAGCCGTCGAGCTTCGGCATCATGATGTCGCAGACGATCAGATCAGGAAGGATCTTCTGGGCGATCTCGACCCCTTCTTTTCCGTCCTTGGCGGTTGCGACCTCGTATCGGGCAAGTTCGAGGATCTCCGCCGTGTTTTCCCGCATCACCTTGTCATCTTCGATCAGCAGAATTTTTTTCATTTTCAACCCCCTCTCCCTTTTGGGGAGAGGGCCGGGGTGAGGGGGAGCGTCACGGTGAACGTCGCCCCCTTGTTTTCTCCGCTTGTATATTCGATCGTTCCCTTCATCAAGTCCAAGTAGCGTTTGACGATGTTGAGCCCGAGTCCGGTCCCCTGAATCGCCGTGGCGTTCCGGGCGCGGAAAAAACGCTCGAAGAGATGCCCTCGTTCCGATTCCGGAATGCCGATCCCCTTGTCACGCACGGAAAGAATGACCTTTGACCCCTCGACCTTGGTCTCAAAATGGATTTCTCCCCCTTCATGGGAATATTTAACGGCATTCGACAAGAGATTGAGCAGGATATTTCGCAACAGCTCTTGATCGAGGAAGACAGTTCCATGATCGGCGTCCTCGGAATGACGGTGAACAATGGTTTGCCCCTTCTTCGCGAGAGATTGCATCTCCTCCGTCAGATCCCGGGCGAATTCCTCGATTGAAAATGATCTGGGACGGCATTCGATCTTCCCCGCCTCCAATTTGTCGAGTGAAAGGAAGTCATTCAGGAGGGTGGTCAGGTTTCGGACCGAGGACTTGATCGTTTCGATATGTTTTTTCGCCTTTCCCGGATCGCCCGCCTGTTGATGCCGATCGATCAAAGAGACCGAAGTCAGGATGCCGGAGAGCGGAGTCCTGAATTCGTGCGAGGCCATCGAGACGAAACGCGATTTAAGCTCGCTCAAGTCCTTTTCCTTTTCCAACGCCTTCAAGACCTCCTCTTCCGCTTTCTTTCTTTGCTCCATTTCGCGCTGGAGATTCTCGTTCGTCTGCTGAA
>OBEQ011465763.1_pt1 | contig 22780 bp, 14 predicted proteins | sample 1670901 | NCBI WGS metagenome assembly OBEQ01 (sample SAMEA104232315, study PRJEB22302) | groundwater metagenome | biome: forest; feature: aquifer; material: groundwater | place: USA | collected 2011-08-07 | depth 5.4 m
CAAGATCATGCTCATTGCCGGTGAGAGTGTGCGCCTGACGGAGCAAGAACGCGGTTTTCTCACCGCGTTATCACGCTCCGATCCGAGTTACATCAAAACGACATGCCAATTGACGCTGTTTGTGCAGGCGCTCCTCACGCTCTATGCAGGCCCATCGCCGGAGGAGCGGACGCTGCGGGGTTTGCTGTCCACCTTTTTGCCGCCAGAACAAAACGCTTAATCCCACTCGCCAGTTGTCAAAGCCGATTAGATTATAATCTTTATGACTACAATTTAAAGCAAGGGCTCCTGTTGTTCCGCAGCACTTTAATTTTAACGTTACTAGGCCATTTTGTTGAATGGGGTTGGTTATGTTTGACAATTATTTAGAGGCAGGTATCACCGCACTTGCGAATACCCATCATTGTTATCCAGGTGCCTGGTTCATGGGACATACCGGCGCAGCAATTTTTTCCCTCTTTCAGCATGAAGAGGTTATTCCCGATCAAAGCGTCAATGGGAAGCATTATTTTTTTGCCAGCGATCAACTCCACATAATTACCCATGCACACGCGCTAAGGGAGCTACATAAATTGGGATACGAATCGCTTGCCAGTAAGGGCATTCGATCTTTAGAGAAGCAGATTTATCTCACTAAATTAAAAAAACCGCTTGAAAACAGGGTTAGCTATCAGGCCAGTAAAATGCTTGATCCAAGGGAGATCACGTTTTGGCAGAGAAACAAACGTGATCCACACCAAATTAAGTTAGCTTACTCAATACTGTCTATGTTGGATCTGGTCGATGAGAGTGAGCATATCGAGATTCTTTCGTCTGTTTCAAAATATTGGGAATTAACATCATAAGCAGCCTTATCAACCGTAGGCGATCGACTCAATTTGTAATGACACTTATTCCTACCCATCACATGGGTGATATCGCACTACATGAGAAATTCAGTACAAGGTAGCAAGCAATTTAACTTACTTTCGGAATTATCTAGGTTTGAATGCCCAACTCTTGTTATTGGTGGCGATGCTGATCCAATAGCACCGATAGGTTGCATCAATGAAATTATAGATGCTTTACCAACGCATTTAGTCACATCGTATCATTCATTGGCTGCCAGGTTTAATATTCGCCGTACAACTTGAAGAGCAAGATTGACGGTTCTTTTCTTAACCTTATCTTTTTTCAACCGGTGATTTTTAAAATCGAGCAGCGCTTCATCGAATATATCATTGATGTAGTACTTGAATTAATCGATTAAGCAATTCGATATCGGTTTCTTTAGGTTGTTGGGTAACGGATGAAATAACGAAATCTATTGTCAATAATAGTGAAACCTGCTGTATATAAAGCTTTACAATAGAGCATTGTACTAATTGAGCAAAGTAGTATTTGTGCAAATGCTTTTGTAACCAGTCTAAATTTTTTGTCACCTTAAACTCTAATCATCTTAAACTTGAATCATTTAAAAAATTGTTATTTAGAGAATATGGATGTCGAGCTTGAATGGGAAACGCATTTGAAAACATGACGATTGTCTGAGGCTTTTCCACGCTAGTACTAAGTACAAGGAGTATAACAATGACACCTTCTATTCGTAGTACGATCATCAAAAGTACGATCAAAGATTTCTCTCTACATTCTTCAAAAACCATTCCCGTAAGCAAATCTAGCCTTTGTACCCTCTTCGGTACTGCTCTTCTCTTACTACAGTCTGATATAACATTTGGTGTTGGACTAGACCAGCTCGAAGATTTAAACGGTCCACAGGATGCCGCAGCTGATATCATACAGGGCCCGGATGTCGGGGGTACACGGCCAGCACCTGCGCCGGAAAACACGCTGGGGTTATGCCCGAACATCAGCACGGCAAGCAGTAATCCGGCAGAAAGCGCTTTGGCGACAAGGTGTACCGAACTTGTCGTTTCGGCTGATCCATCCGGTACGGGAGGCGCTGGTAGCGCCTTTGACTTGGGGATGGCTCCTGAACAAGTCAAGAGCGCACTACAGCAAGTTGTCCCGGAGGAGACCGAAATTATCGGCGCCGGTGCCACCGATACCTCACACGACCAATTGACCAATGTTAAAGACAGGCTCCAATTCCTCCGTACCGCGATTCGCACGCAATCCGTTGTGGGAATGCACTTTGGTAATAGTCTGGATGAAGGCGCCGCTGCGGCGGATGGCTCCAGCCGCTGGGGTTCATTTATCAATGCCGGCTACGGTACTGGTGAAAAAGACCCAACGTTTAATGAAACTGGGTTTGACTATGATGCCTACGCCATCACGATCGGATCCGATTATCGCTTTAACGATAATCTCGTTGCAGGGCTTGCACTGGGAGTGACCAAATCAGATGTGACTATCGATCAAGGTGCTGGCGAATATGAAACCGATGGTGAAAACATTGCTCTCTATGGATTATATAATGGCGCATGGATTGAAGAGGGATGGCTGAAACAATCCCAATTTTATGTTGAAGGCGTCTTGACCCGCGGCGTCTTTGATTATGAAGGCCAGCGCGATATCAATTACGGTAGCGGCGCCTCATCTGTTATACGCACTGCAGAGAGCACAACTGACGGTGATCAATGGGCATGGAGTTTGGCGGCAGGTGTGAGCGCGCAAAGAGAGAGTTGGCATTTCAATTTTTATGGCCGTGCCGAGGGCGTGGATGCCGATATTGATGCCTATGATGAGACCGGGTCCGGCAATAGCACTGTTCCTACCGGGAACGAATGGGCAGTTCATGTCAACAAACAGGAACTAGAATCGCGTCAGCTTATACTGGGTGCGCAGGCCGCCTATGCTGCCAGCCAGACTTTCGGCGTACTTCAACCCTATGCGAGCCTCGAAGCACATCACGAATTCGACGATGAGGCACGCACCATTACCGCTTTCTATAGAGCAGATCCTTTTTTTGCAGCGGATGATCCCCGCTTCCCCATTCTTATACAAACGGATGACGCCGATAAGGATTTCTTTTTGATGACACTGGGTATCACCTTGGCGCTACAAGAGGGCAATCAGCTGTTTTTGAACTATGACACGTTATTGGCGTTGGAAGACGTAGAAAGCCATGTCATATCGGCTGGCCTGCGGTTCGAATTATAATGAATTAGTGGCCATTGCAGCGCGTTATCCCTTTGATCAAGTCAGTGAGCGCCAGGGTATCGAGAGGTTTTGTCAGATGACCATCACAGCCAGCGTTTTTGCATTCCTCAATCGCCTCGGTTGTTTCATTGGCTGTTAAAGCATAGATAGGTTTGCAGTAGCCTTGTGCTCGCAGGGCTCTCACTGCCGTCATGCCGTCCATAACTGGCATTTGCATATCCATTAAGATCAAGTCGAATGCCTTGGTCAGTGCGCTTGTCACTGCTTCTGCGCCGTTTTCAACAATCTCCACATCAGCTTTGGCTTTTTTAAGGTAGAGGGCAATGAGACCCTGATTATCTTCCGCCAATAATACGCGGGGAGCTCTGCTCGATTTTATTGGTGCTTCATGTATTGGTACTTCATGTATTGGTACTTCATGTATGGGTACGTCATATATTGGTGCTTCACCGCCATTAGCGGGTGGTTTTGGCAGGTAAATCGACATGACGGCGAACAGCATTTTTCGATCGATCGGTTTACGCAGGATCTGCTTAAATCCTACGGATTTGAACTCTGCAATTTCGGCATCGGTAGTTGTTGCCGTGATGGCAACGATAGGTAAATCAGGCTGTTGCTTTAACAGATTGACAGTCAACTCCACACCGTCAATTCTGGGCATGCGAATATCGGTAAAGATCAGATCAAAATGGTTGTTCTTACAGAGATCGAGGGCTTCTTGTCCGTCGCCGACGACAGTGACAGTTGCGCCCGTTCTTTCGATAATATCTTTCACCAGCCATTGGTTATCTTCGTTATCTTCGGCATAAAGTACATGGCCCAAAAACGTAACTTTTTCCTCTTTAACGGCCACACCCGGCAGGGATTGATGCCATTCGGTATTCTTCAGGGAGTCTGTGGCTACCGTGACGGTGAAGGTACTGCCTTGGCCATAAATGCTTTCAACAGAGATATCTCCGCCGAGTTTGTTGGCGAGCTGTTTGGAAAGGTGTAGCCCGAGTCCAGTACCGCCATAATTTCGCGTTGTGGAAGAGTCAGCTTGGCTAAATGCCTCAAATAGTTTGTCGGCTTGCTCTGGCTTTAGGCCGATTCCAGAATCTTGTACAGCAAAGCTGAGCAGTTCGCTCTCTTTGTCGCAGGACACGCTGACAGTGACACCGCCAGATTTGGTAAACTTTAAGGCGTTGCCACACAGATTAATTAAGCTCTGTTTGAGCCGGGTAGGGTCACTGGAAAAGATCTTGGGAACGGGAAACTGATAGTCGATATTAAAACGCAGCGCCTTTTGTTGGGCCATCAAGGCAAACGTGTCGTGAATTTCTGCGAGCAAGGGAAGCAGATGAATCTGAATGCACTCGATATCAATCTTCTGCGCCTCCAGTTTGGAGAGGTCAAGAATATCATTGATCAGTTGCAGCAGATGTTTTCCACCGCGATTGATGGCATCAAAGTGCCTATCCTTCTCTTCACTCGCAAGACCGGCATCTTTGCCGGTTTCAGAGTATCCCAAAATGGCGGTCAGTGGTGTGCGAAACTCATGGCTCATGCTGGCAAAGAACTGACTCTTGGCCTTGTGCTTTGCATCGCTGATCTGTTGACTCATGATGGCTTCAGCGCGCTCGGTTTCTGCTTGTTCTTTTAGCTTTCTTTCGGAGATATCAATCATCGAGCCCTCCGTTCCGATGGGCTGTCCTGCTTCGCTCTGCAGCAAGCGCATTGTTATGGAAACCCAAATGCGCTCACGTGATACTGGCTTAATAATTTCGGCTTCATAATCTTTAACAAATCCATATTTTTTTAACTCAATGGGGAGCGTGGACTGCACCTCCGGTGAGAAGCCTGCGAGAGGATTACTGATCATTCTCTTGTCGTCGGCATGTTCATAGCCGATGAGATTGGCAAAGGCATCATTACATTTCAGCAGCTTGGAATTGAAATCATATTGAAATAAGCCTTCAATGGAACTGTTATAGATATTTTCATATTTTTTAAGGTTATCAATCGCCGCTTGTTGCGCTATGCGAGTCTGTGCCGCCAGGGCCAGAGACAGCATTAGTGCTTCACCTAAAAATCCGCTGTGCAGCGACCAAAGAGTAATGTCATTCATGGGGAGTATGCCGTGTAGCATCAGCAAATAAACTGTCGCTCCCACCATTGCAGATGTCTCAGCGACGATTAAGTAGCGGGCTGTGGGAATCCCTCTATAGATAGCGCAGACCAGTGTCGCAATTGCGATGGGTATGGTAATGCCGGCGTAGAGCTGGGTTACGAAACTGGCTTGACTTTGATTAGATGTCAGGCCGCTATACATCACTGTTGCGCCACCAATCCAAAACATTATCAAAAAGCATTTGCGCTGGGTCGGTGCAAATTTCAAATGGTCTAAGGCATGCCACACAAACGCTAAATACAAAAAGGCGAGTAGGGCGCTGATGCAACTGCTGAAGCGTCGTTCGGCCTCAGGCGAATCTGGGAATAGCCAGAGTAGGCTAGATCCATCAATAGCACCCCAGCCGAGTAGTACAGCAGTTAGAAACAGCAGATAAATCCCATAAAGTGGTTGTCTGAGCAAGACAAATAAGCAGGCGTTATAGACTAGCAAGGCAAACATCATGGCGTAGAACGCGATCATCAACGCAGTAACACGGTGTTTTTCCGCTATGAAGCGTTCATTCGTGAGCACTGTTAAAGGTAACAGGGCTGGCCAACTGGCTTTACTGTTGTCTGCGAGGCCCACTAGCGTATAGTGAGTTTCGGTTTCACTTAATTGAAACGCATAACGTAGACTTGCTATATCCCTTGAATTAAATGGATGGAGACTTCCAATAGCAATATGCCGAGAGTGTGTCATTGATGGCGCAGTTGTATTGTTGGAATTACTCTCTGTCGATAACCAAATCGAGAAATCAAACAGCACTTGTGGATGAGTTGATAACAATATGACTGGCTTGAGCTTGGGTAGATGGTTTGCAAAGTTCAATCTGATTCGAATCCAATAGCGACTTTTGATGTTCTTACCGATGAACACCGGCGCTGAATTTAACTGCCATTGATTTTCAAATTTGCCAGATTGGACATCATCCAATGATAGGGTATGTTCTGGATCTTCGAGATATTCAATATAAGGCGCCAAATCAAAAGGTTTATCCAAATCATCAATAACTGCCATTGGCCGATCGGCAAAGGCCAATGACGCAGCCAGCCAAAGAAGGCTAACGATAAGTGATTGCGTTGTCTGGCAGCGTTTCAATTTCTACTTACTCGCTGGAGATTACATTACTAAAGTATAGATATTAGGCTTGTTTTATTTACACGGAAGGCTAAAGGCAATAGCAAGCCATAAGACTTATTTGCGGTAACCGAGTCTATTCCTCATGTCTAAAGCTAATATCGCGAGGTTAGATCGGTTCTCCTGTGAAATGTTGGTAGAGGTAATTGGCATAGGCTTAACTGATATTCAGAAGCCGGAATAATTTCAGGTTTTGCCAATCTGCTACGGATGGATATCGGATGATGCTAAATGTCGAATTGTTGATTGTAGGAAGTGGTGCTGGAGCCATGTTCGCCGCGATAAAAGCGCAAGCCAAGGGCGCCAATGTGTTGGTTATTGAAAAGAGCGAATACTACGGCGGTAGCTCCGCCTTAGGGGCGGGCGGGATGTGGATTCCTAACAATGATCTCGCAGCACAACTTGGAATACGAGACTCCGCACAACACTGTAAAGATTACTTGAACGCCCTGGCAGTGAAAACCTACGCACCCCAGCCGGTACCTGGGTCGGTAACGATTGCTATCGAAAAGTATGTCACCGAAGCGAATGGCATGTATAGAGATCTGCTCAATCTCACCGCCTACCGAGGCTCGTTAAATGAGATAGGTGATTTTTACTCTGAACTAAGCGGCGGCAAAAAAATTGGCAGGGCGATATTTCCCGATATGTACGATGGCAAGAATCTGCGCAGGGAATTTCATAAGCTCCAAAAATCTCATCCACTCTACAGTGCCTGGCTCGATGCCGTGGGATTGGAAGTCAACAATCGAACCTATTACGATGTCATTCGCCGCTCGAGTATTTCAAAATTTAAGATTGAATGGTTTTTGGAGACACTGTTCATCATCGCCAGAGCCTTCATCAAATATCTCTTCAATTTCGACGCGCGCTTTAAAGTGGGCTGGCGCGATTCCATGTGTGCCGGCGGCCGGTCGCTAGTCGCGGTATTGCGTGAGGAGCTGCTAAGAAAAAATATTCCTCTGTGGACTGAATGTTCCCTGGAGCAGCTTGAGGTTAATCCCCAGGGAGTGGTTATCGGCGCCCATGTAAAAAGAGGCGCGACGCGAGAGCATATTCGAACGAATAAAGCAGTGCTGCTCGCCTGCGGCGGTTATCCGCGCAATCAACAGTATAGAAATACTCATGTTCATGGCAGCTCTGCAGCCTGGAGCGCATCAGTTCATACCAACAGTGGCGACGGAATTGAAATTGCCGTGCGAGACGCTAACGCCACAATGGATTTAATGGATAAACTTTGGGGTATTCCGACGACACTCATTCCGGGTCATGATAAAGCCTGGCCCATGTTTATCGAGCGCGGCATTCCCAACAGCATCATTGTAAACTCCGATGGAAAACGCTTTGTCAATGAATCCGCGCATTATTTCGATGTCGGTGCCAGTATCATGCAGCAGTTCAAAGCCAATAAACGCTGCTTTTATCTCTGTGACGCCGATGCGCGAAGGCACTACTTCTTATTTTCGATGTGGCCCGGTTTTATTCAGCCGGACTGGTTTATTACGTTGGCAACGACTTTAATTAACTTCATCTCGGTGCCCTTAAGAAAATTTTTACCGAATTGGTTGTACTACATTGATTGGTGGTCCTACGTGAAGAAGGCACCCACCCTTGACGTACTGGCAGCGAGCATCGGCATCAATCCCGCCACATTGAGTGCAACGGTCAATGAATTTAATGCGCAAGCGAGAGAAGGTGTGGACAGAGATTTCCACAGAGGAGAAACAGCGCAAGACATCTATGCCTCAGGGACTCCGGTGACGATGACTCGCGTGTTCAACTCCGCGGTTTCGCCGCTGGATAACGGGCCGTTTTACGTCGTCGAAATCCACCCCGGTGACATTGGAACCGTGGGAGGGCTGGCGACCAATGAAGTTGGGCAGGTTAAGAATAACAGCGGAGGGCTGATTAAAGGTCTGTATGCAGCGGGAAATTGTGCCGCGTCACCGTTGGGACCTATGTATCCAGGACCGGGCGGAACGATCGGACCCTCGATGGTATTTTCTTATCTTGCCATTATGGATGCTTATCCTTGATGAGTGTTGGCGTCCTTTCCAGAGAGTGTCCTTTCCAGAGAGTGGCAACCAGTGAATTTAGAAGAGCTCACCCACCGGTAGTGAAAATCTATTTGCAACCATAAAATCATTAGATATGACTGTTAAATTCTGCAGGGGTAACTTTACAGTTTTTATGCTCGGTCTTTTTCGACATCTATCAGGTTTCGTTCTTTCCACTGCAATAGCCGGTATTTCACCTGCCTTTTCAAGGCTCAGTTTAAAACTATCTTCATTGGTGCAACCATGAGTTTTCACCAATAAAACTAGATGGCCATCCGTTATTTCAAGCCCATAAAGCACCTCCATATGATCATTCGCTGAGATATTAAAAGAGAACGTTGTCAGTAAAAGAGTAAGAAGATATTTCATCGTTGTGCCTATAGTAGTAGCCCTCTCGACAAATAAAAGGGCATTAGTGCCCTTCTATTGTCGGCTATTCGCTTTAGAACTTTCGTCTAACCAATCCAAGTAGTGCTAGTGCGGCTATAAGTGGAATGCCGCATGAACCCCCAGCAGCAGACTTATCCGTTACATCATCAACAACCAGCCCAACTTTTTCTCCTAATGTGGGTCGCGTTGAATTTTCAGCCGTAGACGTGTCAGTATCATCTGCTAATACTTCTTCGTCTCGATCGCATTTATCGCAGTTATCCATTTCTGCCTCATTGATGAAATGAATTCCGCTAACCGTTGCAGAAACTGGCTGAGTGTTTTCATCATCAGCGACTAACATCCAGTAGATGGTGTGCTCGCCTTCACTTAGATAAATTTCGTCAGCATTATTTTCATCTTCCTCATCTGTCTCGTAGACAGACTCGCCATCAACTCCAAAGACCAGATAGTGTGAATCTGCCCCACCCGTTACTAAACTTTCATACTGCAGCAGTCCTGGACCGGTAAACTTAGCAGAGAGTATTCCCAACTCGCCGTAAGCGCCGCCCGACACGGTTAGTTGATTTGTTTCGGCGTCATAACTCCAGGGTATGTCACCCCCGGTAAACAAAGCGAGATTTTCCTGTGGGCCTGATGCCAAGGGTTTAACTTGAGCGCCAGTGAGAATGATAGCAGCGGTCTCGTCATCATCTGAATTGATAAGCAGCTCTACACTGCTTGAACTATTCTCCACGGAACTATAAATAATATTAACAGTGCATTGCTCATCTTCTTGTAATGTTTCGCCTATACACGATTCCTCGCCCAATTCAAAAGATTCATCACTTTCAAGGTCAAGATCATAAATTGTAAGCGGCGCTTGTGTGTAATTACTAATAACTACTTCTTTCGTTAACGGATCCGCGTTCTCTGCTAGCAACAATAAATCAGAGGGTATGTCTAAACCAGTATACATCGAGGGTTCTGCTTCGCAGGATGGGTCAAACCACACACTCTCTTCTAAGCCGTCCTCTAAGCTGTTTTCTAAGTACCCGATAACATCATATAAATTATCAATGAGATCTTCTTCTCTTGATCGTCGCTTTCTTTCACAAGGGAAGCCATCTTCGTCGACATATTCCCATTCGGCATCAAATTCGTCTTGCCAAAATTCATCGGCGTCAGCGCCCACTGGACGTCCTGCTATTGCTTCATTTATCCAATCCATATAATTATCAACTTTGGTATAGACACCATAGCGACCTGGCTCAGCGCATTCAGCGCCAAAACTCACCACGCCGACTTGATAAAATTGGCCATCTAATTTATAGACCAAGGGGCCCCCACTATCGCCATAACAAGCATCTTTTCCGCTATCATCAACAGCTGCGCAGAGCATATTGTCTGTAATGGGGTCGACTTCATCAAACTCCTCTACCATTGTGGCATTACATATATTGTTGTTCGACAAATTTACGTTAGCCTCCTGTAACTTGTCTGGAATAGCATCGCTGTCGATAGAAGTTACTCCCCACCCCATAACTGTTAGCGCAGTTCCATCGGCAAGTGCTGCCAGCCGCTCATGACTGATAATCGAGATCGGCGCATTCGTTACCGGCGCAGCTAGCTGCACCAGCGCAATATCATTGTCAGAGTTATCCTGATTGTAATCTGGATGTATATAGATTTGGGCAACATCGACCTTTTTGCCAGTATCCGCTTCATCCACTAAATTGTATTCACTAACCACTAACTGCAGGTCAGTGGCATCCGTCCCTGCAACACAATGGGCGGCAGTTATTGCGAGACTATCGCTAATCAAAGATGCGCCACAGATATGCTCATTGTCATCTTTTATTTGCAGTGAACTCATCCAGGGATAGGTATTCGGTGTGGCATCTTGGCCGCCAATAATTTTTACGGTTTTTTCTGAACCAAACGCATTGACACTCGCCAATGTTGCTGCAGCTATCGCCGAGACCATGACGCATTGCTTAAATTTTTTCATTTCTATTACTCCATGATTGTTGTTTATTACTTTCATCATTGGAGACGCCAGCCAAAAGCGATTGAGGAGCTGACGGAACAAAATTTTTCACAACATTTTAGAAATGTTAGCTATGTCACAAAGGAATTTATTTCTTTTTGAAATTTGTTTAACCTAAAATTCGTACTCTGCCACTATTTCAAAGGTTCGCGCTTTGCCTTTACTCGCCCAGAAGGGCACATTATTGAAAACACCATCATCGTAGGATTCGTTAAATAGATTTTTGATATGTAAGTCGATGTGCAAACTATCTCTATAGAGATAATAAAAACTCGCATCAGTCCGTGAATAGCTCTCTAACAAAACATCGTTTTCATCATTGGCATAACGATCACCGACAATTTTATAGCCCAAACCTACGCCTAATACGATGTCTTCTTGGTAGATTGTTTGATAACTGGTCCATAACTTCCAAACTTGGCCAGGCGTAACTCTCGGTTCATTGCCCGCAATTGAATCGCTAGGGTCATCATCATTACTCTCTACTATGACTGCGTCAGTATGATTGTATGAGAGGATCAGCTGCCAATCGGCACGAATCTCTCCCACCAGATCACACTCGAAACCACGATTACGCTGTTTAAGAGTGCGGGACACAATATTATCTTTTGTCACCTGGTAAACTGCACAGGAACTCTGGATGTCGCTCGCAAACCAATTTTGTTTTAATCCCAGTTCAACTTGATTCGAGTGCGAAGGGTTCGGAATAGAGATAAATTCATATTCATAGGTTTCTTCAGTGTCCTCATCAAAATATCTTTGTTCTTCCCTGTCGAACTGTGGGGTAAATGCTTCACTGTAATTAGCGTAGAGGCTACTCTTTGCCGTTAAATTAACAACCACGCCGGCGCGGCTTGAAAATTCTTCTATCGTCTTAGTAAAAGGTTTGTCCGCCGATTTTGATGCAATCTGTAAGTAGTCAAATCTACCGCCAAAGATTAGTGTTGTGCGTTCACCGATATCAAAAATCCATTGGGTGAAAATACCAATATTATCTTCCACAACATTAATGGGAGTATCACCCTCACTAATCGACAGAAATTGATCCTCTGCATTAAAGGTGCTTCTTGTATCATGTGTTTGCCAAATCAATTGTTCAGGTCTAGTGTGGCTCACATTGACGCCATACAACTGTTCTATGTCGATCCCAGTCAATTTAAAGGCTTTTAACGCGGTCATCTCACTACTGTAAAAAACCGCATTGTTGCCGATGCTAACGTCAAAGGTTTCTATATCATCTGTTGTAAGTGTAAGGTCTGCAGCAGCAAACTCTAACGCCTCAAGCGCTGCTTCAATATCATCTTCGTCATCTAAGTCGTTGGCATTTTCAAATTCTGCAATGGCATCATTGAGATCAAGCAATGCATCTTCTTTAATGAAAGGATAACGAATAACACTGGAAGCATTATACTTGTCATACTGAAATTCAACATTAATACCCCAGCCGTTGATATCTAAATTTTCCAACATGAGTTGTAGATTTTGCATATCAAACTCCACCATGGTTTTAAGATCAGAATCGATGTAATCGATGAGTAAGAACTTTCCATCTAATTCTGCCACCTGAATCTCTCGCTTGATTTCGTTAACAGGCGTGCCGAAGCGCTGCGCCGTAGCTTGAGTCTGGAAACGGTAATTACAACTCAGTGAAGCGCCATCGTCCAATTCACGCTCCAAGGCAAGTGATACACCGGCATTATCATCTTGATTGAAATCGCTGCTTTGGCCCTCTTGCTGACCAAACAGGATTATTCGCCCCCCAAGGTTCTCCATGAGTTGATCTGAGACATCAATTACTGTTCGCTGGTATTCTGCATCGCTGATTTCAAGTTTGATTGACTGATAGGGCTCAAACAAGGGTCGCTTCAACATCATGTTAATCACGCCACCCGGTTCCATACGCCCGTACAATACCGAGGTGGGGCCTTTAACCAATTCTATTTTATCAATAAAGGCGATATCGGGTGGGCGTATATAGGCATGCGAGGCGAAACCATTTATTTTTAGCGCGGGAAAGGCAAAACCTCGCAAACGCAATTCATTAAAAACTCCCGAACTGGCTTCAAGAAAATCGACTGAGCTGGCGAATTGACTGACTTCAGAATAGTCTCTGGGGGCGGTATCGCGGATGAGTTGTTCCGACAGGACGTTAACAACTTGTGGCGTCGCCAAAAAGTCTCTTTGGGTTTTAGTGCTTGAAGCCGTCACTCCTAATCGATAGGGTGAAATGAGTTTGGCCACAACCATGACTTCTGGCAAATTATCAACGAGGGTTGTGACTTTTTGGAGAGTCTTAGTTTTGGCAGGCAAGGTTTGCAAATTAAAATACAACGCCGCTTGCGCCCTGACTTTCTCAATCGTAATAGCTCGTTCTGTAGTGAATCGCGCTTTAAGCCCCGTACCTTCAAATAAATGGTCTAACGCTTCAACTAACGTATACTCGCCTTTAAGTTCATTCGCCATGATGCCTGCAGCTATGTCTGTCATAAAAACCACTTCCAGATTTCGCACCACAGCAAACGCCAAGATAGCTTCTTGCAAAGGCAAGGTTTCAATATTAAAAAAATATTTCTCCGGCAATTCTGCTCTAGCTAAAGGCACATCAATAATATTTACAATTACCATGAGATAGGCGACCAAGAAATAGCATCCCTTTACCAATTGCATCATTTCTCTATATACCATACCTCGTATATTATTTGCCGCAGGCTGCAATGAATTTCTGCCAAGGAAAGCGCTAAGAAACATCACCAGTAAAAAAACCTCATTGACTCTTTACTACGACTAATAAAGGTGTCATTTCAATAACATCTACCGAAAGGCTTTTTTCAATCGTCTCAAGTGTTGCCAAAGGATCGGTGAGATTGAATACCCCTGTGACTTTTAAATTCGCTATCGACTCGTCCAGAATGAGAATATGGCCCTGGTAATAGCGATTCAATTCCTCGACAACTTCTCCTAAAGGCCGGCCTCTAAAAATTAAACGTTGCTGCTGCCAGGCTTTAACTACAGTGGAATCCACTAATGTCACAGGACTAAACGATTTATTTTTGAAGCTGATTTGCTGTGATTCTAATAGGGTACGGCGATCAGAAGATTGTTGTGTAATAGCCTCAACTTTAACTTGATGCTCGGTGACGGTGATTTCCGTTTTGTCAGCCATCAGGCGAATATTAAATGCTGTGCCCAACGCCGTGGTCTCGATATCATTGGCTGATACCACAAAAGGTCTGTCGGCATTTTTAGCCACCTGGAAAAACGCCTCGCCTCGAAGTAACTTTATACGGCGTTCATTGGCAGAATAGTAAAGCCTAAGCGCTGAATCAGTATTGAGCCTTACCTCGCTACCATCGCTGAGCTGGACCAGACGCTGCTCACCAACGCCTGTTCTATAATCTGACTCAAGCCAGAGTAAGCCGCGCTCGCCAAACAACAGTGCAGCCAATACAAGACTTGCTGCTAGGGCAGCGCCTTGGATCCAAGAAACGGGCAGAGGAAACCCGAGCTTTGTGGTCCGAAGTAGCTCTGTTGCTTGCGGCTTGATCGCGACCACTTTAGCAGTTGACGGCTGGGCAATCTTAGCTATTTCATTAATTTGCTCCAACTTACTGCTGTCAGCCAGTTTTTCTGCACTCTGTCCCATTTCCATCCAGAGCTGTTCAATTTCAGCAAAAGCAATTTGATGAAGATCGCTTTCTGTTAACCACTGAACAAAGGCGTCTTCATCCGCGGCCTGAACATCATCCAGCTCTAACCGTACGAGCCACTCAGCAGCCTGCTCTTTAATTCTTTGCGGGATCATATCGCCAGTTTCGTTCATCACCATTCTCTTTGTTTCTCTTCTGTAGACGCCGCTCGGAGGAATTTGAGGACCTCTATAAGACAATTTAATTACCCTTCGCCCAGATAATCTTCCATTTTACTTTGGCAATACAAAAGCGCTTTTCTCAGATGTTTTTCAACCATATTTGACGAAATACCCAGACGCTCAGCGATTTCATTCTTTTCCAACTGCTCGTACCGACACAACTTAAAAACCTCCTGACACTTTGCGGGCAATTCATTGATCGCCGCCTCCACTACAGCCAAACGCTCACATTGCAGAGCAATCAGCTCTGGGGTTCGGTGGTCAATATCCTGCTCTTCGAGTTCAGCTGCAGCCTCATGCTTTTTGTCTCGACGGGATTGAGCGCGATAATAATCGGCCATCAGATTATTGGCTGCTCGGTATAAAAATGCGCGATGCGCCGTAATTGCGCTGGCTGACTGATAGGAATCAAGTTTGAGGTAGAGTTCGTGCAGGAGATCCTGGGCCAAATCCGGAGTCGATAGCCTCTTCAGCATAAAATTGAGTAATTCAGCCTTATATTTCTCGAAGGCTGATAGCAATTCCTGATCCAAGCACAACGTCCTTTTGGGGTTTTAGTTTGGTTTTCAGGGATTATAGTCGAATAAGGAATTTTTACTTGGAGGAACCATCCGAGCAATTAATCAAAAACATTTATTGCGGTCAATTTCCGCACCAGAAAAGGTGGCTGTCCCAATTAATTCAGTCCCAATTAATTCAGCCGATTATTTTTAGAAGTTAATCTCCGTAACGATATCTGCACGCTATAACAGTTAAGTGTTTGTCTTTAGTCCACTCGGAGCGAAGCTACAATAAGCGACATTTAGAAACTTAAATCGTGAGCAAAACCAGAGATGCGCCGTATACTCATGCTTAGATCCTATCCGTGTGAAAATCCATGGTGATTTGAAAACCGCAGGCATGGGCGTATTTTTTTAACGTGCTCCAACTCGGGTTGGAGTTGCCTTTTTCGAGTCGGCAAATATTGCTTTTACGGGTGCCCATCCGCTCTGCCAACTGTTCTTGAGTTAATCCGGCGGCGACTCTCATTTTCAACAGTTTATCGATCATGTCAAATTCATCTTCAAGCGCTTCATATTCGCGTTTAACTTTCGGATTTTGAAGCGCACGCTTTTTTAACTGTTGTAACTTGCTCATTTGATTACCTCGGCCATGCGTGATTTTGCTAAGTCCAATTCTTTTTTTGGTGTTTTCTGCGTTTTCTTCACAAAGGCATGTAAAACGTAAACACGTTGACCTTTCATGTAACAGTATAATGCTCTGCCAATCCCCTCGCTGGCTTTTGCTCTGACTTCAAAGAGACCGTCACCCATGGGTGTTGTATGGGGAGCACCTAAATTTGCGCCGTACTGCTCCATCAACTCTAACAGCTTCAACATTCGCGCTTGTAATTTTGGCGGCATCTTGAGGATGGTATCTTCCACCCCATCATAAAAATCAATGGTCCATGGCATTGAGTATTTCCTTATAGGTTATCATATATGATAACACGATAATTTTGCATTTCCTAGTGTCTCTGGCCATAAGTGATGCAAGAGATTTCAATGGGAGTACAATGGAATTTAATTCCATTCCATATCGCATACAGCTGCATCTTATCGATGGGTTTACTCAGATAACCGGTAAATACCTCCCTGTCGTTGGGACCCCGCTTGGCTAGAGCGCTGGCGCTGCAGGCGATCACGGGCAGGTCTGCATATGTATTAATGCTGTCAGTCTTGCTGTATTTAAGGGTTTGCTAAGATGACCATCACAGCCAGCATGTTTGCACTCTGCAATGGCTTCTGCCGAATCGTTGGCGGTTAAGGCATAAATCGGCTTTTTATAGCCCTGTGCTCGCAGGGAGCGCACCGCCGTCATGCCATCCATCACCGGCATCTGCATGTCCATTAAGATCAGATCAAAGTCACCGGTCAATGCTTTCTCTATGGCCTCCACACCATTTTCCACAATCTCGACTTGCGCGTGGGCTTTTTTAAGGTAGAGTGCAATCAAGCCCTGGTTATCCAGATTATCTTCCGCTAATAGCACGCGAATGGCATTGGTCGCTGGTGCTTTTACTGCTTGTGGCTTAGGAAGATAAGTTTGCATCACGTCATAAATTACCTGCCGATCGATGGGCTTGCGCAGAATGCGTTTAAACCCAACCGAGGTAAGCTCGGCAATCTCCGAATCCAGCAGAGTAGCAGTGATCGCCACGACCGGCAGCGCGGCATTGTTGGCGAGCAGACGTTTTGTCAGTTCAACCCCGTCGAGTATCGGCATGCGCACATCGGTCAGCACCAAATCAAAGTTTTTTACCGCACATAGCTCAAGGGCGCGCTGCCCATTGCTCACAATCGTGATCTCGGCGCCGGTGCGCTCCACGATGGTTTTTACCAAGCGTTGATTGTCTTCATTGTCTTCGGCATAAAGTACCGTGCCGCTGAGCGTAGGTACGACTATATCGATGGCGGGACTGCTTTTCTTATTCTGGGGAGGTTGTTCCAGCCATTCACAATTGAGCAGGGAATCCGTGGCCACGGTGAAGTCGAAGCGATTACCTGTGCCTATCACCGTGGTTGCTGTGAGGTCGCCGCCCAGTTTATTGGCCAGCTGTTTTGAAAGATGTAGTCCCAATCCGCTTGCGGCATAGCTGCGCAGGGTGCTGTCTTCAGCTTGGTTAAACACATCGAACAGGTGCGCCAACTGTTCCGGTGTCAAACTTGTAGCGGAATCTTGTACGGTAAAGCGCATGAATTGCAGTTCTTTCTCGCAAGCAATAGATAAGGTGATCTGGCCGCTTGCCGTTTGTCTTATAGCGTTGCTGCAAAGATTGATCAACACCTGCTTGATGCGAGTTGCATCGTTAGTGATGATTTTCGGCAGGGGAAAATGATAGTCAACTTCAAACCGCTGATGGGTGGTGTCGACCAGTACGTCAATGGTTTCTTTCACATCCTCCACCAAGGGCAGTAACAACACCGGCTGTTGTTCCACCTCCAGCTTTTGCGCCTCCACTTTGGAGAGATCCAGCAGATCATTGATGATCTGCAACAGCTGCTTGCCGCTGCGGTGAATGCGGTTGGCTGCAGTCTTGATAAATTCCATTTCCACCTGGGCGTTGTCCGCCGCGTCGGCGTAGCCCAAGATCGCCGTGAGTGGCGTGCGCAGTTCATGACTCATGCTGGCAAAGAATTTTGATCTGGCCTGGTTGTTGGCGATCACTACCAGCTTTTCCTGTTCGGCTTTTTCCTTCAATTTGCGTTCGGTGATATCAACCATGGAACCTTCGACGGCGTAGGGTGTGCCTCGCTCGTCGTTGATCAGGCGTAGGGTAGCGGAGACCCAAATTTCTTCCTGGGTTAATTCGCTCACGAGAGGAATCTCAAAATCAGTTAAAAAGCCTTGCTTGAAAAGCGGTACGATGAGTTCCTGATTGGTCCACAGGCGTGAGGTATGCGCTTCTGCATTGCCGCCTTTTATCAGCTCTTCGCTACTGCTGAAGCCGAATAGTTTTGCCATGGCGTTGTTGCATTTGAGGGTGTTGTTTAGCAGATTAAATTCAAAAAGACCTTCGACGGAATCTTCGTAGAGGAGTTCGTATTGCTGGAGATGATCGATGGCCTGTTGCTGGGCGAGGCGGGTGCGTTCGGCCATGGCAAGTGACAGCAACAGAGCTTCGCACATAATACCTAAATGCAGAGACCAAAAGGTAAATTCGTTAATCGGCAAGTGGCCATTCAGCATCAGCATAAAGAGGGCACCACCAGTGACCGTGCAGATCTCAGCGATCATCAGATAGTTTGCGATAGGCAAGTGTTGACGCATCGCAGCAATGATTGCAACGATGATGATGAGCATGCTTAGAGATCCGAATTGGGTCGTGGCAATATTTGCGTAGTTCATAAAGGGCGTAAAGCTGTTGTGAAGCGCAATGAACAGACCGAACCAAAAAACGTAATGAAATAACTTCGCTAGGCGTGGAGAAAATTGCAATCTATCCAGAGTCTCCCACACAAACATGAGATAGAACAAACTGATAATGGCGCCATTTACCATGGTGAATCGAAAATTAAATTGGTAATGATTGGACCAGAGCCAACGTATAGTTGAGCCATCAATATTGGCGCATGATAGAGTTGCCGCAGTTAGAAACAGCAGGTAAATACCATAGACCCGTTGCCGAAGTGAGAAAAACAAAAAACCATTATACAAAAGCATCGCCAACATGACCGCATAAAACGCTATCAGGAATGTTCTGTTTTGCCGGTCCGTTAGTTCGAACAGCTGTTGTGATAAAAGTAGCAAAGGCAATTGGCTGATATTTCCGGTTTTACCATTATCTATCGAACCCAAGATGGTATAGCTATCGGAATGCGCGGACAGATTGAACGCATACTGGTGGGATGCCATATCGCGATTGTAGAAGGGCTGTAAATGGCCGACTAAGAATTGCTGTCTGCTGCCATTCGCTTCAGGAATCCACAAGGTCAATTCGCCAAGTAAAGAGGGATGATTTGGTATGTACAAAACAGGCTTAAAATGCGAAAAATCTTTCTGATATCTTATCTGTATTTGAACCCAATAACGGCTTTCTTGATTACGCCCGATAAAATGTCGCTCTGTGTTGCGTTTCCAAAGATGTTCATAAGCGCCACTCTGCAATTTTTCATAGGTAAGGGTGTGGTCAGCATCGTCGATATACTCTACATAAGGATTGAGATCGAAGGGCTGATCGAGTTGATCGATCACCGCAACGGGATGTTCATTTGCACTGGCCACTCGAACAATGCCAAAAGACCAAGCTAAACAGGTCATCAAAAGTCTTTTCACACTACATGTGCGTTTTATTTGTAGGTTGGCGCTGAGCGTAGCGATGCCCAACATCATTGGCTTATACATGTTGGGCATCGCTACGCTCAGCGCCAACCTACGGCTTAGCAACAGCGACAGGGTTTTTATAACTGTGAAAAAACTGCATGCTCGGCTCATCACGCTACTCTCTCTCACTACGACGACGGAGAAACTGATTTAATGCAGCATAAAGCGCCTGCCGACTCACAGGCTTTCGCAAAACCTCTTTAAAGCCTATCGCCTTGAGTTCAGTGATCTCCTCATCCAGCAGCGTGGCAGTAATGGCGACGACCGGTAACGCAGAGTTCTTGCTCAGCAGGATCTTAGTCAGCTCGATACCGTCGAGAATCGGCATACGCACATCGGTCAGCACCAGATCCACCGGGTTCCGCTCACAATATTCCAGTGCTTTTTTACCATTGCCCACCGCCGTGATCGAAGCTCCAGTCAATTGCACCAGATCGCGAATGAGCAGTTGATTGTCTTCGTTGTCTTCGGCGTAGAGCACCTGGCCGGTTAAGCGTGGAATTGTATCGGGTAGACGTTTAACTTCATGAGCAAGATCACCCGCAAGCCATTCCACATTTGTTAAAGAACCGGTGGCAATGCTTAAGGTAAACGTGCTGCCTACCCCGTATTGGCTGGCGACACTGATCGCGCCGCCCAGCCGCTGCGCTAACTGCTGTGAGAGGTAGAGCCCGAGTCCGGTGCCACCGTAGTGTCGCGTGGTGGTGATATCCGCTTGGCCAAAGGCAGTAAAGAGTTTATTCATCTGTTCTGGCGTTAAACCGATGCCTGTATCGGTAATGGCAACCGACAGTTGCTGTTGCTCGCGGTCGCAGCTCACACTGATGGTAATGCCACCGGCTTCGGTAAATTTAATGGCGTTACCGCACAGATTGATAAGGATCTGCTTAATGCGGGTAGCATCACTGCTAAAAATTGTTGGCAGCGGATATTGATAGATGATATTGAGTTGCAGCCCCTTGTTCTCCACCAAAATATCCAGGGTATTTTTGACCTCTTCAATCAGTGGTGCCAGCCGAACCTGCCGGCATTCCACCTCAAGCCGCTGCTCCTCCACTTTGGAGAGGTCGAGCAGATCGTTGATAATCTGCAACAGATGTTTGCCGCTGTGTTGGATACGTGTGATGGCATTCTGAATAAAATTGGGCTCGACGGTGTCACTGAGAATTGCTTCGGAATAGCCCAAAATTGCCGTGAGCGGTGTGCGCAGCTCGTGGCTCATGCTGGCAAAGAACTGTGATCGAGCCTGGCTCTGTGATTGGATAAATAGCCGATCTTTGTCCGCTTGTTCTTTGAGTTTTTTTTCCGTGATATTTAGCATGGTGCCTTCCAGCACTGTGGGCTTGCCTTCGGGGTCTCGTTCAAGTACTTGCAAAGTAGTGGATACCCACACTTCCTGCTGGGTGGCGGTGCTGACAAGTGGCAATTCTAAGCCAGTGATGTAACCTCGTCGCGTCAACGGCTCCCATAACTCGCGGCTTTTCCAGATACCACGTGGAGTGAGATTGCCATCACTGGCGGCGATCAATGCCTCCTTGTTTTGGTAGCCGAATATGTGTGCCATGGCGTTATTGCAGCGCAGGGAGTTCTTGGGCAGATTGAACTGAAAGCGGCCTTTGATGGAGCCTTCATAGAGTTTTTCGAACTTTTGCAAATTATTGATAGCCTGTAGCTGGGAGAAGCGGGTATGAGCGGCTAAGGCAAGAGACAAGAGCAGAGATTCGCCGAGAAACCCTAGTTCAAAGGACCATAGTGTAAAGAGATTTACTGGTACGAATCCATAGAGAAGTAGGAAGAAAATTGTCGCTCCAAATAGAGTACTGATTTCTGCGAGCAATAGATATTTAGCAATGAATATTTTTCTTCGCAGCGCAGTTATAATACTCAAAAGCGCGAAAATCATTACCGGAACTGAATAAAATTGCGTGATCTTAGCCACTTGCTGATATGAAAAACTGAAAGCGCCATACAGGGTCACAACCACACCGAGCCAGAATAGATATCGAAACACCTTCTGCAATAGCTCAGAGAATTGAAATTTATCGAGAGTTACCGAAATGAAGGTGATATAGAATAGACCCAGTAAAAGACCAGCCAAAGAGATAAGGTAATAAAGACGCTCTGAACCAATATCCAAGATCAATTTAATTTCGCCATCCATAGTACTGCAGATGAAAATAGCCGAACTCAAAAACAGTAAATAGACCCCGTACATTGGCTTTTTTAAGGAGATAAACAAACAAGTGTTGTACAGCAAGAGGGCGAACATGATGGCATAAAACGCTGTCTGTATGTCTTGTGTTTGATTATTGGTTGCCTTGAGTTGCGCTTCAGTCAGCAGACTAAACGGCAATATCGCAGGAATGATGCCGCAATTGTCCACCCAACCGATAACGGAATAAACCGTTCGTTCAACAGGGAGGATGAATGAGTAACGCAGTACAGGAATATCCGCTTGTGGCGAAGGATGAAAATAACCGCTGTGAATTGGTTGCAGCACATTTCCCACAACGGGTGCAGTTGCATTCGGTATCCATAAATTAAGTTCCAGTAGATTACCTGGCTTATTAGGTAAGTAGAGCAAGGGCCTGAGCGCGGAAACATCTTCAGCATACCGCACAGTAAATCTAAACCAATAACGACTTTGGGCGTTGCGGCCCACAAAATACCGATCAGTATTGAGTTGCCACTTATCCTCAAATACACCGGCCTGAAGCTGTTCATAAGTAATCGAGCGGTCACTATCTTCGATATATTCAATATAGGGGCTGAGATCGAATGGCTCATTAAGATTCTCGATAACGGCAACCGGCGCATCGGCTGCAATGCACGAAGAGGCTAACCACAAAAAGACACTAACAGACCAATTTAAAAAATGTAGTTTACCCAAAGAAAAGCACTCGAGTTAGCACTGAGAAGATCTAAAGAGTTTCTAACACAATGAATTGAATTTACTCCTTCCCACTTCGCGAAAAATAGTTGCCTCCATCCTGGTAAGCCCTCTAATGAGTATAGATTTCTCAAGGAATAAGGCTGGCACATCTTAGCCGATGGTGAACTGTTTCTAAGATGTTTTTGCAGTAACCTAGTTATCAGCTTAGTCGATTTATACTTACAGACATTTGCATACAGAGTACCTAGTCAATCTGCTTTTAGTAATTTGGTGGGCAGTGCCCACCCTA
>OBEQ013024433.1_pt1 | contig 22779 bp, 15 predicted proteins | sample 1670901 | NCBI WGS metagenome assembly OBEQ01 (sample SAMEA104232315, study PRJEB22302) | groundwater metagenome | biome: forest; feature: aquifer; material: groundwater | place: USA | collected 2011-08-07 | depth 5.4 m
AGATCGTTCCAAAACACATTCGACGAACGCAGGCACCCACCAAACCCCCACGGCGGCTTTCCACCCTTGTCCCGACTTCCTCTCTCAAAACCGGACATTTCTAATTCCCGTATACCCGGACATTTCTATTTCCTGTTTACAATCAGGCGGACGATATTGACAAAAACCAAGAAACATGGCAATTTAGCCCCTTCGGTTTGGTCCGGAGATCGTTATTTCAGAGAAAGGGCCGTTTTCTGGCTTTTTTGAAGAAAAGCGATTCGTTCTCTCCCATTTTTTGAAGAAACCACGGCAGCGGACAAAAGGTTCGTTTGCCTCACATCCACCCGGAATGATCCGGGAGAAGGAGAAGTCATGAGGAATTCCCGATCGGCCGCCTGGTTGGCGGTGATGTGCGGCATCGCTGCCGCATCCGCACTTCGGTGCGGAAGCGTTCAGGACATCAAGCCCTGGCCGCCCTCGGCGGAAGGAGAGCTCGATCCCTCGACGCTCTGCGGGCCCTCAACCGAGTGGCGCGCGGACGAGGGAAAGTGCCGGCCCGCGTCGATGCCGGATGCCGGCGTCGAAGTGGACGCAGGTGTCGACGCTGGTCCGCTGCAATCTTTCGATGCGGGTCCCATGTCCGTCGATGCAAGCGTGCCGGACGCTTCGGTACCCGACGCCAGCACGACGCCGGACGCAAATATCTTCGACAGCGGTCCGGCGACCGATTCAGGCATCGTCGACCCTTCGCAGTTCTGCGGGGCCGGTACGGTGTTCGATCCATTGCGAGGTCAATGCGTGCTCGCGTCCGTGGACGGCGGATCTTTCTTCGTCGATGCGGGCCCGGTGCAATCTTTCGATGCCGGCCCGATTCAAGTCGATGCGGGTCCAGCCGCGGATGCTGGCTCTGTGTCGGTCGACGCCGGTTCATCGTTTGACACGGGCGGGGCCGATGCAGGTCCCGTGTCCGTCGATGCTGGTTCTGCACTCGTCGACGCGGGCCCGGTGCAATCTTTCGATGCCGGTTCTGTGTCCGTCGATGCGGGCATTCCATCAATGACGGACACCCTGGTCTTCACCTGGGTGCCGCCCACGGGAACCATCGTGAATTGGTTCGTCGCGCAATGCCAAGACCCGACCTGCGGCCAGGCAGTGTTCGACAACAGCGCCGCGACCGTTGCCCTGTCAAATCTCGCGTACACGCGGAGCTGGAACAATGCCTCGCGGCGATTCCGTTTCAATGCGAGCATTGCGCCGGCGGCAGGTTTGCCAGCCAATGTCTGGTCTTGTATGGGCCGGAACGCGACGGAAGGCGGGCTTACGGGGTCATTTTCACAAGCTCCAACCTTCGGCAGCCGCGCCTGCACGGTGGGTCGGTACTTCACGGCCAATGGGTGCGAAGACCTGTTCGACTGCCCATAGTCGCCGCTTTGCTCACGCTCTCGGAATCATTCGAGAGCGTGTTTTTATCTCGTCACCGCAATTTGAAAAACCGTTTCTCGCAATGACGAAGAAGAGTCTGTTACGTTCCTTCTCCCGCAATTCTAAACACTTCATCAATAGTCGTCAGCCCATCGATCGCTTTCAATAGCCCATCTTGCGTCATGGTTGTCATCCCTTGTTTTTTCGCTAATTCGCGCACCTGATATTCATTGATTGATTCAGACATGGCTGCGCGCACAAGGTCGTCCATCACGAGAATTTCATAAATACCCACGCGACCCTTGTACCCGCTCCCATTGCATGCATCGCATCCTTTGCCGTGGAAAAATATAAGCGTCGTAAGATCCGCAATTTTTTCCCCGGAGGCTTCAGGGATATCGCCAAGGATCTTTTTTACTTTTTCCTGTGTTTCCGGGTCAAGCGTCAACTTTTCCTTGCACGTTTCGCAAATTTTGCGCAGTAGGCGTTGACCGATGATGGCATTCATGGACGGGGAAAGCAAAAACGGTTTGACGCCCATGGAAATGAAGCGAGGAAGGGCGCCGGCGGCATCATTCGTGTGTAAAGTGGAAAGCATCAAATGGCCCGTGAGAGCGGCATTAATGGCCGTTTCAGCCGTTTCCAAATCGCGAATTTCACCGACCATCACAATATCGGGATCCTGACGCAAAATGGAGCGCAGGCCATTTGCGAATGTGTATTGTTTGGTGTGGTCTATTTGCGATTGGTTGATGCCTTCGAGCTTATATTCGATCGGGTCTTCCAAGGTGAGGATTTTAACGTCCGCCTTGTTCAATGTGCGCAAGATGGCATAGAGCGTCGTTGTTTTGCCGGACCCGGTCGGGCCGGTGGTGATAATCATCCCATGCGGCTTTTCCATTTCGCGTTCCAGTTTTTTCTGCGCAAGCGGGCGGAAGCCGAGCTTGCCGAAATCAACATTGATGGCCGATGGTTTCAAAATACGCATCACCACGGATTCCCCCCAGTTTGTCGGAATGGTGGACACGCGCACATCCGTATCGCCGTTTTTGAGAAAAATGGTAAAGCGGCCGTCTTGCGGACGCTCCGTGACATTTATTTTCAACCCGCTGATGAGCTTGATGCGGGAAATAATACGCTTCCACATTTCATGCGGCACGGACGCCACTTCCTGCAAGAGGCCATCCACACGGAAACGGACAATGACTTTTTTCTCTTCCGCTTCCACATGAACGTCGCTTGTGGAGAATTGCAAGGAGGCAGCCATGACAACGGTCATGATATCCGTGACCGATGCCGCACCGACGACGGTTTGAATGTCCTTATACGTTTTAAGCTGGGACTGGAAACGGCCGAGTTCTTCATCCGTCACCTTCACTCCCTTGATGATTTGTTTCACTTTTGGAAGAGCGTCATAGGCTTTGAGCGCAATGGCCAAGCTTTCTTCCGAAATAAGATACACGCCCCCGTGAGCCTTGGTGCGTTCCTCCAATTGATAGACGAGTTCTTTCACCGCCTGGTTTTTTGGGTCCAAAGCGCCCATGCGGAATTCCGTGCCCGTGAACAAAAAACACACGGTCTTTGCCGCATCGGCCTGTTCCTGTGGAATTTGGGTGAGCGCTTCCGGACTGATAGGGAACCCTTTCAAATTGACATAAGGAACCCCCAAGGCATTTGCCTGTCGATTCGTTTCCGTTTCTTTTTCTTTTGAACGGACTTCTTTCATTTTTTCTTCAAAAGCCTCCGTGACGGTTGGTTGGACAAAAGAACCCGACGCCCCCGCGGCGGCGGGCGCAGGTTTTTTGAGAAGATCTTCGATGCTGCCCGTTCCGGTGGACATAGGATATCTCCCGCATTGTACGGGATTCAACGGCGCGACGGAAGAGGCGCGTTGCCGCGCGCATCGAAAAACCGGCCCATGGGCCGGTTTTCATCGAATGTGCTTGGGATGAAACCACCGGCGCAGTTTTGCGACTACGGTTCGGCCCGTGAGAGGATGAGAAATGCGTTCATAAAAGCGGAACCAGACTGCATAACGGAAGGTGTTCAGGGCGCCAAAGAAAGCAAACAGAGCCGCGCAGAAAGCAAGGATCCCCATGGCCCCGACCAAACCCATGCCGATGAACCAGCCGCTTGAAATGGCAAGAGCCATGGCAAGGAAAGCCGGAATGAAGGCCAAAAGCACCGCCGCGGCAAAAACGAGAGTCCCAAGCCCACCCAGGACAAAAAGAAGCATCGCCGTTTCAAAAGCGGAGAGTCCATGCAAAAAGAAGAGGTGAAACGCTTTTTGAATAGAGGTTGGCACATCCGTATCTTTTTTAACGGCATGAATGCAGGCAAGCATCATAATGGCGTTTCCGGCAATGGCGAGAGGAGTATAGAGCAGGAGGGAAAGAGAAGCGATGAAGGACATGGTCCATCCATGGTCTTCTGTGTACAAAACGAGTGGGAGAGCGATGATCAACAAAAGAACAAATTGAAAGGCGCGAGAAAGCGCATTGAGCACAAAAAGCTCCCAGGCCTTTTCCCATCCGCGAGAAAGAAGATGGGAAAACGGAGATGGTTTTTTCTCCATGAGTCCCGCGATGAGTCCTCCTTGGCAGGTCAAAGCGAATGCAAGGCTAAAAATGGCAACAAGAATAAGAACGGTGAGGCTCGCTTGGGCGATCAGCGGATTTACGCGACAGGCATGGCTGATGGCGCGGCCCATGGGGAGCATGGCCTCGGACCACATTTCTGCATTACGCATTGTCCAAAAAGCGCCCAAATGCACGATGCGGCCCAAATAAGAAAAAACAGGTTCAATGGCGGCTCCGGAAAGAAGGACTCCCGCGAACAAACCAAAAACCCACAGCGGTCGGCGCTGTCGAGCGAGGAGCCATGCCTCCCCGAAAATGCGGCGATGGAACGCAGCAGGTGTTTTCTTTGTCTTCATATCCTCCGTATGAAGTGCTTATATTTTTCCTTCGGGCTTTTTCCCAAGCAAGGCTTCAAAGGCCTCTTTCTCAATCGTTTCTTTCTTCAGAAGCTCTTCGACCACACGGTCGAGCTTGACGCGTTCTGTGCGGATGATACCACGGGCCGTCTCCATGGCGCCACGGATGAGGCGGTCAATTTCCGCGTCAATGCGTTCTGCCGTCTTTTCCGAATAATTGCGCGGTTCGTGAATTTCCCTGCCAAGGAAAACCATTTCTTCCGATTCCCCGAATGTGCGCGGACCCAAATCACTGCTCATGCCATATCGCGTGATCATTTCACGGGCAAGATGCGTGGCTTGTTTGAGGTCGCTCGAGGCCCCCGTGGTGACATCGCCATACACTTCCTGTTCCGTCGTAAACCCGCCAAGCATGACGGCCAAATCTTCCACAAATTCGACGCGCTTGTGGTAGCGGCGGTCTTCGGTGGGAAGTTTTAGGGTATACCCGCCGGCCGAGCCGCGGGAAATGATAGACACTTTGTGCACGGGGTCCGCGTGCGGAAGTTGGTGGGCAACCAAGGCGTGGCCCGCCTCATGGTAGGCCGTCATCTTTTTTTCTTCGGGCGACATGACCATACTGCGGCGTTCCGGACCGAGCATAACTTTTTCCACGGATTCCAAGACGTCTTCCAATGTGATGATCTTTGCATCGTGGCGCGCCGCGCGAATCGCCGCCTCGTTCAAGAGATTGGCCAGGTCTGCTCCGGCAAAGCCGACTGTGCGCTCCGCGATGCGGCGCAAATTGATATCTTTTTCAAGCGGCTTATTGGCGGCGTGGATTTTGAGAATGTCTTCGCGCTCATTGATATCGGGTAAATCAATCACGACGCGCCGATCGAAACGGCCCGGACGAAGGAGAGCGGGGTCAAGCACGTCGGGACGATTCGTCGCCGCGACAATGATCCCCCCGAGGGTGGGATCAAACCCGTCCATTTCAACCAGGATTTGATTCAAGGTTTGTTCCCGTTCATCGTGACTGCCCCCGAGGCCGGCGCCACGCTGGCGGCCAACCGCGTCAATTTCATCGATGAAAATAATGCAGGGAGCTTGCTTTTTGGCGCGGGCAAACAAATCACGCACGCGGGCGGCGCCAACCCCCACGAACATTTCCACGAATTCCGAACCACTGATGTGGAAAAACGGCACATCGGCTTCCCCCGCCACGGCGCGGGCAAGCAAGGTTTTCCCCGTTCCCGGACGGCCCATGAGCAAAACCCCTTTGGGAAGCTTGGCTCCCAAGTCCACGAACTTTTTCGGCGCTTTCAAGAATTCAACGATTTCCTGCAATTCTTGTTTGGATTCTTTTGAACCGGCGACGTCCTTAAATGTTATTTTTTGTTTGCCGGCAGTGACTTCACGGGCATTCGCTTGCCCAAAAGACATGGCCCGATTATTCGCGCCCTGCATTTGGCGAATCATGAACCAGAACACGACGGCAAGCAGGAGCAAGGGAATAGCCGTTGGCAACACCACGCTCAGGAGATAGGCATTACCCGTTGCATCCTTGATATGAATGTTCGCCGTTTTCAATTGATCCGGTGTCACGCCATAGGTTGCAAGCTGGGCCGCAAGCGACTGATCCGATTCTTTGCGCGTGACGGACTGGTTGCCATCCGTGCTTTCCACCCGCACGTCGTTTCCCGCCACCTCAATGGATTTCACCTGGCCTTTTTGAATGCGCCCAACCAAGGCGGCAAAGCCAATGTCTTGTGGTCTAGCATGTTTCAGATTGTAGCCGGAAAACAGAGCCGCCAAGACAAGCATGGCGACCAAGAAGACCATGATATTTTTTGAAAGGGGTTTCATATTATTCAGCTTCTTCTTCGCCTTCTTCCTTTTTGGTCTTATCATTTTTCGTTTTGCTGGGGATGGTGCGTAGCGAGAGGCCCAAGCGATGCTCGGCCGGTTCAATGGAAATGATGCGGAATTTCATCTTGTCGCCGGATTTGGCGAGGGTGTTCACATCCGCGACCGGCTTATCGGAAAGCTCCGAGACATGGGCCAGCCCGTGGATTTCCGGATCCAATTCCACGAAGAAACCGAACGGATTTATTTTCAGCACCGTGCCTTCCACCATTTCATCGACCTTGTATTTATTTTCCACGTCCTGCCACGGGTCGCGCACGAGTTTTTTCATGGAAAGGAAAATCTTACTGCCTTCGATGCCGATGATTTCCGCCTGCACGCGCTGGCCTATTTTCAGCAAGTCGCGGGGATGATCAATGCGTTGCCAGGCGATTTCGCTGATGTGCACGAGACCTTCCAAGGCCTCGAATTTTACAAAGGCGCCGAAGTCGGCCAAAGCCGTTACATCGCCCTCAATCGTATCGCCTATTTTGTATTGGGCGATGACGTTCTTTTGACGTTCTTCCCACACCGTTTTTTCGGACACAATCAGTTTTTCATCGTTCTCATTCACATCAATGACGCGCACCGCAAGCGACATCCCCACAAGGCTTTTCAATTTTTCCAAGATGCGGTTTTTGTCGCCGCCGGTCACGCGCGGATAATTGTCCGGCGCGAGCTGGGAAACCGGCAAGAAGCCATTGACATGGCCGACACGGACAATGAGGCCTCCCTTGTTTGCCTCCAAGACTTTTACGTCGATGATGTCCCCGCTCGTATAATGCGCGCGCAACTCTTCCCAGGCTTTCTTTTGGCCGGCAAAGCGGAAAGAAAGTTCCAACTCGCCATTTTCATTATCCAATTCGATGACGGTGGCCTCCACGTCATCTCCCGTTTTCAAATCATTGTATGCCGTGGATTCGGCGAACAATTCGCGGCCGCGAATCACGCCGACGGTGACGCCTTCGATATCAATGCGCACTTCGCGGCGAGAAGCGGAAACGACTTTGCCTTTCACCGCATCACCAACCTTTGGGTAATGGAGATAGGCTCCGTCTTCGATGAAAGACTCGAATGAATCCGCCTTTGTCTGGACTTCGGGCATAAAAATATGCCGATAGGCGTCAGACCCTCTCCTTAATCTCGGTACGAAGAGGAGATGTCGAGGGGGTCAAAGGCCCGTCGGAGCTAGGAATAAAAGGTAGGGGAAGTATAGGAGAAAGGAAGATTATTGGCAATGGTCGATTCTCGAACTCAACTTCAAAGTGCAACATTGACTAAAATGCGCATGCGAAGTCAAACCGCAACATGTACGAAATCATCTCGAGCGGCGAACGATATTCGTATGCATGCAGAATCCGGCCCTTGGTCGGGGATGCCGGACTTGAACCGGCGGCCTCCTGCTCCCAAAGCAGGCGCTCTAGCCAACTGAGCTAATCCCCGGCTCAAAGCCGGATGTGTCGGCATCATAAAGAAGAAAGGCGTTCCGGGCAACCCTTCACCCGTCTCTGATTTTTCGAAGGAAATTTGAAAGATGGTCAGAGCAAGAGGCCTTGCTCAATCGCCTTGACGCATTCCCTTGTTTCTATCCATTCTTGCATGTTACTATTCGGGCGCCTCAAGTCCTCCAATGACCCTTTCTGTATGAACATTTCCTGGCATGGACTCTCTTGTTTTGAACTCAATATAAAAACGCCGCATGGGGACGTCATTGTCGTGACGGACCCCTATGAATCGTCTACCGGTCTGCGACAGCGTTCTTTGTCGGCCCAGCTTGTTCTTGTTTCCCATGAGGGGGCGGACGCCGGAGCCGTTTCATCGGTGGAAGGCAAGCCTTTCATCGTCCGTATTCCGGGCGAATACGAAGCGAAGGATATATTCGTCTATGGCATCGCAACCCCCCCGAACCTCCCCTTGGAAAAAAGGGGAGGCTTGCAGGAACATATCGTTTTCCGCATTGAGGCGGAAGACATGCGTCTGGCTCATTTGGGTTCATTAAATCGTCTGTTAACCGATGCGGAATTGGCACAATTGCAAGACATCGACATTCTCTTCGTCCCCGTCGGCGGCCTCGCCCATAGGCAAGACGGGGCTATGGCCGAGGCCGGGCGGGTACTTTCACCGAAGCTTGCCGCGGAAGTTGTGAATCAAATTGAACCGCGCATTGTCATTCCCATGACATTTCTCGTGGATGGGCTGAAAGAATCTCTGGAACCCGTCGACGCCTTTCTCAAGGCCATGGGTGTGCCAAAACCGGAGGAGATGGCCAAGTATAAGATGTTGAAAAAAGATTTGCCGCAGGAGGAAATGAAGGTAATAGTACTGACACGGGATTGAAGGGTATGAATTGAAATGCTCCCTTCCTTTCCGATCCTTTCCTATGCCTATCACCAATGGACGCGTTCATGTGAAGCAACACATTCTTCAAACCCGCCATCGTGTCGGGTTTGTGGCTGGGCTCTGTGTCGCGGTCGCCGTGGTTATTCTTGGTTGGTTTGCCACAGTCGGCAATCAAATACGTTCGTTTTTTTACGATGCGCGCGTCGACTTCGCCGCCATGTCTCAAACGGTTTCCGATGCGCGCGCACATGCCACAACTATTGCGCCGCCGGCGACTCAAGCGCCACCCAACCTTATTCCTGCGCTCAAAGCGGCATTGGAAAAGCAAGACACAGCCATTAAGGAGTAAAGGAGCATCTATCGTTCTATGCCCAAGTCTTCTGACCCCGAACCAGCATCACATGCATTGACCGTCGGCAAAATAGAGCCGCGCAATATTGTCGATGAAATGCAGACATCGTATCTCGACTATGCGATGTCGGTCATTGTCGGGCGCGCCCTTCCGGATATCCGCGATGGCTTGAAGCCTGTCCATCGCCGCATTTTATATTCCATGTGGCAAACCGGTTTGCGCGCCAGCGCCAAGTTCAAAAAGTGCGCCACCGTGGTCGGCGACGTGCTCGGCAAATACCATCCGCACGGCGACAGCGCCGTCTACGATTCCTTGGTTCGCATGGCCCAGGATTTTTCTTTGCGTTACCCGCTTGTCAAAGGACAGGGGAATTTCGGCTCTTTGGACGGCGATTCGGCCGCCGCGTATCGCTACACGGAGTCCAAATTGGAACGCATGGCCGAGGAATTGATGGCCGATATTGAAAAGGACACGGTGGATTTCGTCCCGAATTTTGACGGCTCGCACAAGGAACCGAAAGTTCTTCCCTCCAAACTTCCCAACTTGCTTTTGAATGGCACCGTTGGCATTGCCGTTGGCATGGCCAGCAATATCCCTCCGCACAATCTCACGGAAATTTGCGACGCCACGCTTCATCTTATCGAACACCCGGAATCATCCATCGATGATTTGCTCCAATTCGTGAAAGGCCCGGATTTTCCAACAGGCGGCATTGTGTACAGCAAAAAGGATTTGCAGCAGGCCTATGCGACGGGCAAAGGCGGGGTTGTCGTGCGGGCAAAAACGGAAATCGTCGAAGATAAAAAAGGCAATTTCGTCATTCTTGTGACGGAAATTCCATATCAAGTGAACAAAGCGACCTTGTTGGAACGCATTGCCCAAAACGTGCGCGACAAGAAAATCGACGGCATTCGCGATTTGCGCGACGAAAGCACCCAGGACGGCGTGCGCATCGTGATCGAATTGAAAAAGGACGCCTATCCGAAAAACGTCCTCAACCGTTTGTATCAAACCACCCAACTGCAGGAGTCTTTCCACTACAATATGCTGGCGCTCGTGGACGGATTGCAGCCGCGCGTATTGAATATCAAGACCATTTTGGAAGAATATGTGAAGCATCGCCGCGTGGTGGTGCGCCGCCGCACGCAATTCGATTTGCTCCGTGCGCAGGAACGCGCGCATCTTCTTGCAGGCTTGAAAATCGCCTTGTTGCACATCGATAAAATCATCGCGACCATCAAGAAGTCCAAGGACCGCGACGAAGCGCGCGCGAATCTCATGAAGAGTTTCAAGCTGTCGGAGCTCCAGGCCTCCGCTATTTTGGAAATGCGCTTGTCCGCGCTCGCCAATCTTGAACAAATGAAGGTCGAACAGGAATATGAAGAAAAAATGAAGCTGATCCGCGAACTTGAGACCATTCTCAAGTCTGAAAAGCGCATGCTTGGCGTCATTGCGCAAGAAATTACCGACATGAAAAATCAATTCGGCGATGAACGCCGCACCCAAATCGTCGCTTCCGGCATCAAGGAATTTTCCATGGAAGATGTCATCCCGGATGAATCCACCATCGTCATGATCACGCGCGAAGGCTATATCAAGCGCCTGCCGCCGGACACGTTCCGCCGCCAGGAACGCGGCGGCAAGGGCGTTGCGGGCTTGACGACCAAGGAAGAGGACACCGTGGACCAAATGTTCACCACGACCACACATAAAAATTTAATGTTCTTCACTACGCGCGGCCGCGTGTTTCAGCTCAAAGCCTATGATGTGCCCGAATCTTCGCGCACGGCCAAAGGACAGGCTTTGGTGAATTTTCTGCAACTTGGGCCGGGCGAAACCGTTTCCGCCGCATTGTCGATGGACGAAGTGGAAGCGTCAAAATATTTCTTCATGGTTACGGCCAAAGGCACGGTGAAAAAAACAGAAATCGGCCAATTTGAAAACGTGCGCAAAAGCGGACTCATTGCCATCAAACTGAAGGACAATGACAGCTTGCAATGGGTGAAGCCGGCTACGGGAAAGGACGACATTTTGCTTGTCACTTCGCAGGGTCAGTCCATTCGTTTCAGCGAAGAAAACGTGCGTTCCATGGGCCGCGTGGCGGCCGGCGTGCGCGGCATCAAGCTGAAAACGGGAGACAAGGTCATCGGCATGGACGTGATTGAATCCGGCTCGGCCAAAAAAGAAGGCCTATTGCATCTGCTTGTCGTCATGCAAAATGGATATGGCAAGCGCACGGATGTCACCGAGTACAAAGTCCAAGGGCGCGGCGGTTCCGGCATTCTTACGGCGGCCGTCACGAAAAAGACCGGTCCCATCGTGAATGCGGCAGTTGTCAATGCAAAAGACGAGCGCGACCTGCTCGTCATCTCGGAAGCGGGCCAAGTCATTCGTACCGGCATCGCCTCCATTTCCGTATTGGGTCGAGCCACCCAAGGAGTGCGCATCATGCGATTCAAAAAAGAAGATGACAGCGTCGCCACATCGACCATCGTTGATGCGGGAGCGGAAGAGGATTGACAAGTCTCTCAACCTAAGGTGGAGTAGTTCTGCGCGTGAAGGGAGAACCCATTTCATGCGTTTTGCTCACAATAGGCGTGGGACAAGGAGATCACGGTGATAAATCGTAGAGAGCGTGCGCCTTTCCGTCCGCCCCTGTCCGTGCAAGAGGCGGAGAGGCGGCGAGGAATGTTGCGGACGGAGATCCACAACATCGAGCAACAACTCGCGGATCCGGCTCTTGCCGCGCACAAACGAGCGCAGGCTGGAGAGGAGGGGTATGAAAGATGGCGTCGAGTGGCGACGAAAGCAAAGCTTCATCTTTCCACGGAGCTGGCGATCCTTGGTCGCTGGGTCGAGGAGTTCGGTTCAAAGAAAGGCGGCCATCACATCAAAGCGCGTGTCATTGCGCTTGAAACGGCCAATGTGCGTCTCGTGGAGCTTTTGAGACGCGCGCATGTTCTTTTCACAAAGCTCCGAGAGAAATCCATCGCATTCGATCCAGGCGAAATCGATCTCATTGAGATCATGGGAACATCCCTCGCTCCGTTTCCCTTTGACGCGCTGGATTGCGCCCGCGCATGCTATGAAATTGTGCAAGGGCAAAAACGCGTCGAAATCGCGCTTGCCATCGCCTTGTACACAAAAGACCCTGAAGACATGGAGCAACTTCATCGCGCGCTTACGGCATACCTGGGGGTTCGAACGGAAGGGAGCGACCGAGAATTGTGCGAAAAATTGGTGAATGCTTTTCTCGCGCGACACAAGGTTGGCGCTGCCATCAGGGTGGCTCAAGCCTTGGCGCATACTCCCTGTGCTCACCATATCCGTGCATGGACACGGATTTACGCACAGAGCAAGAATCCAGAACACCTGGAACGAGCAATGAATCTCGTATCATCCGCAAAAGATGCATACGACATCATTCTTGGATGGGGATACATTTCCCTCGTCTCAAAGAATGGGACGGAGTGGAGTCGGGCCACCAAGTTGCTTTCCTCTTTTCTTCGCACCGAGGAAAACGAGAAAAGGATGGACGGGTTGCTCATCAGCCTCACAGGTATTATGTGTGAAGCTGGCAAGAAAGAAGAGGCTTGTCAGTTTGCGGACAAAATCCGCGACCCATGGATACGAACGAACGCTCTGTGTCAGATTGCCAGGGATTTTCAGGTCCTCTCCTGCTTGCGCGAGGCGCTCGGTCTTTTGCAAGGAGACACAAAGGCTATTCCTTTCGGTCCATTCCGTACGATGGCAAAACTTTGCATGGACTTCGGCATATTGGATGGCCTGCAAACGATTGGCGAGAAGATGCCGGAGCCCTTGAATTATTGCGCATGGGCCTTTACCGCGACCATGGTGAGCGGGGAGACGCGCTCGGCGCTTCTGGACCGAGCAGTGAAAGCCATGCATTCCAATTTTGCCGCAGGAGGCGAGTTCAATGGTTTTTGGCCCGCCGTCGTTTCTTGCATCGCATGGGCCGTCGCCGTATGCGGAGATATTGCTCTCGCGATGGAGATAGCAGGGAATATTCCCGATGGACATCGCCGTTGCGTCTCCTATCTCGCGATCGATGCCGTCCAGCGAGGCAAGACATCCATCGCCGATACCCAGATCTAGTCATGACGACCGCCCAATCCTTCCGGAACGGGCGGTGTTTTTATGGGACATGGGCTTGACGGACGGCCCTTTTTCTGTTAGGGTCCGATCTTCCCATTCGCACGACAAAGGTCGTCCGGATGGGCGGAGAAACCTGATTTCGAGGAGGCGGACATGTGGGAATCATGGCATATGGCAGACAGCTTATTTGTCTGCGTTTTCCTGATCGGAATCGCCGCCACCATTTTTTGGAGGCAGGAGCGTAACAGAGCAAATGGATTCGAAGCGCAGATACAGGCGCTCAAGGACAAGCACGAAGGGGAGCTGGAAGCGGCGGCGGACAAGACGGCAATGCTCGAATCCCTTGCCGTAACCGACCCGCTGACCGAACTGTACAATCGTCGCGGGTTCATGCAGCACGCCACTCCGCTCGTCGGTCTGGCATTGCGCCGAGGCGATCAGCGCGTCTGCGCGGTATCGGTAGATCTCGATGGCCTCAAGTTAGTAAACGATGTGTACGGCCATGACAAAGGTGACGTTTATATCCGCGTCTTCGCGGATATCTTACGAGCCTGCTTTGTCCGCGCCGGCGACGTCGTGGCGCGGATGGGAGGGGACGAGTTCGTCATTGTGTTCCTTTGCAATGACGCGGATGATGCCATGCGCGCCCTGCGGCGCTTGCACGAATCCATTCGGCATCGGAACATCGACGTTGGCTGGCAAACCATCCAGATGCGGGCGTCGATCGGCGCATCCATCTTGACGGTGCGTCCGCGTCCGCGAACGGATCCTTCCATCCCGCGCCTGGCGATGCATGTGCCGACCAATCCGACGATGGCGCGCGTCCTTATTGCCGGCCCACCGAAACCTCTCGAAGTGGCTGGCGGTAAGGGTGCCGAAGGTCATGTCATCGAAAGACTGATCGACGCGCATCAGAAATTGGCGGACAGTTATATGTATGCCGCCAAGAAATGGGCAAAGGAGAATCCCAAGAAACCACCCCAGGTCATTCTCGACGGAGTGATTCTCACCTGATGCGCCGCCACGCCTGCCGCCCATTTCCGAAAGGGAATGAGGCGGCGTTTTTATTTCCCTTCTCCCTTGACCGTTTTTGATCCGATTGCTATCCTTCGGCCATCATTTCTCCCTCTTTCCTATGGGCCTCCCCGGACATCGCCGCACAAGTTCTCATAAGCGCCGCCGTGCCGCGCACTTTGCTCTCAAAACGGTTTTTACATCGATATGCGGGAAGTGCAAAGCCCCCATTCTTTCGCATCGCGCATGCAAGATGTGCGGCTGGTATAATGGTCGTGAAGTCATTGGTACCGCCTCACGTCGTCTTGCGCGTTTGACAAAGTCGGCGCCCGTTACCGCAAAAAAACCGGCCAAGGAAAAAACCGGCAAAGCCTGAATGCAAAACGCATCGAATGCGCATTCGATGCGTTTTGCATTCCCCCCTTTGCAGGATCTTGTTCGTCTCCGTGTGTCCATGTACCATCTTGACCAGATATGTCCAATCGCCATCTTGCTCGCACGATCGCCATGCAGGCCTTGTATCAATGGGATTTCAATGGCCAGCCGCAGGATCGCATGGAAGCGATTCTCACCTTCTGTCGTCATGAATTCGCGCCAGATTTTGAAGATAGCGGATTCATCCAGGAATTGGTTCAAGGCGTGCTCATGCGCCTTGTCGAAATCGACGGCGTGATTATGAAATTCGCCCCGGAATGGCCGATAGATGCCATCACCATCGTTGACCGCAACATTTTACGACTAGGCGCTTATGAACTTCTCTACTCTGAAACCGTTCCTTCCAAAGTTGCCATCAATGAAGCGATTGAACTTGCGAAAGGATTCGGCGGAGAAGCGTCCGGCCGTTTCGTGAACGGTGTCTTGGGAGCCATTTTCAAGGATATGGTTCATCGAGGAGCCTTGAAGAAAGTCGATGTAGAGCCGCCGGACAAAGAAGAAAAAGAAGCAGCAGTAGCTAGGAGCAAGCAAGAGCACTCATTAAGTAATTTTCTACCCTAACTGCTTGCTACGCACATCCCCTATGCCCTCTCCCAGCCTCGAAACGCTGGAACAGTCCCTTGGTGTGACGTTTCAAAATCGCGACACGTTACGCCAAGCGCTTGTTCACCGCTCCTACTTGAATGAACATCCAGATTTTCCTCTTGGCCAAAACGAACGCCTCGAATTTTTAGGCGATGCTGTTTTGGAACTCGTTGTCACAGAATATCTTTATCAGCATTATGAAAACCCCGAAGGCGAACTCACGAATTGGCGCGCCGCGCTTGTGAACGCCGACATGCTGTCTCATCTTTGCGAATCTCTCGGCGTGGAAGCATATTTGTATTTGTCCAAAGGCGAGGCCAAGGACGCCGATTCCAAAGCCCGTTATTACATCTTAGCCAATGCGTTTGAAGCGATTATCGGCGCCATTTATTTGGATCTTGGCTGGCAGGAATCCAAGGAATTCATCCTGCGTCACGTGATAAAGGAATTGCCGCGCATTTTGGAGCATCAACTTTATATCGATCCCAAAAGCCGTTTTCAGGAAGCGGCTCAAGAGCAATTCGGTGTGACACCGACCTATAAGGTTTTGAGCGAACAGGGCCCGGACCATGCGAAGAAATTTAAGATCGGCGTTTATTTGAATAAGGATTTGATTGCGACCGGCGAGGGTATGTCCAAACAAGAAGCCCAGGTAGCGGCCGCCGAAGCGGCGGTTAAGGCCAAAAAATGGTAAAGAAAAACCGCCCGTTCCTTCAGGAGTAAAGAAGGATGCGGACGGAAGTTATTTGGGAGCCTCGTCGGCGAGGGAGGCGAGCGTATGGGTCGGAAGTCCTTCCCAGACACGCGCCCGCAGCTTGGAAGGCACATGGTGCCAGAGAATGCGCGCCGATTCCTTGTCGCGGCCAAAAACGTGGAAAAACGTGATCCAGTTTTTGACACCCACGCCAGCCACCTCGTCCTTTATCTGGTCCCGCACGAATCGGCGGAAGACATAAGCGAGCAGCCGATAATCATTTTGCCAATTTATGGCATCGACGCTGAAGGCAATGAGAGTTCGCGGAGCAAGTCTTGCGTCGAAGATGCCGGTTTCAAAGAGCCGGAGGATGGCATGGCGCAGGGCATCATTGCCATAGCTCCACGCGTGCATCCAGAAGGGTAAATCGAAACGGACAAGAGCCGGTTTCAAGACTTCCGGCCCGAGATGCAGGACGGCCACGGACAAATCCTGGATTTTTTCGCCGTCTTGAATGTCGCTGTTGAGATAGGCCTTCCACGGGTATTCATCGCGCATCCGCCTCTTCACTTCCGGCGACCAATCGCCCGCTCCGCGCAAGTAATTCTTCAGCAGAGAGGGCGGGATCCGGAGAAGCGTGTTAGGGTCCACGACGGACGCGGCCAGTTTACTGTCGTCCATTCCCCGTTCCCCGCCTTTTGTGCTTTGGATGAAAATCCATGCACCCCACGTTTCGCGCACTTCCTCGTCCGACACGTCCGCTTCGTCGCTGCGGACGAAGCGGTCTTTCACCGCGGCGGCGAAAGCGAGAAATGTCTCTTTGGCATGAGCGAGCATGAGGTTCAGGTCTTGCGGATTTTCCATCGCAGGTTTGTCGAAATTCCTTATGCCGCCGATTGCGTATATTTCCGCCTTCAGATATTCCCGATACGCGTCTGCCGCCTCGGGAAGATTGCGTTGCACGGCTGCCGGCTCGAAGAACGTATTTCCGACGAGCTGTCGCAGCGGCTCCGCTTCGGCGGTGAAATTATTTGCGAGCATGTCCCAGAAATCCTTTCGCGCATTGCCGAGATACGGGAGAGCGGGACACGTGTCATTCAAGGTCAGCGCCCGCATGAAATAGCTGCGGACAAACAGGCCGAGTAATCCGCCCACTGTGCTGGGTTCCGCTTCACTCGGTCGCTGGAATCGCTGACGGACGCCAAACGACCAATTCTTATGCGCTTCGAAAATGAGCGCGAAAGGGAATTGCACGGGCGCCAGCTCCAGAAGCCGCGTGTCTCGGGCATGGGCCGCCACCGTTTCCTGATAGGCCGCCATCGAGGAAAGCGGATGGGTCATGATCGCGATTGAAGCCAAACGGCGTTCCGCGGAAGCCTCCAATACGCCGTAATAGGAGTCACCGAAGCGCAGAAGATTCCGCTTCAAAAGCTGGGAAGCCGTTTTTGCAACTTCTTCTCGCATGGCGCGGCCGATTTCATAGAACTCATGCAGGGCGGCGGCGCGCAGAAGCGCGATAGCCGCCGTCTCTTCCCCTTCAGCCGCGGCTTCCAGGCCGAGGGAGATCAAGGCGCCCACATGCTTGATGGCGGCCTGCCGGCCTTCCGGGAGAACCAGCGCGAAACCTTGGTCCTTGGCCGCAGAAAGCATGCAGGCTTCCAGACTGGGACGGTCCTGTTCGCGTGCCGTATCGTTGCCTGTTCGGGCTTTGGAATAAACAGCCCGGAAAAAGTCGCTGCCGACTTCCTCCGGGCGCGGGATGCTGGCCTGGGCGAGCGCGTGACTATGGCGAAGGACGAGGTCGGTGCTCACGGTCGGACCCGATTGCGCAACTGCGCGATCAGCGATTTCGCATTGCGCCGTTCTTCCAGATCGGAAAGGATGCCGGTCGCCGCTTCGTCGATGACCATCGCGTCCGGGTGTTCCTCCAAATACGCCTCGCGCGCTTCGAGCACGCGCAGCGCCAAATCACGGCGGTCCATCGTCATCTGCGTGCGCAGCGGAACGACCAGATCTTCGAACACCGCGGCGATGAACGCGAGTTTCTGCTCATCGTCGTCGGCATACCTGAGCGCGATGGCCCAGTACTCCACGGGCATGGACTCGAGCGCCGCGCGCTTCCACGTCGGATCATTGTCGGATTCCAGAATGGCACCGAGCCTTTCGTGGGCTTCCGCCTCCCGGACCTGGTGACGGAACACCCGCACGCCGTACTTGGTCGGTTGGGCCGTGAGGTAGTTGAAACAAAGCACGATGATACGGCTCTCGGCAAGACCCTTGATCTGATTGCCCATGGCTCTGAATTCGGCCGGCGTCATTTCCAGAATGCCACCGTCCACTTCTTCCTCACCGAAATCGCCGGCGTGTTCTTCAAACACGCCTTCGTCGCGGTGCAACACGCCCGGGATCTGTTCGGGCGCGAGAGCGGCGATCATGGCATGCCGGCCGCTTGCGCTGTGAATCCGAGTGAGTTCAGCGGCGACACGCGCAGGAGACAAGCTTCGTACGAGCGCCTTGTCGCTTGTATCGAGACGGGACACGAGCGTCGGATTCGCTTTTGAAAGAACGATTTCCTCGGACATTCTTCCCTCCAGGAAGCCCAGGCACTCATTATTGAATGCGGGGGCAACTGAAGGAAAGAATGTCCGATCTTAGCCAAAAATCATCTTTGTGTCAAGCGCATCACCCTGCTGATTCTTTTATCATGTTGCAGACTTTCTTTTTGCCCCCGGAGGGAATCGAACCCCCAACTTCAGTTCCGAAGACTGACGTGATATCCGTTTCACCACGGGGGCATGAATTGGGACAAAAAGGACAGGCTGATCATAAGGCGATTATTGACTTGGGTCAACGCTTTTGGCATTATGGCGGGCACAAAACGCTTTTATATGCATCGGTAGCTCAGCGGTAGAGCAGGGGACTCTTAATCCCTTGGCCGTGGGTTCGATCCCCACCCGATGCACCACGTTGGAAAAGTCAATACCTCACCCGCCCACGGCTATGTGCCGGAGGCCTATAAGACTTTCATCAAAACCTACGAGCGACTTGCGACTTATACCGACCCTACCGGTAGCAAGCTAGATATTCTTGTCGTTTATCTCCAAAAGGAAACCTCGCTCGAGCGAGCTCGTACCGCCCAGCGTAATTTTGTCGCCCGATATCTCAAAGACCGGGATCAAAAAGATGCCGGTCTTATTGCATTTGTCTCCCCGGACCCAGCCGACTGGCGTTTCTCGCTAGTAAAAATGGAGTATAAATTTACCGAGGGCAAATCTGGTAAGGCAAAAGTTAAGGAAGAGTTTACACCAGCCAAACGCTGGTCATTCCTTGTCGGTAAGAACGAAAATAGTCACACTGCCCAGAGCCGTCTGGCTCCCATCGTGGAAGACGATCAGACCAGCCCCACCCTCAAACAGCTTGAAGATGCTTTCAATATTGAGAAAGTTACCAAAGAATTTTTTGAAAAATACCGCGAGTTGTTTTTGCGTGTTTATGAGACATTAGGTGACGTTATCAAGCAACATCCGGATATCAAAGCGGATTTTGCAGAGAAAAATGTTAACACTGTAGATTTTTCTAAAAAACTACTCGGCCAAATCGTGTTTCTTTACTTCTTGCAGAAGAAGGGCTGGTTTGGTGTGCCGATGAATAAAAGCTGGGGCAATGGCGACAAAAAGTTCTTGAGGACATTGTTTGAAGATGCGGCCGACAAAGACAAAAACTATTTTAACGATTATCTTGAGCCTCTCTTTTATGAAGCTCTGGCCAAGGAACGGGACGATGATTTTTACAGCCGGTTTGAATGTAAAATTCCTTTCCTAAACGGCGGACTCTTTGATCCAATCAGCAACTATGACTGGGTAAATACGGCCATTGATTTGCCCGATGATATTTTCTCCAATACTCGAAAAACTAAAGACGGTGACACCGGTGACGGTATTTTGGATATCTTTGACCGCTACAACTTCACGGTAAAAGAAGATGAACCTTTGGAAAAAGAAGTAGCCGTTGATCCGGAAATGCTCGGCAAGGTATTTGAGAATCTTTTGGAAGTTAAAGACCGCAAATCCAAAGGCACTTACTACACGCCGCGCGAAATCGTTCACTATATGTGCGAGCAGAGCTTGGTGAATTATTTAGCCACCGAGCTTGAGGACAAAGTCTCAAAGGAAGACATAGAGAAACTTATAAAAATCGGCGAGAATGTTGTAGAACACGAAGCGGTGTCAATATCCAAAGAAGATAATCCAGAATATGGCGGTGATTATAAAAGACTACTGCCGGACTCAATAAAAGAATTTGCCAGTGAGATTGACGATAGACTCGCCACAATCAAGGTTTGCGATCCGGCTATCGGTTCCGGGGCCTTTCCTGTCGGCATGATGAACGCCATTGTTAAAGCTCGTATGGTTCTTTCAAGTTATCTGAAAGACAAAACTAGAACGCTGTATACCTTCAAACGCGACTGTATTCAGAACTCTCTTTATGGTGTGGACATTGACCCGGGTGCGGTTGAGATCGCTAAGCTTCGTTTGTGGCTTTCTTTGGTGGTTGACGAGGATGATATCAAGCAGATCAAGCCGTTACCTAACTTGGATTACAAAATTGTATGTGGGGACTCGCTTTCTTCCGTGGAAAAAAATCTTTTTAACGCCAACCTTTTTAATGAGTTGGAAAAGTTGAAGCCGCTATTCTTTGATGAAACAAGTGGGAGTAAAAAGAAGATATACAAAAAACAGATTGATGATATTATCGGCGAGCTTACTAATAATCATAAAGATTTTGACTTCGAAATTTACTTTTCGGAAGTTTTTCACAAAAATGGAGGCTTTGATGTAGTGATTGCAAATCCGCCTTATGTTGAACATAAAAAATTAAAAGCCTTGAGCGGATCGCTAAAGAAACTTTTCACTACTTATGCAGGAACAGGTGATTTATATATCTATTTTTACGAGCAGGGAATTAATATATTAAAAAGTAAAGGGGTGCTGACCTACATAAGTTCAAACAAATTTATTAGGACAAGCTATGGGGAAAAATTACGGGGATTATTATCATCGCTACTAATTCAGAAACTTATCGATTTTACGAAAGTCCAGATTTTTGATGCTCTCGTTGCTAGCTGTGTTCTTATCGTACTTAAAGACAAGCCAAACAATGAAGTCTATGTAACTGATGTTGATGATACGGTTATCAATCATGCATCGTTAGATGCCTATATTGAAAAACATGATCGTAAAGTCCGATCAAAGAATTTTAATTCTGGAATATGGCAACTTGATGATGATAGAAAACTTGCGATTAAAGAAAAAATTGAAAGTGGGTCAAAAGAACTAGGTGAAATTAGAGGCGTACATATATATCGTGGAGTCACCACTGGCTATAACCCTGCTTTCGTTATCAACGAAGATATTAAAAACAAACTAATAAAAGCGGGAAAAAATAATGCAGAAATTATTAAACCACTCTTACAGGGAAGAAATATTAAAAAATGGTTTTATACTCCATCTAATAATTATTTTATTTTCACAAGGCAAAAAATTGACATTTCTAGATACACAACCTTAAAGAATTATTTAGAAAAATTTAAATCAGCCCTAGAACCGGGCAATGGTAGAAAACCAGGATCATATAAATGGTACGAAATACAAGATAATACTGCTTATTATCAAGAGTTCGAGCTCGAGAAGATTGTTTGGGGTTTAACTGCAGATAAATGGGCTTTTGCTTATGATAGCGAGAGGCATTACTTACCAAGTAATGGATATATCTTAACCTCAGTAGATAAATTATCGGTTAAATATCTCTTGGCACTATTAAATAGCAATCTATTGAAGTTCTATTTTGGGTTTATTGGGATTATGACAGCGGGCGGAGCTTATACTTTGAAACAAGAAACTATCAGTGCGTTCCCTGTCAAAGAAATTATGGAAGTGGAGCAAGAGTCATTCATCGATCTCGTCGAAAAAATTCTAAAAATTGCTAAGGAGGACGACTACTTAAAAAATACCGCAAAACAAGCAAAAGTCCGGGACATTGAACATCAGATAGACGAGCTGGTGTATAAACTCTACGGCTTAACAGATGATGAGATAAAAATTGTGGAGGGTGTGCATAAGTAGGGGTGAAATACCAAGTCAAGGCCAAAATAGCCTGAAAATACCTATTTTATAGAGTTTTCTACAAATTATCGTTTAAACGCTTGCAATTTAGTTATATACCTGCTAAGATAGGTATGGTCGAACTATAAACCATAAAACACTAAAACATATGATTCATTCATTTTCTTGCAAAAACTTCTATTCGTTTGGCGAGTTGGGCGAAGTTAGTTTTGTCGTAAATGACAATGCGCCACAAAACAGCGGCTACTTTACCGCCACATCCGGCAGTCGTCTCTCAAAAGTCGAGACTATTATCGGTCCCAACGCTTCCGGCAAGACAAACTTGCTCAAAGTTTTGCCGTTCTTGAAATGGCTGATTATTGATTCATTCAATATGAAGCCGGAAGATCCGATAGCGGTACAGCCTTTTGCTTTTAGCGATGAGAAAGATCAGTCGACAGAACTTTCGGTTGTCTTTGAAATTAACGGCAAAGAATATAATTACAGTTTTGTTTTGAACAAACAGAAGATTCTCTCGGAAGAATTGGCGGTCACCAATTTTGTTAACGAGAAAAAAGGAAGCAAGAAGCTGTTCACACGAACATGGAATAGCACAGAAAACCGATATGATTTTGAGGGTGAGAATTTCGAGCTTCCGAAAGGTTTTGATAATCTTTTGCGCTTGAATGCCAGCGTTATTGGTACGGCCGCTCGCTTAAATCACAAAGAAGGACAAGATATCGCAAAATTCTGGCAAACTCTGGAAACCAACACGACCGAGTCCGGCTCTATGCGCGATCCATTATCGCAAAATACAATTCCGCACTGGTTTGAAGTTTTGATGTATTACAGCGAAAACGAGACTCTAAAAAAGGAAGCGGAAAAATTATTGTCCCATTTTGACCTTGGCCTGAAG
>OBEQ012579217.1_pt1 | contig 22775 bp, 24 predicted proteins | sample 1670901 | NCBI WGS metagenome assembly OBEQ01 (sample SAMEA104232315, study PRJEB22302) | groundwater metagenome | biome: forest; feature: aquifer; material: groundwater | place: USA | collected 2011-08-07 | depth 5.4 m
GACGTTTTCCAGTGCGGTCATGCTGCCAAATAAGCGAATATTCTGGAAGGTGCGCGCAATACCACATTTAACAATTTCATGCGGCGGTTGATGCATAATGTTATGGCCGTTAAACACCAGCGCACCGCTATCAGCTTGGTACAATCCTGTGAGGATATTAAACAACGTCGTTTTACCCGCGCCGTTGGGACCAATAATGCCGTAGATGCAGCCGGCGGGAATATCAATCGAGACATCCTGCAATGCCTGTAAACCACCAAAGTGTTTACTGATATGTTTGGCCGAGAGCAGCGCATCTGTCATAGAGGTGCGTCCTCCACGGCGTCGTCCGCTGACAGCGCTGCGCTCGTGGGTATTTTCTTTTTCGGCGCTGTCGGCCATAAACCCTGTGGGCGGAATAACATGGTGGCAATGAGTGCCACGCCAAACAGCAGCATGCGCAGACTTTCCGGGTCTACCAGCATGCGACCAAAAAGTTGCTGTTGCACGGGTGCGGCAATCGCGCGCAACCACTCTGGTGTGATGGTGAGTAATAGGGTGCCGAGAATAACCCCGGCGATATTACCCATACCGCCCAAAACCACCATGCATAACACCATGATCGATTCCAGCAGCACAAAACTTTCTGGGCTGACAAAACCTTGAAAACCGGCAAACAATCCGCCGGCCACTCCGCCGAACGAGGCGCCCATGGCAAACGCCAGCAATTTAACATTGCGTGTATTAATGCCGCAGGCTTTAGCCGCCATTTCATCTTCACGGATGGCCATCCAAGCGCGGCCGATGCGGGAGTCTTGCAGACGCACACAACACAACACCACCAGTGCACAGAGTGCTAAAAATAAATAGTAATACAGGTAAGTGGGCGTAATGCGAAAACCCCAAACAGTGAAGGGTGCGATGCTAATGAGCGGATCGATCAAACTAATTCCCTGCGGACCATTGGTGATATTGATGGGGCGATCCAGATTATTCAAGAACAGCCGGACAATTTCTCCAAAGCCAAGTGTGACAATGGCAAGATAATCGCCGCGCAGACGCAACGTGGGAGCACCGAGCAAAACACCGAACAGCCCAGCAACCATCGCCCCGATCGGCAAAATCACCAACGGCGATAGATGCAGCCCAAATTGCGGGGAGGCCAGCAAGGCATAGGTGTAAGCGCCGACGGCATAAAACGCGATGTAACCGAGGTCCAGCAGACCCGCGTAACCCACCACTATATTGAGCCCCAGCGCGAGCATGGCATAGAGCAACGCAAAGTCGAGCACACGTACCCAACTATTGCCGAGTGCCATACCTGTCACAAACGGTAGAATTGCCACAGCAATGATCGCCAGCAGGTAACCGACCCAAACGCGCGCGGGGATTTTGTTACGCGCAGAAGTTTTATTATCAGAGATTTTTTTAAATAGACTCATCAGGCTCGCTCGACCGTGCGCTCTCCGAGCAAACCGGATGGGCGTAACACTAACACTGTGATCAGCACCAAAAACGCAAAAATATCTTGATAATTACTGCCGAGAACACCGCCGGTAAGTGTGCTGAGATAACCGGCGCCAAGGCTCTCGATCAAACCGAGCAACAAGCCGCCAACCACAGCGCCAGCGAGATTGCCGATGCCGCCCAGCACCGCCGCAGAAAAGGCTTTTAAGCCCAGCATAAAACCCATGTAGGGATCGGCCTGACCATAATTTGCCGCCACCATCATTCCGGCGAGTGCGCCAAGTGCTGAACCAATCGCAAAGGTGGCAGCAATGACTTTGTTGATATTCACCCCCATCAATTGAGCAACGGCGGGATTCTGCGCGGTCGCCCGCATGGCGCGGCCCAGTTTAGTGCGATTCACCAAAAACCAAAGCCCAGTCAAGGTGACCACCGACAGCAACACAATCGCCAATTTCACCGGTGTGAGCGTGGCGCCCAGAAAGGAAAAACTGGCGCTTGGCAAAATATCCGGAAAGCGCTGATAACCCCGCCCCCAGATCATCATCGCGGCATTTTGCAATACAATGGAAACACCAATAGCCGTAATCAGCGGCGCCAATTTAGGCGCATTGCGCAGCGGGCGATAGGCGACACGTTCAATCCCCATGCCCAGCAACATACACACGGGAACTGTGACACATACGGCGGACCCTAACGCAATCAACGGTGGCAGATGAAACGCCGCCAGCAGCGTGTTGACTACTGTGATGGCAATCATCGCGCCCATCATGGTGAGTTCGCCGTGGGCAAAATTGATCAGCCCTAGTATACCGTACACCATGGTGTAACCCAGGGCGATAAGCGCGTACACACTGCCGAGAATAATGCCGTTAGCAATTTGCTGTGTAAGAATGTCCAACGATTATTTGCCGCCAACCGTTTCCAAAAAAGTCCACACGCCATCTTCTGCTTTATACAAAGACACCGCGCTATCGGCCAGATCGCCTTTGTCATCAAAACGAATATTGGCGGTCACTCCCGGATACTGCATGGTTAAGAGCACAGGATGAAATTGTTCGGAATCAATGCTGCCTGCTTGTTGCATTGCAGCTGCTATCATACGCATCGCATCGTAAGCATAGGGTGCGTAGAGTTGAATCACGCCGTATTTCGCTTCAAATTTCTTTTGGAAAGCGGGGCCACCTGGCATCACGGCCAGTGGAATACCCGGCAGCGATCCGACAACGCCATTCGCTTCTTTGCCAACAAGTTTGAGAAATTCAGCCGTACGCGCACCGTCACCACACATTAGGGGAATAGTAATACCAAGTGCGTGCATCTGTTTGATCATCGGTGCAGCTTGAGCATCCATGCCACCGTAAAACAGGAGTTGCGCATCCGTGCCTTTGATGCTGGTGAGGATGGCATTAAAGTCGGTGTTTTTGTCCGTAGTGAATTCCCGTTTTACCACTGTCGCGCCCAGTTCAGCTGCTTTTTTCTCGAACACATCAGCTAAGCCCTGACCATAAGCGGTGCGATCGTCAACGACGGCCAATTTTTTTACACCCATTTTTTCCACTGCGTAACGGGCAAGTTGTGAACCCTGCTGCTTATCGTTGGCCATTACGCGCATCGCGCCAGTAAAGCCTTGTGCGGTGTAGGCAACGGCCGTCGCCGAGGGAGAAATTTGCACCAGACCAGCATCGTTGTAGATTTTCGACGCTGGAATGGAGGTCCCCGAATTCATGTGGCCGATCACCGCGCTAACGCCGGCATCAACCAATTTCTGCGCCACTTGTGTAGCTGTGCGGGGATCGGCCATATCGTCTTCCGATAGCAGCTCAAATTGAGCTGGTTTGCCGCCGATGGAAATGTGTTCCGCATTGAGTTCGTCAATCGCCAGACGCACACCGTTTTCGTTATCTTTCCCCAGATGCCCCTGTGCGCCGGTGAGTGGCGCAGCATGACCAATTTTTACGATCAACGTTTGACTAGACTGATCCGGCGCTTTAGCCGATGATGCCGCCTGTTGGGGCTCTTGCTTACTGCAACCGCTGAGGAGAACCCCGAGGCTCAAAACCAAACTCAGGGTAATTTTCGGCAGTGTCATTTTGAAGTACTTATTTAAGTTAAGGTGCTTATTTAAGTTAAGATGCTTAGGATTTAGCATCTCTGGATTTATCGGCATAGAATTTAAAGAAAAGTAAGACATGACTAGATTCCGTTTCATTAGATGTTGGACAGGGCCAAAGATTTTGCATGATTATGCGGATAGGGGCGTAAATGTCAAAATGAAACTCACGGGGAGAAAATAAAAGTATGTTGATTAACTGCGCAGCCTATCGCGAAGGCCAAAAGTTGGCTGATATCACCTCTATGCAAATCAGTGATTATCTGCAACAGCCTAATACTTTTGTGTGGGTCGCTTTGGTTGAACCTTCCAACCTTGAACTGGATCAGATGCACCGCGAATTTGGTTTACATGAATTGGCGGTGGAAGACGCGCGCCAAGGACATCAACGCGCTAAAGTCGAAGAATACGGCAATTCCATCTTCACCGTATTACACACGGTAGAAATGGAAGATGGCAACCTGCACATAGGCGAAATTGCTATCTTCGTCGGCCCCAATTATCTTTTGTCTGTGCGCCATCGCACCCACGGCGGATTTGCCGACGTCCGGGCGCGTTGTGAACGCGAACCGCATTTGCTTAAATCCGGTTCAGGATTTGTATTCTACGTCTTGATGGACACGGTGGTGGATCGATATTTTCCCGTGTTAGAAGCATTGGAAGAGGAATTAAACCAGATTGAATCCGACATTTTTAGCCACAATAATCCCCGCGCCAATATCGAGTCGCTCTACGTACTCAAACAAAAACTTAACACGCTCAAACACGCGGTATTTCCGCTGATGGAAGCAACCAACAAACTGCATGGCGGGCGTGTTATCGAACTTTGCGCGGATAAGCAAGAATACTTTCGCGATATCTATGATCATCTATCCCGCATCAACCAATCCATCGACAGCATTCGCGATATGATCGCCACCGCGATTCAGGTAAATCTCTCGCTCATCGCCCTGAGTGAAAGCGAGGTGAATAAAAAACTGGCTTCTTGGGCAGCGATCATTGCGGTGCCCACTATGATTGCCGGCATCTACGGCATGAACTTCCACCACATGCCTGAACTTGAATGGCGCTGGAGTTATCCGCTGGTACTGGGCGTGATGGTGGCAGTGGATGTTTATCTGTATTGGCGGTTTAAGAAAACGCGTTGGTTGTAGAGAACATTGGCCTGCATAAGTGTCATCAAGCTCTGCTGTTCGGTCATATTAAGAAATCTCTCCACATCTCTAATAGACAGCCTCAGGAATCCAACCATGAACACCGTTGAGCGGGGTGGTTCTGCCTGCATCGTTTCATAGCGAGATAACGCGTTCTTCCCACCCCCGAAAATTTTGCCGGCCACTTCTTGCTTCAATTTGAGCTTCAGGCGAGTTGCACCTGGAACAATTGGGTTGTGAATACCACCTTCAACTACCACCTCGTCCACGAATGGTACAGCGTTTTTGGATTTAGCTTTGTTAATTACCACCTGGGCGGTATTAAATTTTTTCTATGGCGGATCTAATATCAGTGAGTTTCATCAATGGTGCATTAGTCGTGTAGATGAATGCACGGAACCAGGAAATCAAGCCCTTGAGTAGGCGTTTTAGGTTACAGAAGATCAATTACCTATTTTAGGATTTGCAATGAGTAGACTTCACCACTAAATAGGAATTCAAAATGAATAACAGACCATTGTTATTATGTACGCTAAATGCATTGATAATTCTCTTGCTAACAGGATGCGGCGATAGCATAGAGATCGGTGTAAAGGACCAGACGATAAATGCCGGTGACCCGGTAGAAGTTAACCTTAATTTGATTGCCTTTTTCGCCTTCGATATGGGAGTGTCCATTGTGGTGACCGATGGTGTAACTACTTTGGGCTCAGAAATACTGAGCAGTGTCGGCGAACGCAAGCTTATCGTTCATCCTTATCGAACCGGCGACATATCGGTAACGGCAAATGTTCTACGCTGGCCCTGCCTGGAAAGTTCCATTTGCATAATGCCGATAAGCAAGACGTTCCATGTCACCGTAAACCAAGACGTTCCTATAGCGAATATACCGAATAACGATCCGGCTTTACGGCAGTGCATTGACGACCGCAATGTGGCAATGGTTTCTGAGCTAACTTATCTGGATTGTAGCAACTACCCAGTGCGCTCTCTCAACGATATCGGATTTTATTATGCGCTCGAAGAATTGCGGTTACCGACGACCTTCTCGGCGGGGGATACTTACGGTTATCAAATTGGCTATCTCTATTACTTGACGCAACTTTCTGAACTGTATACCCCGATATATTCTCACAGCGTATGCCAAGTGTTAAAAACTTACATAGCAGAACGCGCCGATCCGTCACTGAATGTCTATATAACCTACGGAATTTGCTATTTGTAAGAATACGACCAGTAATGTTCATAAAATTAATACGTTGAAAAAGGAAAACAAAATGAAAACAGGACAGATGTTGTTACGCACTCTTAATGCGTTGATAATTTTATTACTGTTGGGTTGTGGCGATAGAGTAGAGATTTTGGTAAAGGATCAGGCAATAAATGCCGGTGAACCGCTAGAAATTGGTTTTAATGTAAGGTTTTGGGATTACTTTAACCAGTACGAGCCATATCTCGAAGCTCGCGACGCTATTGGTTACCTGGGTGGTGAATACGCGGACCATGCAGGCAATAACAAGCTCTACATATACCCGGTACGGTCAGGGGAAATATCGGTAACGATAGATTCATCTCCGGTGAAAAAAACTTTCCATGTCACGGTGAATCAAGATGTACCCATATCCAATATTCTTGTTAACGACAAGAATTTTGAGCAATGTATTGATGACAGCAATGTGATGATGATATCCGAGCTAACTTACCTGGACTGCAGTGGTTATTCTATCTACAACCTCCAAGGTTTTCAGTATTACTATGCCCTTGAAGAATTAAGACTACCACCGGATTTTTTGATTATTAGTCACTATACGCTGCATGCATTAGATTATCTGAGTCATCTTGCAGATTTATATATCGCGGTTGGCGATGATTCTGGTTGTCGAGAGTTAAAAAAATATCTTGCAGCGCGGACAGCCTCAACATTGAATGTGCATATTATCGCGGGTGATTGCGATCTGTTATCGGAGCAATAGCCGCGACACTCTATTCGCCAATGCCGGTAAGCAAAATTCGCCGGCTTTTTTATTTTCTTCTAGCCGCTATTTATTCGCCGCCAACTGATAAATCATGTGTTGCAGGGATCTCGGGGTCGGAGGGATTTATAGTCTAGATCTTTGTTTGAATGTGTCTAATATTTTATCGCAACTCTAGTAGAACAATTGAAATACCCCAATTAACCCGTGCCTGACCCCGCCATGGGTGACACCAAGCTATTGGTTAATTTTTTGGTAATTGCTTTAAAAGTTCGGGGTTTTTATCCAACAGACTCAAAAGTAACACCGTTGAACGTGGCGGCTCCACTTGCATTGTTTCATAGCGAGAAAATGCATTTTTTCCGCCGCCGAAGATTTTACCGGCCTCACCCTGCTTCAATCCAAGTCTTAGGCGTATACGCTTTATATCACTAGCAATCTCGGTCTTGATCTGCTCATAAAACTCAGCGAGCTGCGCATCCGCTTTAATAGCATCAACACCTTCGTAGATACCTTCGTCACAGACGTCACACCAGAGCGCAGTGGAACTCACTAAACAACTGTAACCAAGATACCCCAACTTGATCTGTTTCTTTTTGCGCTCCAAGTGCCCTTCCACACAAATTGGGCACTGTCTTTTTTTCTTTGCCATAACTATGCCTCTTTAAATGAAATGGTGAAGCATCCTTTATCGTCCATTTGAATTTTTACATAAAGATTTACTTCTCGATAGGTGGGCCGGTAAACGTCCTGCCACACTTTACTATCACTATAGATTGTCATCGATTTCTGAAAATCTTTTCGCTCCAATTTTGCTACAACGTCCAGCGCATCCGAAAATCGCCAACCGAGTTCAGCAAGACCTTTCATGGAGCTGGCGGTTAATCTCAGAGTTTCTATGGAAACCATCTGGGCTTGGATATTGTCAAGTTTATAGTGTGGGGTACGCTTTTCCATAAGCTTAATTTATATTACCCTTTAAGGGGTATCCTGTAAACCCCTTAAAGGGTATTAGCAAAGGGGCAGATTGTATTATCTGTGATTTCTAATCCTGAAAAATTGGAGAGACAGAATATGATTTGGAATCACTTAACAATAGCGATTATCGAGGATTTTTTTGTAGGAGATCACGTAAAGACTATTAAGATATTGCCGAGCTTTAATGGGTTATAGCTTAATGCAGACAATACAAGCCGGTCACCAGGCCCCTAGATGCCACAACACAGACGAAGTATTTCCCCAGTATTTACGCTCGGTTCACTAAGTTATAGCTCCGCTGTGGACTACCCTCTAAAAGCCTTGCCGGAATAAATCGGGACATCCATCTTTCTTCGGCCATAAAACAATCGCTTCAAAAATTAACACCGAGATTTACGAGCCTACACGCACCAACCAGCAACAACACCAAATTTAGGCAAAAATGACCGCGCCCTCTGAGTTCGGCTGAAATTCTTGTTATGTTTATTTACTTGATATACACTTGTACAAATATATTGTACATAGGTAACACCTATTATGGAATCAGTAAACATAAGCGAGCTAAGAGCTAATCTTCTGCATTATTTAAAGAAGGCTCAGGAAGGCCATGAGATTATCATCACTTCTCACGGTGAAACTTTGGCCGCGATAGTACCACCAATAGACAGAAATATTCAGACAAGGAATAAGCTTAAACAGTTGGCAAAAAACGCCGTTATTAAAGATGTTGTAAGTCCTATTCAAGATAATTGGGACGCGTTTTCATGATACTTTTGGACACGTGTGCTATTGTCTGGGACGCATTACAGCCTAATAAGTTGACAGCTAAAGCAAAGAAAGCCATAAATAATGCCGATGAAAACAATAAGCTTTTTATTTGCGATATTTCTTTCTGGGAAATATCGATGCTCATAAAAAGAAAACGTATCGAGGTTGACGAAACAGCTGCTAACTTAATCCGACTTATATTAGGTTCCCGTAACTATACTGTCATAAATATTTCTCCTGAGATCGCAGAACTCTCAGTTAACTTAGACAGCGAAATCAACAGCGACCCTGCTGATAGATTGATAGTAGCAACATCAATTCTAAAGCAAACTCCGCTGGTAACAGCCGACCAAAATCTTCGAAATGCAGAGATAGTCGATACTCTTTGGTAAAACGTGATAAAAGCGAACATCCATCTTTCTTGCGCTATAAAATAATTGAATCAAATCGGGACATTCATCTTTCTTGGCCCCTAAAATAATGGCTATACCAATTAAAAAATGTGTAACTATTTAGCACATTCGATTCAGCTCCCAACGCTAAATTCGCCGCCCCAGCCGCGCTGCATCATTCATCGCGCCATCAATATAACCCACACCGGTACAGTCGCCGATGGTGTGAATTTCCATGCCGAGTGATTTGATTGCATCAGCTAAGTGTAAATTGGGTGTTGTGCCGATGGCGAGAATCACCTGATCGGCGTTTACGGTTTGTTGAGAGCCATCTTTTAATTGATAAACGACTGCTTCGCGATTTATCTCCACGACTTTGGCGTCCGGCACCAATTTAACACCGTGATGCTGAATATCTTCCAAGATGCGCCAGCGGCGTGGCAGTGGCAATTCGATGCCAAAACGATTGGATTCTTCCAGTATCACCACATTGCGTTTGCGTTCCAGTAAAAATTCCGCCAGCTCAACACCCACTAAACCGCCACCGACAATCACAATGTTGTCGCCGAGCGGCATCCAGTGTTTACTCATTTCGCGCGTCACTGCGGCACTGGCTGTCATGCCCGTGACACCACCGACGCCGACCACCGCGCGTTGCATAAGGCTGAGTTTTTTCTTCGCGACGGATTTATCTTCACCAGTGAGGATCGCTCGCAAGTCGTCGCCAGTAAGTACGTGTGGCAATTCAACACCTGGCAGATCCGGTGCTTCGCGTTTGGCGCCTACTGCCAGCACTACCACCTGTGGATTGAGTGAGTCGATCAATTCTGCGGTCGCTTCTGTCTCCAGTCGAATGTCGATGGGCAGCTGTCTAATCTGATGTTCGAGATACTCGATTAACAGACCATTTTCTGGATAGACCACAGAAGAGAAAAACACGGTGCCGCCCAACCGTTTGCTTTTCTCTAACAAAGTGACTTGATGGCCTCGCAAAGCCGCCAGTCGCGCGGTTTCCATGCCTGCCGGTCCGCCGCCAATCACCAACACTTTTTTGGTTATTGCTGCTTTGTCAAAATCGAATTCGTTTTCTTTACCGGTCGCGGGATTAACGGCACAGCGCACCGATCGATTCAAAAAGATCTCACCGACACAGGTGTAACAGTAAATACAGGGGCGGATATCTTCGGCGCGAAGCTCTTTTAGTTTAAGTGGCAGTTCAGGGTCGGCCAGCAGTTTGCGGCCCATGGCGACAAAATCAATTTTTTTGTCGGCAATTAACTTGTCCGCCAATTCTGGCTCAATACGCCCGACGGCAATAATGGGGATTGTGACCACAGATTTAATCGCCGCCGCATTATCGACGTAACCCGCGGGTTTGTGTACCAGCGGCGCTTCAGTAAAAGCGCCACCCAATGTGGCGTCGGCATAAGCGGTGACGTGAATTGCATCTGCTCCCGCCTGCTCGGCCAGTTGCGCAGTTACTTTTGCATCTTCTAATATTATGCCGTTTGGCGTGCGAAACTCCTCCGCATCCAAACGACACCAAACGGGAAAGTCTTTACCGACGCGCGCCTTTACGGCTTGAATCACTTCGACCAATAAGCGCGAACGATTTTCGATGCCGCCACCGTACTGGTCGCTGCGCTTATTGATCCGCCGTGAAAGAAAACTCGAAATAATGTAGCCGTGGCCGCCGTGAATCTCCACCGCATCAAATCCGGCACGCTTGGCTCGTTCAGCCGCGTTGGCAAAATCTGCAATTAATAAATTGATATCTTCTTGCGTAGCTTCCTTGTATTCGATTTTAGCCGTAGGTGTCATATAGCTGGCAACAAATTCCTGCGTTTCTTTGGGCGTGAGATTGTCCATCAGATCGCCTTTTTTCGGCGCGGGAATGGAAGGGCCCAACATGGCACGGCCTTCGGCAATATCGCGAATCGCCACATGACCCGCGTGCTGCAGTTGTATGGCAACCTTGGCACCGTGCGCATGCACGCGTTCAGCCAAGGCTTGCAAACCAGGGAGGAATTCATCGCGCGAAATCGCCACCTGATTAGGATTACACGCGCCCGCCGGAAAAGAAACCGAACCCACGCCGACAATCACCAAACCGACTCCGCCTTTGGCGCGCTCTTCATAGTAGCGCTGGATACGTTCACCGCAGTGTCCGTCGGGTTGTGCTTGGTTGGTGCCCATGGGTGTCATGAAGATTCGGTTGCGAATCTCTAGGTTGCCGATTTTTCCTGGCATCAAAAGATTCTTCAGTGGCTTGCTCATGTTAGATTTTCCCTTGACTCGTTTTGTCGTCCATTTCTTCTCTTAGACTCAATCTACTAATGCCATCAACCAAGCAGCGATTGAGACAGATCAACTCCTGCGCGTAAGTTTAACCTAGAACAAGCTGTGAGATCAGGCGAATCATTAGTGGCAAGAGCACCAGGCTTTCGCCATAATCCTCCGCCCTGAAACAGATCTGCGAGCCTTCATACCCCATGTGGTTTAAAAATATTCATATCTATCGATTCACTAAAAGTTTTCGTCACTCATCAAACAAAGTCGAAGAATTTTTAGCAACTCAGGAATTTACACCCTGTGGCAATCTGGATCTCTTCCGTTTTGGCTGGGTTCCACCCTTGGGCAGTTCAGGTGAAACACTCACCCATGTCACCAACGGCGCGATCATGCTCTGCGCAAAAAGGCAGGACAAAGTATTACCTGCTGCAGTCATTAATGAACATGTTGAGGAGATGGCGCAAGCGATTCAAGAAAAAGAAAATCGCAAAGTTTACCGCAAAGAACGCACACTCCTTAAAGAAGACGTCATTCAAACATTATTGCCGAGGGCCTTCACACGATCTTCACTCAACTTTGCTTACATTGCGCCGAAGGAGGGCTGGATCATTATCAACTCCGCCTCCGCCAAACGGGTCGAAGAGTTGTTAAATCTGCTGCGTGAATCGATGGGATCACTCACCGTCATTCCGCCAAGCCCAAAACATGCACCCATTACTCTGATGACCCGCTGGCTTAAAAATGGCCGCCCACCAAAAGGTTTTGATTTAGGTGATGAATGCGAAATGGTGGACCCGCGCGATGAAGGTAGCGTAGTGCGTTGCAAACGACAGGATTTGGCCTCTGAGGAGATTCACGCGCACTTGGATGCTGGCAAATTGGTAACCAAATTAGCGCTGACCTGGAATAATTCCATAAATTTCATCTTGGATGAAAATCTGACATTAAAGCGGCTGCGTTACGAAGACGAACTGCTGGATAAATTAGACGAGTTCGAAGCAGAAACTCATGCCGAGCAATTTGATCTCGAGTTCTCCATCATGGAACTTGAATTAAAAGCCTTAATCGAACAAATATTGACTAGCTTTGGTGATGGCGAATAATAATTTCTTTTAGGAGCTTAACAAACTTAGAAGAGCCAACCTTAGAAGAGCATCTTTAACGAGCAAAGATGCGAAGTCATTAGGTTGTTAAGAGAATTTATAGGAAGGAGTCAAGTAGAGCAAAAACTGCAAAAGCTAAGGTCATCACAGATGTTATGAGCAGTGCCCGTTCTGCCGTAGTGAGTGCTGGAGAGAGCTTTTCCATCGGTTTGGTGTTTGCGTGGTACGTGTGATGTCGAATAATCATAGCGGGGGTTACTCAGATACTTTCACTATTAAGATACTTTCACTATTAAAAGATGTTTTAACACGGGAAATCACTGCACAAACTATCACTTACGAAAGATCAAAAAGAGATCAACGATTTAACCACTCTATGATTCATTCTAACACCTGCTTTTGAACCCCTCGACAGACCAATTGCACAATTGAACTGCGAAATAATTACGTTGCTAGCTTGGGTTCTGCGGCCTTATGACGGGAAAAGCAGCGACGTGACGCGACCTCAATCTAATGCATTAGATTAAGGTCGGGACAGGATCGGTGTATCGAGAAAAGAAAAAAGCTAAGGATTTTAATAAGCTGTAGGAAGTTTGCCGTGAATGACAATGTGCCGTTTATCGAAACTGATGTAATTGCCGGTGGTCAGGTCTTTCAATATACGAGCAACCATTTCGCGCGAGGCTCCAACGCGGTCAGCAATGTCTTGTTGGGTTAATTTTTCACTCACAATGTATTCGTCATCACCTCTGGGCTCAGCCAGTTCTGTGATAATTTTAACAAGCCGGCCGTAGACATCTTTCAGCGCCAGGCTCTTAACATTCTCGGTAATATGGCGCACCTGACGGGTTAAATTTTTCAGCAGCGTGATTGAAATCGCTGGATACTTCTGCAGGAGTTCTTTGAAATCATTTTTGTAAATGATAAAAAAACTCGCATTGTCTAACGTCATTACCGACGCGGAGCGCTTTTCATCATCCAACAGAGCAAGCTCACCAAAATACTGGCCCTCTTCCATGGTGTTAATGACATATTCTTTGCCGGCTTTATCGCTCAAAAATACTTTTACCTTGCCGGTTTCGATTACATAGAGTGAGTCTGCATTATCGTCTTCGTTGATGATGACCGTGTTTTTGGAAAACTTTCTATGCACTGCGACCGCCTCAATAGCTTTTAATTCGTCGCTGCCGAGGCCCTCAAACAATTCCACTCCCTCAAATATAGACATTGTGAACTCTCACCTTTTTTCAATTTTTAAATTTATCGAGCCTAGTTTTTAATTTATTAAACATAGTGCAACATTGCCCCAGATGTTACAACTGTATGCCCATCAACGCTATAATGAGATAAGAACAAAAGAATAATTTAACGGTCATAGTGCTAGAAATAATGACCAATCAACAATTCAGAATCAGACAACAGACTATTTCTGTCCGACATTTAACCTATTCTTAAGTAAACATGGACCTACTCGAAATTCAAAATAAAAGCCAAGCCATCTGTGAACTAGCGACACGGATTATCACGTTGGTTAGGGTAGAAAACATAATTGAGTTATCTGAAGAATCTCATCGACTGCAAAAAAGCGCTGTCGAACTGGTCAACTTGTCACACTCCACCGGCAAGCTCCAAACACCAACCGCCGCTGACTTACGCACTCTGCGCCACGATTTGCGCAATTTATTGGGCGCTATTACCGGCTATAACGAAATGATCGCGGAGGACTGCGACGACAATCAGCTCATTCAACAATATTGTCAGCAGTTAATGGCGATGACGAAATCGACCCTTGAAGTGGTAGAAAAATCTGCCGTCCAGCAGGCGTCAATTGGCTTAGTAGAGAGTCGTACCAATGAGAGCCCTTTATTTACAACACCAATTGCTGCTGGCAATTTGTTAGTAATCGATGACAACGAAAATAATCGCGATATCTTGAACCACTATCTGGTAAAACTGGGGCATCAGGTAAAATCCGTTGCCTCGGCCAAAGAGGCGTTGTTAGCGTTACAGCAAGCTAATTTCGATCTCATTCTGCTCGATCTAATCATGCCAGAGATCGATGGCTTTCAATTATTAAAACAGCTCAAAGCAGAAAATGCCTGGCGTGCTATTCCGGTGATTATGGTTTCCGGTATAGATGATACCGAAGGTGTGATTCAGTGCATAAAAGCAGGGGCGGAAGATTATCTGACAAAACCGTTTAATCCCGTGTTATTAGAAGCCCGTCTCAGCGCCTGTCTTGAGCGCAAACGTTGGCATGACCGAGAGATTTCCTATCTCGACGAGTTAGAGAAACGCAACCGTTTTATCCGGCAGGCTTTTGGCCAATATCTCACAGATGAAATCGTCAATAGCCTGTTAGAAAATCCTGACGGCTTGGACTTAGGCGGCGCTTACCGAAAAGTTACTATTATCATGACCGACATCAGAAATTTCACCGCCTTGTGCGAACAAATGTCGCCTGACCGTGTGGTAAAAATGTTAAACAATTATCTCGGCGTCATGACTAAAATTATCATGGAGTATCGGGGTACTGTTGATGAATTTATTGGCGATGCTATTCTCGCGCTGTTTGGCGCGCCCATTCAACGCGACGATGACACTGATCGCGCGATTGCCTGCGCCGTAAAAATGCAATTGGCCATGCACGAAGTTAATCAATTGAATCAAACCGATGGCCTGCCGGAAATAACTATGGGTATTGGTATTAATACCGGAGAAGTTATCGCCGGTAACATTGGCTCTGATAAACGCTTAAAATACGCTGTGGTCGGCAGGCACGTGAATCTGACCGCACGCATCGAGAACCTGACTGCAGGCGGGCAAATTTTAGCATCACACTACACCGTTGATGCTGCAACTACGCCACTGGTTATTGGTCAAACTGATTCAGTGCAGCTCAAGGGCATCAGCGAAAAAGTACAGATCCACGAAATCAAAGGTATCGGTGGCGTCTATAACCTTCACCTATTGAACAAGACTCACTAAGAGATCGCACAAGGTTATGGCGAAAATTTTGTTGGTTGAAGATAACGAGATGAATCGTGATATGCTCTCGCGTCGACTCACCCGAAAAGGGCACCTGGTTATTTTAGCTGAAGACGGCCAGCAGGCGATCGACATGGCAATCGCCAACAGACCCGATATTATTCTGATGGATATGAGCTTACCGATTAAAGACGGCTGGCAAGCCACCAGAGAAATCAAAACCCACACCTCCATGCTTAATACCCCAATCATTGCCTTAACTGCGCATGCCATGGAAGGTGATAAGAAAAAAGCGCTTGAAGCGGGTTGCGTAGATTACGATACCAAGCCGATTGATCTGCCACGGCTGTTAAAGAAAATCGAACACTGGACATGTAATTAAGAGCGATCCAAATGATTCCCTCTCCCTTTGGGAGAGGGTTAGGGTGAGGGCAAAAGAGGCTATTCCAAGGAACTAATTCCTATATCTAGCCTCTTGAATAAACATTTTTACCCTCACCCCAGCCCTCTCCCAAAGGGAGAGGGAGATTTGCGACAGCGGCTTTAGCCGCGATTGGAACTAAACCTTTGAATCCATCTTGTGGAAGTAGGGGCTATCACCCTCACACTAAATATGAACAAATCAACAAATACAGCAGTAAACCGCAAACCTGGCCTACTACAATTATTTATCCTGTGTATGATTTTGCTATTCCTGCAAGGTTGTGCGTCAACCAGCATTTTTAAGCCCTATCCAGGGCAAATGCAGGAAATGATTAATGACGTGAATCAAAGCGGAAAACTTTCTATTGAAAAACCTGAAACCCAACGAGGCCCCGACCAAGTCCTCCACTATCTAGAACAAGGCAGACTCGCCCAAATTACCCAACAATACGACTTGAGCAAAGCGTATTTTGATCTCGCCATCGACTATTTTGAGCAACTGGATTATCAGGCGCGAATCAGCGCAACTAAGCTTAGCCAACAGGGATCTTCTCTGCTGGTTAACGACAATGTTATTACCTATGACCCTCCCGCCTTCGAACAACTGTATGTTCATCATTTTCAGGCGTTAAACTACCTCTTTGCCAAGGATCTCGACGCTGCGGGTGTTGAAGTGCGAAGGGCAAATCTGGTACAGACCAAGATCCAAGAAAAAAACGCCGCTGAAATCGACAAAGCCAATAAAAAAGCCAGTGAACTTCCCGTCAGTATCGGGCCCACTCAGGAATATATAGATGCACTCTACCGAGATACAGATTCGTCAGTAAGTCGGCTAAAGAATTCGTTTCAAAATGGTTACGCGTTTTATGCATCGGCCATTATCTACGAACTGCGCGGTGAATGGGGCGACGCCTTTATCGACTATAAGAATGCCTTGGAAGTTAACCCTGACAATCGGTTTATTCAGCGCGACGTGCAGCGTTTAGCAAAACGTCTCGGTTACCAAGAAGATTACGACAGTATTACCAAAAAAATTGGTCCGCTTCCGGCGCCAGCAGCCGCGCCACAAAAAGCACCTGCTGAAGTTGTCATTTTTTATGAAGATGGTTTTGTTCCAGCAAAACGGGATGTCACTATTCCCATTACCAACTTCTACGATAGAGCCATCGCCATCTCTTTTCCGGTCTATGAGGATTCTTATACACCTCCGCATACGCTAACTGTGTCTGCCAATAGCAACAACTCTCCAACTACTTCAGCACCTCTCTCCAACACCTACGCCCTGGCAATTAAAGCGCTACAGGAGCAACAGTTTAGTCTGATCGTACGTCAAATCAGTCGAGCTATCACTAAAGCAGAACTCACGCACAAGAGTGAACAGGCTGGCGGCAGCCTCGGTGCGGTTTTAGCGAGTGTTTACAATATTGTTTCAGAACAAGCGGATTTGCGTAGCTGGTTGTCCCTACCGCGAAGGGCTGAGGTAATCCGCATGACGCTACCAGCCGAGACAAGGTCGATTACTTTTAAACCAGAAGGGAGCGCACTCAGCAGATCGATGCCACTCAAACTCGAACCAAATTCAATAACCGTTATCCAAGTAACGCATACCGGAAGCCAACTATTCACACGGGCTGTCACTTTTAATCGAAACTGATATGCTGAAACTAACCGAGCACCTGTCGGCGGTGCACATAGAAGGACTACATGAGGGACTATCAATGATGATCTCGAAAATGCTTAACCGAAAATCAAAAGCTAAACACAAAACATCGTTACTTGTCTTACTGAGTTTTTTGTTTCTGGCAGGCGGCTGTCAAAGTACGGCGGGTATACAAGTCAAACATGATTCAACACCTGCAGCAACCAATGAAATCACTGATCACACATTTAATAACGCTATCGAAGTCTCTCAGGTGGATGGAGCAATGGTGGGTAATCTTTACAGCGGCACAGTGGTCGTCAAAAATACCTCGTCATCCACCCAAGAATTTCAGTACCAGTTCACTTGGTACGATGAAAATGATCGCGAACTCGAAATCGATAGTCACGGCTGGTCTCCCGCGACCATCTATGGCAAAGACCAGAAAACGCTGAACAATATCGCGCCCAATCCTGAAGCAGCAAAATTCCGCGTCAGTATTCGCGACCTGAAAGCGACGAAAGTTTTTAAAACCAATTTCTTCGGCCGTAAATAACATCCCATTTGACTTTAGCATTTGTATATAGAGGACAACACATGAAAACCCTGCAGCTAATTGCACTCTCATTTATCTTGGCGCTTACCGTTGGCTGCGCCAGCAAAGTTCAATACGGTGATGCGCAAGCAGTAGAAACGGTTGATACAACCTTCGGCTCAACGGACCTGCAGCAAATCGCGGAAAAAATGGCGGATTCGTTGCTAGCGTTTCCTCCCATGGTGCAAGTCACGCAGAAGGGCCGCCAAGTTCTGTTGATGGATCGCATTAAAAACAAAACTACCGAGCATATTGACACTGAATCTGTTACCGACACGATTGTGAATAAGCTGCTGCGTTCTGGGCAATATCAATTTGTGGATATGGCAAACATCGAGGCTATTCGCAGTCAGATCAGCTATCAGCAAAATGGTGGCATGATTGACCCCGCTAAAGCCGTATCGATCGGCAAACAAACCGGCGCGAAATTTATGCTGTACGGCAACCTGAGTTCGATCACCAAAAAGAGCGACAAAGAAAAAGACGTTTACTATAAATTCACGTTAAAGCTGATGAATTTGGAAACCGGCATTTTGGAATGGCAGGACGAAAAAGAGATACGCAAAAATCTTTCGCGCAGCATGTTTGGTCTTTAACTACTTCTCAGGCTCATTGTTGTTGACCTGAATTTGTAGGGGCAATCCCCCGTGATTGCCCTGATAAGTGGGTAGGCACTGGGATGAACAGGGCAGGCACGGGGGCCTGCCCCTACGACGAATCAACAATTAAACCGTAAAATATTGCGTATGCATCCGTTTACAGTACTGCTCTAAACTCTTATGTTTGGATGCAAATTCTTTAAGCGGTGACTCAATCGGCGAATACAACACATTGGCGATAAACCCATACAGCGTTGCATCTGTCTTGGTGGCCTTATCCCCCATGATATAAGAATTATCTCCCAACAACTCAACGACTGCGGCAAGATCTTTGCGCCCAATGTTATAGATCTCATCTGCGCTATGTCGTCCTATACCTTGCCGCTGCATGTCTTGCCTAACTTTACGGCGCACAACCGAAGACACGATTGATCTAACAACTGGTGGCAAAAATCCAAAAAAGGCTTGCCTCATCTGTGGCCAATACCTGTCATCAATCCAACGGCTGTAAACCAGCGTCCAATAAAAATTCTCTTCCAACATTTTTCTGATGGCGTGAGATCTGGCTTGATCGATTGCCGTTAAAGACGCATCCAGATCGATACAATATTTTGTTTCGATGAAATCAATAATGAGGGAGGAGTCAGCAATGATGGTCCCATCAATATCGGCAAAGGGCAATTTGCCTTTGGGGGCTTTGCGCATATCGATAACTGTCTCAGTGCGATAATCAAGATCCGACATACGCAAGAATGTTTCCAGCTTCATACAAAAAGGACTGGCGTTAGGCAATCCAAAGGCGGGGGTGAATTGATAAAGTGTGATCATGGATGGTCCGTCTTGTTAGTCCGTCTCGTTAGCGTGCGTCCATTTTAGCGGCGGTTCATTTTAACTAATTGGGCTGCGATATTACCACTCTCTACCACTTAAGATTCGATTTTTACCACTCTATTTATATCCTTTGGCGAATACCAAAATAATGCATATTTTTCGACAATGTCGCTCCAGAACCAATCAATATTTCACGAGCGATTTATGCAGTTTATATCACGTCTCACAGCGCTGTTGCTTTTGCTTTGCTGACCACCGGTTGCAACAAGGATTATAGTTTTTGGGTGTCGCAGGTGAACGAACCGAGCAATCGTTATAAACATATGGAAATTAAACTGGGAGAGATGATTCAACTCAATTGGACCACTGCTCAAGGTGAACATAGTTTGGTGTCCGATAAGGGAATAAAAATGACTGCAGAGACTGCCGATGAAAATTTTGCATCACGCCTGGTTTATCAACCACAGGAATCAACTCTTTTCAATTTCACTACGCTGGATAATCAGCATGTAATCAAAAATCGTGAATGGGCTGAAGTGACTGTGATTCGGCCCTATTGTGAAGGTGTTGATGAAAACGGAAAAACCTATAGTGTCTATATGGATCTCCAAACTCCCAATGAAAATCGCTTCCCTGAACAACCCTATCCCGCGCTGCTGTTCATACATGGTGGTGGTTGGAACTCTGGTAGTTACGCAGAACTCTATCGTTTTATCGACGTAGCCAAAGCGCATGGTTATGTTGCTATATCTATCGACTACCGCCTCAATCAACCCAATTCAGCGGGAAGCTGGCCAGCACAAATTCAAGACGCCAAATGCGCCGTGCGCTGGTTGCGGGAAAATGCCGACACCTATCAGATCGACAGCGATCGAATAGGTGTGGTCGGTCATTCCGCAGGTGCACACTTAGCGCTGCTGCTCGGTTTAACGCATGCCGCAACTAATCCACAGATTGCTGAAGAGATCGACACGTTTAAAGATGCGGGCAGTTTTTCAGGTGTTGACGACGGTGTGCAAGCGGTGGTGTCTATTGGTGGTGTCACCAATCTGGCGAAGGCATACGCTTATCTCGGTTCAGATATAATGCAGACGGCTGCAAAAAGTGGGATTAAAACTTTAGCGGGAAATAGAGCTCCAACAACTATAGATGACCCAGACTATGAAATATTGAACCCGAGGCATTTTATCAACCGCGAAAACAGTCAGCTGCCCTTTCTCTTCATAGCGGGCAGCAAAGATAGCGTGGCAAAAACAAGTCAATCCTGCGAAACGAAAAATGCACTTGAGCATTACAGATCGGCAGATGATAAAGTTGATGTGTTAGAGTACCCGGACGCGACACATTTCGATTTTATTGCCGTGCGCAAAACCAGTGACAGTGTTAATCCGCTGGATGATTTTGCCGCGTCCATTACATCGGCTATATCCGGGGCATACGTAGATCAAACTATTTATGATGTATTTCAGTTTTTAGATTTTCATCTTAAGGGAAATCAACAAGCGATAAATTATAGCGTGGCGCCGTTAGAACACTGTATGGAGGATTAAAAAACGCGTGTTAGATATCAAGAAACATAAATGAACCAGAGGCTTTAGCCAACAAATTATTTTCTTCGTCGTAGAGTTCACTTTCTAAATAGTTTATACGCCGCCCGCCGTGTACAAGCTTACCCTCGGCGCGAATGACACCACCGGCACAGGGACGCAGAAAATTGGTTTTTATCTCTACCGTTGCGCCCAACCTTTCGCCTTCAACAGAACTGTGTAATGCACGAGACATCACGGTATCCAGCAACAGCAGGTACACGCCACCATGTACTTTACCTGCGCTGTGAAGATGGTTTTCCGTGATGGGTAATTCCAAAACAAAAACGCCATCCTGCAGGCCAATCATCTTGATCCCGATCAGCCGATTAAAACCCACCTCTTCCTTCATTAAAACCTCACCACTATTCAGACTAGCGCGTATAAATTTTTACGGATGTTTCGCTGCTTTAACAGTCTCGATCTTTTTAACCACGCGAATAAACACGTCCGTTTGCTCGATACCTGGGGCGTTCTTTTTGAGAATACCTACCGCTTGATCCGACATTGGACTCTGCCCAGACTCCGCGTAAGCCATGGCTAATGCCAACATAAATTTTGGATCGGCCATTAAATTTTTATTCAGATTCATCGCTTCGCCTGAAGCATCAATTGCCCGCAAATGCTCACCGGTCTCGGTATAAGCGACCGTGAGCACTTTATAGGACGACCAATTCGTTGGGTCCAATTCGATGGCTTTTTTAGCTAATTCAATGGCACGGTCATACTTGCCCAGTGTTTCTTCCAACCGTGCGAAATGTTCAAAACCCGCGTACCACTCATTATATTTACCGACCAACTCGTCAAAGCCTTTTTCAATCTGGGAAAAATCTTCCGCCTTTACTCCAGGTTTTTTCATGATTTGACTTAAATCGCGTAGTAGAATTGAGAGCTGTGGAAGATGTGCGTAACCACTGGGAATTGCGGCAGCTTGGCGAAATAATGCATCTGCCTTCTCATCCGCGCCAAGTTTTTCATAGATTACCGCCAAGCGATATTCATAAACACCCGTGTTTTGACATTCCGCCGCTGTTTGTTGCCAACGTTGTAAGAGTTCCTCAAATTTAGCCATAGTCGGATTAGCTGAAAGATATTGCGGCGTCAGTTGATGCCACAAGGCTTCACATTTGTCGGCATTCGGGGTGGCATGAACAGCGGTGGCCAAGAGTAAAAATGTTAAAGTCAAAAAGTGTTTCACTCCTTTATCCTCGATAGAGCTGCAGGCAATATATTATCTAACAACGCGTTAATATAGTGATCATCCACAGGGATTCTGGCAATTAATGCGCGATAATAAAGCGGACCAAACAGTTGCTCGAGAAACGCAATTTTATTTAGATCAGGTCGCAACTCTCCTGCATCGATAGCGCGGTCTAAGTCATCAATTCCCACCTTCTGCAATTTTTCAAAGAACCCTTCATAAAAGACGCGACGCAAATTGTCGTCTGACGAAGTATCAGCAATGACACCGGAAATCACATCGGCCAATTTGCCCTGCAACATTGTCTGGTAACAACCTTTTAAGCAACGATAGAGATATTGACGAATATTCTTGCCGGAAAATTTCGCCTGTGGTGGTAGTGATAACTCAAGTAAAACCTCTACCACCAAACTAACTTTATTGGGCCACCAGCGATAGATAGTCGCCTTCCCTACCCCAGCTTTGGCGGTAATGGCTTCGATACTGACATCGTTATAATTGCTCTGCCTTAATATTTCAATTGTCGCGGCAACAATAGCATCGTGACTGGCTTGGCTGCGCGGGCGACCTTGGGGCGGTTTTTTTATGGCGTTTGACGCATTCACTCTGGATACCTAAAGGTTTTAGATTTGCTTAGCAGTTCGGGGATAAATTGAGAAAACTCAGCGAACTCTTATTTCGAACACTGATTTAA
>OBEQ010226419.1_pt1 | contig 22763 bp, 18 predicted proteins | sample 1670901 | NCBI WGS metagenome assembly OBEQ01 (sample SAMEA104232315, study PRJEB22302) | groundwater metagenome | biome: forest; feature: aquifer; material: groundwater | place: USA | collected 2011-08-07 | depth 5.4 m
CAGTACTCTCAAAAACAGTAAAAACACAAAAAGTTGACATTTTAACAAGAGTCATAGCATTTAACATAGACAGAATCATAAAAATATCACAACAAGTTATTCTGATATTCATCAGAATAACAAGGGTTTCATATTAGCCTGTTGCAACATCTCTTCTTTCAATAAGTATTTTTTCAGTCATCTTTCTTAGAATATGCATCTACAAAATCAAAAACAGTTTTCTTTGTTTTTGGTACATCAATAAATGATTTTAATTTATTAATATTAATTTCATACTTTTCTTGTTTATTTTTTTTCCAATTTTCTTGAATAGGAACAGTAAGATGATCTGCAATTTCTGCAGGAGAAACTGTTCCATCACCACATAGATTTATTGTTTCATTTACTACTTTTGCTTCTGTTTTTGAAAGTTCAAGAATAATTCTTGCAACATCAAATGTGTGTATGTATTGATATTCTGACAAAGGGTTTACAAATAATTGATTGTGTAAAATATCAAAGACTGCATTTTTTTTAAGATTTGGTCCAACCATTCCTCCAAGACGCAGGATAAGAAAATTACTTGCGTATTGTTTTACAAGCTGTTCAGCTAAAAGTTTATGAAATCCATAATTACTAAGAACACTTTTATTTTCTGAATTTACTAAAAATCCTGCCATCGATTCTTCGCTCTTTTTTTGATCAGATACATCTCTATACACATCAATAGTTGAAAGATACACATATTTTTTGCAAAGAAAATCTTGCAGTGTTGCAAATGTATCAAGAACATTTTTTTGAAAATCCGCTTGAGGATTTTGTGCCGCAAGTCGTTTTGCAGAATTTCCTCCTGCATTAATAAAAATATCACAAGATTTTCCTTTGTAAGCATCATAATTTTCTCTATCAATTCCAACAAAAGAAATATTTTGCTGAGTAAGAAAAGAACTAATTCCGCTTCCAACAAAACCTTTATGACCGAAGAGAAAAATCATTTGAGTCACTGATCAACACTGCCTGTTTTTGTATCATCTGCTATTTTTGTCTGCGGTTCAAGAAGCGTATCAATTGCTGCAAGAACACGCTCTGTTGTGATGTCTTGCATACAAGAACTTCCCGGATACACTGAACACTTAGATTTGTAAAAACAAACACATTTTTTTGGAGGTTCAAGAATTATTCCCAAATTATATAAATCAAATTCTGCTTTCGGAAAAATATTTACAAAAAGAACAATCCTCTTTTCAAGTCCTATAACAATGTGCATTGCAGATGTCACACTTGTTACAACAAGATCACACTTATCAACAAGTGCAACAAAATCTTTCATAGGAAAATGACCAAAATAATAGGCGCCGCTTTTTGCAGCAATTCTCATATTTTTTTCATGTTCTAATTCGCCACCAAGCATAACGACAGAATACCCTTTCTGTTGCAATGTTGTTGCAACCTCAATCCACATTTCATCTGCCCATGTTCTTGTTTCAAGCCAGCGTACACCCGAACCTGTATTTAATCCAATCACTGGTCCTTTCATTTGTGGAAAGACAAAGGGATTTTCCGGCCGATCAAGAAGATATTTTTCATGACTATAAGGAAGACCTGCAATTTCAAACATTTCTTCAACATAACTCTTTGTATTTGCTTGACTTATATCATCAAAAAGTCCACAGAGATACTTTGCATGTGCATCAGCATCAATTGGTGCGCATTTACCCTCCTTTAACATAAATCCTTTTTTTACTTTTGCAGAAATAAGATTCGTCAGTGCACATACATCAATTCGTTTATCTAAATTAATAAGAAGATCAAATGTATCTGCTTGCAAACGCCTTATTGATGTTTCATTAAAACGAAGAGTCACATCAACTATTTTTGGAACAAACTCAGGAGATAATGTGAGCCAAGTAATCTCTGAATCAGGATACACTTCTTTTAATTTACGAATAATTGGAGTTGTACGAATAACATCCCCAATACCATCCAATTTAATGAGAAGAATACGTTCTCCCCTTTTTGTATAAAAAGAACAATTATCACAATGTACACCACATAATTTATGAGGTTTACAAGGAACTTCTCCATCAAGATGTTTACAATCCATTTTAATAATCATAAAAAAAAGGAGACACAGCCCATTTATTAAATTGACGGATAACTACTCTTTCCTACAGATCTGAATAAACCATTTTAACAGAAGAAAATACCCAAAAATTTATTAAGAGATTAGAATTTTAGATAAATTAACGATAGTTTAATTGAGGGAAAAATATGGCACGAGTAAGTCTCATTTATCCAAGTGACGGTCTTTGTTATAAATTTGCGCGAGCAAGAACAAGACGCATGCCTTTAGGTCTTGCATATATTGGAGCAGCACTTGAACATGCAAATCATGATGTTTCTGTAACAGATGCTGCACTTACTGATCTTTCCGTTGATGAAACAGTAGAACAAGCTCTTAGAAATGATCCATTAGTTGTAGGTATTGGATGTACAACTCCTCTGTATCATCAAGCGGTTGAAATAATTGACAAAATAAAAGAAAAATCTCCGCAAACGGTTGTAATCTTTGGCGGTCCTCATGTGAGTGCACTTCCCGCTGCAACTCTTGAAACAAGTAAAGCAGATTTTGTTTGTATTGGTGAAGCTGAAGAATCGGTTGTTGCAGTTGTTGACCGAATTCTTAAAAAACAAGATCCTAAAGGAATTCCTGGAACCATGTATAATTGGAATGGTTATTCAGGACACAATAAAGATTATCGATTACGAATCGCACAGGCACGGGGAGACACAACTGAACCTGCAATTGATTTAAACAAAGTTCCAATTCCAGCAAGACATCTCTTTCAATGGAAAGAATATCAAGATCATGCACGAGATGTTGTTGAAACACAAACAGGTGCAATGTTTAGTCGAGGTTGCCCCGGAAAATGTGCATTTTGCGGAGCTGCAGACACTCTTGTTCGATTTAGACACATAGATAATATTATTCAAGAACTTCATAAAGTAGAAGACATGGGAATACATAATGTGTTTGTTATGGATGACACATACACAAGTAACAGAGGAAGAGTTCTTGAATTATCAAAAAGAATTGTTGATGAAAAAATAAAACTAAATATTCAAGTGCAGTTACGACTCGATCAGATTGATAGAGAAATTTGTGATGCACTCTATGCAAGCGGTGTAAATTATGTAGGCCCTGGAATTGAATCAGGCAATGAAGAAATTATTAAAGCCATTCGCAAAGGACCAAAAGAATCAAAAGAACACATGCGAACGAAAGTCAGACTCCTTCAAGAATATCCTTGGCGCGTTAGATGTTCCTATGTTTTTGGAATGACAGGAGAAACAGAAGAACAGATTATGGAAACAATTGAATTTGCAAAAGAACTTGGCGCAGATGAAAATGCATTTTCTATTCTTGTTCCTTATCCTGATAGTCCCTTATGGAATTACGCAAAAGCTCAGGGAAAAGTTCATGACAAAATGGATTTTAAAAGATTCCTGTATTATGCAGAAATAGGTTGCAACATTTCAGCAGTTCCAACAGAAAGACTTTTAGAACTTCATGAGTTTGCCTACAAATACGTTGGAAACCCTGCACATAAACTTGATGATAATAGTGTAAGTTCAGGCAACAGACCTCATGTTCCTTACCTTGCATCAAAAAGGTTTATGGAATACAGAAAAGCAATTGCAGGAGAAAATGCATATAATGAACTATCCAAAAGAATGAATATTCCCGAAGATAATGAACAAATTATTCCACGTATGAAATTTGAATCAACAGAAATTCACGAAGCATTTAAAGAATATCAAAAGAAAAATGAAATTATCTCTGTTTCATGGGATCAAATAGAAAGAGATAAAGACACTATTGCAAAATCTTCTCAAGCAATGCAACACGATTAAGTGATTAAGTTTAATATTTCTTTTTTATTTATTTTTAAACCCGGAAAAAAAAAACCATCCTAAATAAAAAGACTTAATAACCTGCTTTTTTTACCTAATTCATGCCTTCCTTTTGCATCGTTGATAAAAATAAAAAAAAGATTTTTGTACAAAAAGTACATTTTGCAAATCGCAACTTTTCCGTCGTCAAATGTACTTCTTGTAATCTCCATTACATCAACTGTGAAGATGAAAAGTTAAAAAAAATTCTAGAAACATATTATACAGGATCTTATCAAAAAGAGTTTTGGTCAAAAAAAATCCTCTTTGAAAATCTGCGAAGAAAAATTTCACAAACCTTGCGCATTTTTTATTCGTATGCAGACTCGCAACGATTGTTTTTAGAAAAGCATCTTCAAAAAAAATCAAAACAGCTACTTGATTTAGGCTGTGGAACAGGACTGTTTCTCAAGTGGCTTGAACGAAAAAAATATATAATAGAAGGTATTGAACCTGATTCTGAAAGAGCTGCAATTGCACAAAAAAATCTCAATGGAAAAATTACCATAGGTTCTATTGAAGAAAAACAGAAAGGTGCAGAAGTAATTTCATCTCTTCATGTTATCGAACACCTTGTTCGTCCAGACATACTTCTTAAAAAATTTTCAACATGGTATCCTCAGAGCATACTCTTTTTAGAAATTCCAAATTGTGAATCAAAAAAAATATTACAAGAAAGTTTACAAGAACCTCACATTTATCATTTTACCCCTCAAACAATCCAAATACTACTTGAAAATGCGGGATGGGACATTTTTGCATTTGAAACTTGCGGAGAAGAAATTACCTATTCAAAACAATTACAATGGCTTTTGTTCAAAAAAAACGTTGCTCCACAATCTGAAAATGGAAAGGCTATTCGATTGCTTGCAAAGATTAAAACAAGTAAAAAATAATGTCAGCCTATAACTGATTAAACGACATCCTAAAATTGAATTAAATCCATTTCAATTCTTCTAACTTTCTTTCAACAGCTTTTGCAGCGTCTGCATGACCTAATTCATTCCAATGCCCATCTGTTTCATAGTAAAAAGTATTATTTACGTTTAGAGGTTTTAAATATTCTAACAGATCTAAAGTGATAATGTTATGTGCTTTTGTGAAATTTTTAATATCCGCTTCCGGTTCATCAGTTCTTAAAACAGGAGTCATATTTCTCGAGGAGAAATATTCATTAAATTTTCTTTTATCAACCTGTTCTTTTGGAGGAATAATAACGAAAAGAAGATGTATCTTATTTTGATTTGCAAGTTCTGAGGTATATTGTAAAATACTCATCGAGGTATGAAGATTTTTTTCATATTCAGAAAGAGAACTTATTCCAAAGACATCCACATCATGAGGAACAAAAATTCCAAGATGAATAAGAATATTTCTTGTAAAATCAATTCTGCTCATAAGACCTACAAGAAACTTATATGCATATGAATGTCTTGCAAGAAGTCTTCTGAATGCAAGAAATGTACTCTGGGGTAAAGGGCTTATTTGCTTTACGGTATCATTTTCAATGACAAAAAGTGTATCATCACCATTAAGATCATTTCCTAAAAAAGTAAAAATAATAACTATCTGTGGTGAGTAATTAAGAGCTTCTTGTTTAAATTGAATTGCATATTTATCCATACTGTAAGAACCAACGCCTAAATTAATGAGTTCAAAACTTTTATTCTTGCGATTTTTTATTTCAGAATCCAGATTTGTAAGAATACATTTTTCCCTTGGAACAGCACCGCATGCAACAAAAGAATCGCCAATTAAAACTATTCTTGGTGTTCCATTTCCTAAAAAACTATGTTCAACATCATCATATCCTCGAGAGTTTGTTTGTTTTGTATACGAAAACTCTTTTACAAAAAGTTGAGAGTTAAAGAGATGGTATTTTTCATTAGGAATTTCTTTATGATCTAAAACTGCATCATATTGTGAGTGTTCAAGCATTTGTTCTGTAAAAAGACGAAGTGCTACTTCAAGGATAAGTAAAAATACAAGCATTCCTCCTATAAGAATGATAAAAAAAACTATTATTTTCACAAGAGTTGAAAAATTCTTTTGTTCACTCCCTATCTTTTCATTCTTTTTTTCTGTTTGTTCGTGCATATTTTTTAAAATTAATTCTTATTGTAATAATTTATCAAAATCATTTAAGTTTATAGATCTTTGTACGAGTCATATTATTTTCATATACTAAACTCACTTGTTCATGTGAAACAGGAAGCGAACGTATCATACTTGACACCCTTCCCCGTGCATCTTTTTCCTCTTGAACCCAAAAGTATCCTTTTTTTGCAGAGGTAATGTTTGTTAGTGGTGCTGTAGGTCTATCAATAAGAAAACTTAATCCTTGTGCATCCCAATAAAAAAGAGCATCAGTCGGCGTATGTCCTTTAACCCAATCATAATCTGTATCATATCTCTCCCATTGTTTTGTTGCAACAACATTTTTTACTCCTTCAACAAAAACAAAACCAACAATAATGCAAATGAAAAGAACAACAACTAATTTTTTCAAAAAAGTGCTATTCGAATATTTTTGTAATCTTAAAAAAAGATTACTAACGCCAATTCCCCACATACAAGCAATAATTGGTATTGCAGGTAAAAAATGTCTTGCATAAGTATTTACTTCATATGCAATTGCAATCATAAAAAAAATAAACATACCTGACCAAAGGAAAAAAAGATTTTTTTTAAAGATGTCATGATCTAATTTATAAAAAAGAAGAGGAACAAAAAAAACAAGACAACCAAAAAACCACACAAAAAGAAGAAAATTTCGATAAGGAAAATTTATGGAGAAAAGGTTTTGCATTTCTCCGTTAGGAACACCAACTATTTCAAGAGGAATTCGAGTAAAATACTTTGCATCGAATATGTTAAAAATACTTGACGTATATTGTTCTGCAACATACGAATTTTGTGCATGAAAAAAAGTATTAAATGCTGGATACACCGGGTTACCAATTACTTCATAATTTCTTATAAACCAAGGAACAGAAAGAAGAAAGACTATAAAACCATAAAAAAATAATTTTTTTAGAAATATTTTATCAAAAAAGGATTTTGTCAAAAGACTTTTAAAAAGAATGTATGCAAAAACAGGAAAAATGAGAATACCATAAAATCTCACATTATTCGCAAGACCTATTGATAAAGCGCTCCAAAAAAATTCTTTTCGAATTGCAAAATAAACAGAGACTAAGATGAAAAAAGAAAAGGTCATGTCAAGATGAGCAATAGAACTCAAAAAGATGTGAATGGGAAGAAAGGTTACAAAAAGCGTTGCGTAAAATCCTATTTTTTCATCGTACAATTCTTTTGCAAGTAAAAACGTAACCCCTAAACTTAATGATCCGAATAGGGGAGATACCAGTTTCATACTTGTTTCTGCAAAAGATGGACCGAAAATAATAAAAATTTTATAAAAGAAAACACATAGTAAATAAAATACAGGAGGGTAACTAAACATTTCTCTTCCTAAACTTTCAAAAGAAGGAATAGTATTTGTTTCTGCAATAAACCGTGCAACATTCAAATGCCACGTACTATCTCCTGCAGGAAAATTATGAAGAGCAAGAATGATACGAATAAGTGCACCAATAAGAACAATAATAATTGCAGATGTTTTGTAAGAAGCAAATTTCATACTTACACAATTCTTTTTCCTGTTTTTATTTCTTCAACATGAATTACACTAACTGGACAAGATTTTGCGGCAAGAATTTCTTTTTTTAGTTCGGATTCTTCAATTTCAACAATAACTTCATTCATGCCTTCACCAATTCCTTTAAAAGTTGCTTTGCCATCTCTTTCCGGATCAACAATCCAATTTTTAGAAAAGGTCGTACATGGACCTGCACCGATACAATTAGTTCTATCAAAAACAATACGATATTTTTTCTTCATTTTTTCATTCAAAAAACACGCTCTTATAAACTTTATTAATCTTCATTCACCTTTACTGATTTGTTTACTGAGATTTAATAACTATATCGACAAAGATTTATAAATAATAGAAAAAAGCAAAAAGTATGGATATCTCAATTATTGTTCCAGCGTATAATGAAGAGAAACGCATACCTCCTTTTTTTACAAAACTCCTTTCTTTTTGTAGAAATAATTTAAAAAATTATGAAATTCTTTGCATTGATGATGGTTCAAAAGATAATACTGCAAAAGTGATTACTCTTCTTTCAAAAAAAGATTCTCATGTTAGACTTATCAGTTATCATCCTAATCAAGGAAAAGCATATGCGGTAAAAACAGGAGTTCTTGCATCAAAAGGAAAAAAAATTATTTTTATAGATGCAGACGGCTCAATTGAACCAGAAGAAATTCCTCGAATGATTACAGGATTAGATACCTATGATGTTGTTGTTGGTAGCAGATACACAAAAGAAGCGAAAATAAAACAACCGTTCTTACGAATGATGACAAGCTTTTTTTTTAATAGTTATGTTAAAATGCTCTTTTGGATTTTTGTAGAAGATACACTTTGTGGATTTAAGGGATTCAAAAAAGAAGTCGGGGTTCATTTATTTTCAGATTTATTATCGAAACGATGGATTTTTGATGTGGAACTTTTTTATAACATTCGAAAAAATAAATATTCACTTCTTCAAATGCCCATTAAATGGGAGCATAAAGATGATACAAAATTTAAACTCTTTGATCCTGTAAAAATGATTTTTGAACTTGCCATTCTTCGAGGAAAATTACTTTTTAGAACAATAGCTAAAAAGAGACAGTTATAAAAAAAATCATCATAAAATTATTATAAAAAAACGGTTATGAAAACAAAAACACTCACAATACTCGTCAGCATACTTATTCTTTCACTCATCATCCAATCAGTTATTGGAATCAAACATAATGCTGCAACGTATGATGAACTTGATCACATTACAAGTGGCTATTCTAAACTTATTACAAAAGATTTTCGTTTATACACGGAGAGTCCTCCCTTTGCAGATTCCCTTTTCGGCATTCCTCTACTTTTTATGAATGTAACTTTTCCTCTGGATCATCCCAGTTGGAAAATTAAAAATATGAATGAATTAAGCGGTCAATTTTTTTTTATTTACAACAAAAATACTGATGAAATGCTTTTTTATGCAAGACTTATTCCTCTTCTCCTTTCAGTTATTGCCGCTTTTGTTTTATTCTTTTGGACAAAAGAAATGTTTGGAGAAAGAGCAGGACTTATCGCATTATTTCTTTATTCTTTTGAACCAACAATAATTATTCACAGTGGACTTAGTATGGTTGATCTTCCTTTTATGCTTTTTACACTTCTTACTTTTTATTCATTCTGGAAATTTTTTAAGAAAAAAGAAATAAAATATGTGTTTATGACAGGTATCTTCCTCGGTCTTGCACAAGTAACAAAGTTTTCTGCAATCTTCTTAATTTTTATCATTGGTCTTTTGTTTATTACAACAATATTTTCAGATACATCTGAGAATGAGCCAAAATATCGATACATTGGAAGAAATATAAAAAATAAAATAATGCAAAAAAGCATTCATGCAGGAACACTTTTTTTAATAACCTTTTTTATTGCTTATGTAATTATCTGTTCAAGTTATCTTTTTCAAGGAGTTTTAACACCTGTAAAAACATCGCTAATACAGGATGTTCATCTTGATAAAGAAAAGTATCAATTCATCTTCGATCTTGTTGAAAGAGAACCTTTTAAGACATTCTCAGAGTTACCCAGCCCACTTCCCTACTATTACATCAAAGGATTTGCATTTAATGTTTTTGAAGAAAAAGCAAAAATAAAAAATAGCGGTGAAAATAAAATTATTTCTTTAACAGGATCACTTCATACTAAGCCTTTTGGAATCTTTTACACACTTGCAGAATTTGCACTTAAAGTACCTATTCCTTTTTTATTTTTGGTTATCCTTTTTTTTATTTTATATGCAAAAAAAGTAATAGACAGAGAATATTTTATTCTTCTTATCCCTATTCTCTTTTATTTCATTTGGTTTGGAATAAGTACAAGAGCAGGAGGAATTAGATATGTTCTTCAAACATTTCCCTTTCTCATGATTCTTGCAGCAAAATGCATCCAAGATATTCTTGATGAACAACTCAACTGGAAAGGATTTTTTCAACTAGGTCTTTTTGTTCTTGCAATTTCCTATATCCTTTCAAGTATTCTTGTATCTCCTCATTACTTTTCTTACTACAACACAATGTCTGAACAAAATAAAACATATCTTTACTATGACGGAAGTCTTGATATGGGACAAGATTTTTTAGAACTCACAAGTTATCTAACACAAAATAACATACATCACATTCAGATAAATAGACCTGTCTGGGTTGAAAAAAGATATTTAGACAAATACAACATTAGTTATGAAGAACTTTCTTGTTCAAAAATAAACAATGAAAAAGTAGATAAAACAACATATGTATTAAAACTTGCCGACAAAAATGAATGTGTAACCACCTTATTAAATCGAGAAATGACAAACACTAAAATAGGAAAAGGAGAAATAAAACAGATAGGTAAAACTATCAAGGTATATTCATGAACTATTTGGTAAAATCCATCTATAAACCCCTCTTGTATTGCATTGATAGTATTGGTTCTCTCATATTTAAATCTAAAAAAAAAGAACTTTTCATTAAAGAAAAAATAAAAAAAATAGCAATTATTCGCTTTGATCACTTAGGTGATGTTATTCTTACAACTCCGCTCTTTCGATCAGTAAAAAAAAACTTTCCTCATGCAAAAATAATTCTTCTCTGCAGAAAAATTGCAAAAGAAATCATGCAAGAAGATAAAAATCTTGATGAGATCATTTGTTTAGAACCTCCCTGGTTTGACAGAAACAAAGAACAAAATAAACAAGAATTTAAAAAATTCATAAAAGATTACAAAAAATATTATGACCTTGTCATAGAACTTCATTCCGATCCTCGAAATATCCTTTTTGCAAACAAAATAGGAAAGTATACAATAGGATATGGAATAAGAGGATTTGGTTTTTTATTAAACAAAGTTGCAATATATTCACCTGAAAAAAAACACATCATAGAAAGAAACTTAGATGTTCTTTTAGCGATAGGAATCTCTGAAAAAAATACTAAAACAGAAATAACTATCCCTGCAAAAATTGAAAAAGAAATGCAAAAAAAAATACCAAAAGATTTTCTCATCTGTATTAACCCCGGAACAGGAAGAATTGAAAAAATGTGGGATACAGAAAAATGGGCAAAAGTTGCAGACACTCTTGTTTCACAATATAATGCGACAATTATTTTTACAGGATCTGAAAAGGAAAAAACACTTATTAACGAAATAACAAAAAAAATGCACACAAAAAAATATATTGATATGAGCGGAAAAACAACACCTCTTACATCTGCAGCGGTCATAAAACAATGCGCTCTTTTTATCTCCCCAGATACAGGACCACTTCATATAGCAAAAGCAGTTGGAACTTCTTCAATTGGATTATTTGGACCGGTTGACCCAAAAATTTGGGGCTACAATGAAAAAAACCACAAAAGTATATTCAAAGATCTTATTGAAAATGAATATGTCGAAACAAACAAAGGAATGCAAGCAATAACCGTAGATAATGTGCTTTCTAAAATTGCAACACTCATTTCTCCTAGAAAAAAATAAGATCTACTTAAAAAAACTTTAAAAGGATCTTAAAAAAACAAGTGATTCTCGACGATTAAATTCACAACTTTTTTAAAGGGGTTCAAAGTTTCTTCTCTCAATAATAGAACTGATTTGACTTCTCAATAGGTGAGCAAATCCTGCAGAAACGCTTTAAATAGGTACTATCCATATGAAAATAACGCTTATTAGTCCAAATATTGTAACACAAAAAGGGGATTTTTTTGGAACAGGAATTCCTTATATGCCTTTTACTATGGCATACCTTGCTGCCTATTTACGTAGCAAAAAACATGCAATAACGGTAATTGATTCATTCGGATTAAATCCGTTTAAAACACGTAAAAAACAAGATTTTTTTTATCAGGGAATAACTCCTGAAGAAGTATTAGGACGTATTCCAAAAGATACAGAACTTTTTTGTGTTTCTGCAGAAAGAGTTGTAAGTCATGGATCTCTTTCTGAAATTATTGAAATTATTAAAAAAAATTTTCCAAACATTCCCATAAGTATTCTTGAAAATTCACAAGCAGTAACTGCATACTCTGTAAAAAAAATTGCAGAAACATTTTTTGAAATGGGAGTTACCTATGTTTTTATTGGAGAACCTGAATATCGTTGTGAAAAATTGATACATAGTATCAAAACAAAAAAAGGAATAGAAAAAATTGATGGAATAATCTATCAAAAAAATAACAAAACAATTGTTCAAGTAGTAAAAGATGTTATAATAGATCTTGATAATCTTCCTTTTCCTGCATGGGACTTAATTCCTGTAAAAAATTATTGGAAACTCGGATACTCTCATGCACCACTCTCAAATAAAAGATATCTGCCGTTATTAACTTCAAGAGGCTGTCCATATGGCTGTAGATTCTGTGTTGTTCCTTCAACAAATTATAGAAAATGGAGAAGTAGAAGTGCAAAAAATGTTGCAGATGAAATGGAATATTTTGTAAAAACAATGCACATTCAAGAATTTCATTTAGAAGACTTAAATCCGACTATTCTCAAGACACGCATGGTGGAATTATCAAAAGAAATTCTTAGAAGAAATTTGCATATCAATTGGAAAATTGGATCAGGAACAAAGGTTGAAAGTGTTGATAAGGAAACGCTTTCTTGGATGGCAAAATCAGGATTAAATTATATGTCTATTTCACCAGAATCAGGTTCGAAAAGAGTACTCAAACTTATTGATAAACCTTTTAATCATACTCATGGACGAGAAATGATTTCTCACTTACATAGACTTAAAGTGTATACGCAAGCATGTTTTGTTTTAGGATATCCTGGCGAAACAAAAGAAGATCTTTTACTTACAAGAAAATATGTAAAAGAACTTGCAAAAGCAGGCGTAGATGAAATTGCACTCTTCATTATCACCCCTGTTCCAGGATCACATATCTATGATTATTTTGAAAAAGATATGCCAAAAAATATTCATCAACTCACTTTTTCTCCAAAATGGCGAAAAGAATATAATATGCTCCATACCTTTAGAACAAAACTCTATCTTGAATTTGTGATACTGAAGTTACTATACCATCCCCTTAAATGTGTGAAACAGTTATTTCATTTTTTACAAAGAAAATTTTACACAAAAATGGATATGACTGTATATAGAGTGTTAAAATTACGATGGATGGCAATGAAGAATTAAGTTTAAAAAAAGATAATGTAACTGTATCTAAAAAATAAACAGAAAAGAAATATAAAAAAAAACAAAAGAGAAAATAGATAAGGAGAAAATATGACTGTACTTTCAATTATTGTACCCGCATATAATGAGGGAAAAACTATTCGTAAGGTTCTAAACACCGTAAAAAAAGTACCCTTAGAAAAATATGGTGTTAAAAAAGAAATAATTGTTGTGAGTGATGGTTCTAAAGATAACACTGTAAAAGAAGCAAGAAAAGTAACAGGAGTAAAAGTAATAGACAATAAAATAAATCAAGGAAAGGGCGGCGCAGTACGAGATGGAATAAAACATGCAACAGGAGATATAATAATCATTCAAGATGCGGATATGGAATACAATCCTTATGAATATTATGATATTATTAGACCTATTCTCGACGGAAAAGCAGAGGTTGTCTATGGATCTCGTTTTTTAACAACAAATCAACAAGAAAAAAATAAAGTCTTTGTTCAAAAACATAAAAATGCATACAGTCTCGCGTTTATTGGGGGAAGAGTTATTACTTTTTTTACAAATCTTCTTTTTTTCACACACATAACTGATGAACCAACAGGATATAAATGTTTCAAATCAGAGATTATTAAATCAATTACTATTGAGAATAATAGATTTCATTGGGAACCTGAAGTAACTGCAAAGATTGCAAAGAAAAAAATAAAAATATATGAAGTTCCCATTTCTTACAATCCTCGAACGTTTGAAGAAGGGAAAAAAATTCATTGGAGAGATGGCGTAGAAGCAATTTGGACGCTTATAAAATATAGGGTGAAAAAGTAACTATGAAAAAAGAAACACAACAAAAAATGTTTGAAACAGTACACTGTAATATCTGCGGCAAAAATGATTACACAGTCATTTATGAAGCACAACCTGAAAAAGAAAAAGATAAAGACTTAAAAGAAAAATTTCGCGCATCAGGCGATGAATCACTTGTTGATCAAGTTGTAAAATGTAATAATTGCGGACTTGTATATATTAATCCTCGTCTTAAAGAAGAGTTAATCGTTGAAGGATATTCTGAAGGAAGTGATGAAAATTTCGTCTCACAAGCAGATGCAAGAGAAGCAACATTTACAAGTTCTCTAAAAGAGATTGAAAAACAAAGACCTCAAAAAGGAAAGATTTTAGATATTGGAACAGCAGGAGGTTCCTTTCTTGCTGCAGCAAAAAAAAGAGGCTGGGAAGTTTCTGGCTGTGAACCAAATAAATGGATGGCAGCATGGGGGAAAAAAAATTATGGAATTGATATAAAACCTGGAACACTTTTTGATCAAAAATTTAAAACAGAAACGTTTGATGTTGTTACACTTTGGGATGTCATTGAACATACTGGTGATCCCTCAAAAGTTCTTAAGGAATGCAACAGAATATTAAAAAAAGACGGACTTCTTGTAATCAACTATCCTGATTTTGGAAGTTGGATAGCAAAAGGAACGAAAAGAAAATGGGCATTTCTGCTCTCTGTTCACTTGTATTATTTCACTCCTGAAACAATAAAAAAAATTCTTGAAAAATGCGGATATGAAATGATAAAATTAAAACCTCATTTTCAAAAATTGGAATTAGGATATTTACTTTTTAGAATGCAAGCATATAACTCATTTATCTCCAAAATTGGAGGAAAAATTGCAAAAGGACTTCATATGGATAAATTAAGAATTCCTTATTGGCTTGGACAAACATTTGTTGTTGCAAAGAAAAAGTAGAAGTGATCTCTTAAAAAAGAGATAAAAATAAAAAAGATTTACTTACTAAAAAAATAATTAAAAATGTGTTTTAATGAAACAAGGAGAGTTTTACAAAGGAAAGGTATGGGCAGAAGAAAAGAGTAGATTTTACACTACTCTCACTCAATATAAAGAAAAAAATAAAAGAGTGTTAGAAATTGGCTGTGGTGCTGGTGGCGGAACACTGTATCTTAAAAGTATTCTTGAACCAAAAGAAATAATCGGTGTAGACATAAGTAAAACAGCTGTTGAAAAAGCACAAAAAAAAGGAATAAACGCACATACAATCAATGTGAGTGAAGAAAAACTTCCTTTCAAAAATGAAACATTCGACCTTGTTGTTACCTTTGAAGTAATCGAACACGTATTTGATACAGGCGCTTTTATTGAAGAGATTAATCGAGTTTTAAAACCTGGAGGAACTCTTTTTATAAGTACACCAAACCTTGCATGGTGGGCAAATAAAGTTCTTCTTGCATTCGGATATCAACCTGCAAATACAGAAGTTGATTTAGAACATGCAACAATTGGAAAACCAAAAATGTTTCCACAAGGAACTCCTGCAGGTCACATTCATGTATTTACAAAAAAGAGCATGAAAGAATTTCTTAAATTACATACAATCACTGTTAATAGAACTCTTGCAATTCCATACGAACATATTTATACAAGCAGCTTTGCAAAAAATAGTATCCTTTACGTATTTTATGTCTTAGATAAAATATTTTCACCTCTTTTCGGAGAGGCATTTACTGTATACGTAGGAAAAAAGAGACTATGAAAACAGTTGTAATTATCGGCGCAGGAGTAACAGGACTTGATATTGCACAGAGACTTTCAGAAAAAGGTTTTAAAATAATTATTCTTGAAAAAAGTCAAAAAGTTGGAGGAATGTGTGCGAGTTTCAAATATAAAGATTTCATTTTAGATTATGGTCCTCATAAATTTTACACACAACTTCCTGAAGTATATGATGAATTTAAACGAATTGTTGGAAAAGAATATGTTGAGGTAAAAAAGAAAAACAGTTTACGATTGCTCGGAAAATATTTTGAATTTCCCGTAAAATTCACCCAACTTCTAAAAGGAATTTCTCCTTTTATTGCAGCGAAAATTGCAAGAGATATTTCGCTTAATACTGCAAAAAATATTTTCAAAAAAAAGAAGATTATAACATTTGAAGATTATTTTATCAAAGGATTTGGAGAAACAGGTTACAACCTTCTTTTCGGAGACTATGCAAGAAAAGTATGGGGAAATCCCAAAACACTTACTGAAGAATTAGCAAGAAGAAGAGTTCCTGTAGGAAGTATTTTTGATGTTGTGAAAAATCTTATTGCGCCTAATAAAGATGTAAGTGCAGAATCTTTTTATTATCCCACTTACGGATATGGAGTTATTGCAGAAAAACTTGCAAAAGCAATACAAAAAAAAGGTGGAAAAATTTTATTTGAATGTAGTCCAAAAGAAATCATTGTAAAAGACAATAAAGTACAGGAAATTGTCTATGCAGATAAAAAAGGAGAAACATTTAGATTACCTTGTGACATTGTTGTTTCTTCACTTTCCATAACTGAATTACCTGCACTCATTAGGCCAAAAGTATCAAAACAAGTCATTGATGCATCTAAAAAATTATCCTTCAGGTCATTAGTCATTTCCTATGTGTTTCTTAAAAAAGATCGAGTTCTCAAAGACAATTGGATTTTCTTTCCTGAAAAAGAATTTGTATTTAATAGAGTTGCTGAGCAAAAAAGTTTTAGTGAAAAAACAGGTCCAAAAGGAAAAACAGTTCTTACAGCAGAAATTACCTGCGACTTTGGAGATGAAATGTACAACGCAACAGATAAAGAATTAAAAGAAAAAATAATTACCGATCTTGAAAAAGCAGGACTCATTCAAAAGGAATGGGTGTATGATTTTATTACAAGACGAGCAGGAAGAGTATATCCTGTATATACACTTGATTACAAAGAACAATTAAAAACAATTCTTACTGAACTTGATGAAATTGAAAATCTCTTTACTGTTGGAAGACTTGGATTATTTAATTATAACAATGCAGATCACTGTATAGACATGGGAAAAGTTACTGCAGAACTTATTATTGAAAATAAACCAAGAGAAGATTGGAAAAAAGCAAGAGACTATTTTGACAGTTATAAAATAGTTGATTGAAAAGGACATGCATAAGAAGTAATCAAAATAACGATAGACACGAAACATACATTCATGAAAAAACAAACAATCATTTTACTCAGTATATTCTTTTTCGCAATTCTTCTCAGGATTTTTTCAATCAATCACACATTATTTAATGATGAAGGAAGACCTGTTCTTGCGATTGCATCTGAAGACTCAAAAGCGATCTTCTTTGCCCATGACTCGGGTCATCCTCCTTTTTCAAATTGGATGTATTATCTTTTTTATTTTTTTTTAGGAGATCATACCTACACGTATAGATTAACAAGTCTCTTTTTTTCATTACTAAGTATCTTTCTTACTTACCTCATTGCAAAAAAAGAATTCACAGAAGAGATTGCTCTTTTTTCCGTAGGTCTTCTTGCTCTCAGCGCATGGTTTGTCATTACATCTATACAAATTCACATTGATGCACCCTTTATGATATTTTTTTATCTGCTTTTGCTATTTCTATTTTTAAAATACAATGAAACGGAAGAAAAAAAATATCTTATCTATCTTGGAATTACTTTTCTTTTCGCTTTACTAACAAAAGAAACAGCAATACTTGGTGCGGTTCTTGTTTTTTTCTTTCATTTTTTTCGTTCAAAAGAAAGATGGAATTACAAACCCTATTTTTATCTTAGTGGAGTATTTATTATAGCATTCATTCTCTTTTTAGGTTTTCTTGCATTTACTCACATAGAAACCAAAGGAACCACTCTTTTAGTTTTTGATATAGAAAGTCTAAAAAATGAATATGTATCAGGAACAACTACTCCCACAGGTTTACCCTTTACATTAAAATTAATACAATATACCCTTCCTTTTTTTCTCTTAACCCCTCTTCTTATTGGTCTTTGTTTAATAAACTTCCAAGACTATTTAAAAAAGAAAGAACAGTATCTCCCCTATATCCTCTGGATTTTTTTCATATTTGGATTTTATTCTTTTGCAATCTCTGGCGTTTCTCAATCCTTTGAAAGATGGCTTATTGCAATATTGCCTCCTCTTGCAATTCTGGGAGGCATAGCTCTTGAAAAAATACATCTTAAAAAAATGGATTGGACTCTTCTTATTATTACAACCCTGACTGCATTTTTTGCATTTATACTTTTTAGTACAATACATCCGACAAACTTAACATTCTATCCAAAAGAAGCATTCTTATCTCAAGTAAAAAGTGTAGATTGGAATTTTCTTGTCCCTATCTTAGGTAATGCATCTCCCCTTGGATTTTATATCCATTTCGGAATAAGCATTTTTGTATGGATCTTCTCTACACTCCTCATTTTTTTTTATTTTGTATTGAAAGATGTTAACATCAAAAAAAAGATTCTTATTTTATTTCTTGCAATGTCTCTTGGTTTAAATTTATTAATTATCGAAGAACATAGTTTTGGATATCTCTACGGTAGCACAGATGATATAAGTAAAGAACTTATTCATTGGGTGAACACTCATCCTGTGAAAGAACCTGTTTATGTTTTCAGAAATACCATGATCAATGCATATTATCGAAGTACAAATGATACATTTACAAGAAAAGAAAAATACCTCACTATGAAAAGTAATTATAGAACTCTTGATTTTTCCAATGAAAATAATATTCAAAAGATTCAAGAGTTGCAAAGGGAACATGCGCTCATTCTTATTTTGGATTTTCCAAAAATAAACAAGAACAGTTTACTCTGGCAAAATCTTCTTAGTTGTAAAAAAGAAGCAATTTTTTTTTCTCAAAAAGAAGAGATGGGTTTTGTATTTCAATGTTAAAAAAAAACCTAAAAAAGAACACATCTTAAAATAAATTATCAAAAGGATTATAAAAAAATTTAAAAAAAAGAATTCATTTCTGAAAAAACATCCTGAACTGTAATCGTTTCTAAACAGACATGATCTTTTTTCTTCATTGTTCCAAAAATAGTATAACAAGGTTCCGTATGTTTCCAGATATACTTGCATTTCTTGCCAATTGGTGCAAGACGCCTTGGATCAGTTGGACCAAAAAGAGAAAGAACTTTTGTTTTTGATGCAGCTGCAATATGCATAGGACCTGAGTCATTACACACAACTCCTCTGCAAAGCTGCATAAGAGCACAACTTTCTTGTAAATTTGTTTTTCCAACAGCAGATACAACATTTTTACAATGTTTCAAAATTAATTGTTCTTTTGTTTCATCAGTTTTTCCTCCAAGAAGAAGAACGGGTGATTTCATTTTTTTTATGAGCAAAATATACTTTTCAATGGGCCAAATTTTTTCATCAAGCAATTGACCTGGATTAACACCCCCTCCTGGACAGATTCCGATTACCTCTTTTGTAAGATGGTAGTCTTTAAAAAATTTCTTAGCAAATACTTTTTCTTTTATTCCCATTACAATATCCATTTGAAAATCTCTTTCATCCACTTTTATTCCAAATGATTTTGCAAGATCCAAGTAATACAACACCTCTGGACGAACAGAATCAAATAATGTCTTATGAGTCAGAAAAAAACCTTCTTTTCCGAGTCTGTCAAAACCTACTCTTTTTGGAATGCCAAAAAAAAATGAAACAACATTAAAAATCCAATGTTTATCAAGAACAAAAACAATATCATATTTTTCTAAACGCACTTTTTTAATGAGTGAAAAAAGGGAAAGAATACTTTTTTTAATAAATATTTTTTCATCAAAAGAGATAACAGTTGTAATATTCTTATTATTCTTTAATACGCCTGCAGAATGATTTCCAACTAAGTAATCTATTTGTGCAGTCGGAAATGCCTTGCGAACTTGCCTTACTAAAGGCGTTGTCATAAGGGTATCACCGATTGCTCCGAGTTTAAAGAATACTATTTTTTGACTCATAGAGTAAAAGAACGAAACACTTATTCAAATAAGTATTTATTCATGTTTATTTAATTAGTTCAAATTTTTGCAAAGAATAAATTTCAAATACCTATCTGACAGATATCAAATATATTATTCTTTAATAGGAAATACTGTATAAATCAGAAGAGGAGTATTTCCTGTATTTTTGAGAGTAATCATAGTATAAGGGGTTACTAAAAATTCTTTTTGCATTATATTATCTACATTTAATATATTATCATTAATTATTCCTTTACCACTCCACACTATTCCTGCAAAAGGTAATTCGTCTGCTTCACGAACATACGTTTCATTTGGATTAATTTCAAGGGCCTCCCCGTAAAATTGATCAAAAAATATTTGCATTCTTCTTCCCCATTTTCCTTGTTCAATTACTCTACTTGGTCGGTAATGATTTTCTTTAAAATGAGGATCAGTTGAAGTATTCCAATCAACTGCCTGCAAAAGAACATCTTCTTCATTTTTTAAACCCCTATACATCTGTTCAACTTTTTTATTTTCCTGTTCTTGAGGAGAGAATCTTTGACCAAGTTGCCATGCAAGAAGATTATAATCATCTTGTGCACGCTGAATTTCAAAAGTAATCCAAGGACCTGGCGCGTGTACAGTGCCTTGTGGAATTGTCCAACCATCATAAGGTTTTATTTCATAAATAGTACAAAGAGAGTACACGTCATCTGATTTTCCGAAATTTTTAAGTGCATCTATAAATTGTTCTTTTGTCACAGAAGGAATAAGTCCAAGACGTGTTATAACTTTTCCAAAATCTTTATTATACGGTGGAACTCCAACTGGAGGAAAGAAATATGCTTCAAGTTTTCCCGGTGGAATAATTTTTCCATTTTTAACAAGACCTGAATGAACATGCGCAGGGATAGGCGGAACTTCCTCTTCTCCAAAAGAGGTTTTAACAGATTTTCCACCAATATCTAATATTTTTGTTAATGGCCAATTCTTTTTATATTTTCCAAGAACATCAACATAATTAAGAACTTCTTTTAAAAAAACTTTTTTATCATTAATCATGATAAATGTATATCCTTCACCTTGTTTCTTCTTATCATTTTGTGCATGCGTAAGAGACATGATCCACCATTCAACCGGAACATATCCTCTATTATCACAATCTTTTTCAAATGAACTATTTTTTGCAATAATATCTCTTCCACTGTATGTAAGTCTGTGAACCATCGCAGGAATACCGAAGAGAATTCCATTTTGTCTTTGTAATACAGAAATAATTTCTTCCTTTGCATTTTTATTTACATCATTCACTTTTTTTATAGTGTCTGTTGTAGAAAAGCCACTTACTAAATTTGCAATGTGAACTCTTCCTCCATTTTTTTGAACTGTCTCTGCTTCAATACAATTTTCTCCATATTCAGAACCATTTACGTGAACATCTGGTTTTACTTCTTCTAACCACACCATTGGTTCTACTTCAGGAAAAACAAATACATAGTCTACATATTGAATCGCACTCATGAATTCTGCTCGAATATTTTCATTATTAATTGGTCTATAAGGTGATTTATATTCATGAATGGAAGAATCACTATTGATTCCAACAATTAAAATGTCACCTTGATTTTTTGCTTCTTCAAGCATTTTTATATGACCTAAATGTAAGATGTCATAAGAACCATTAATAGTTACGATTTTCTTTCCTTGAGAACGTAAGTTCTTTGCAAGAACTCCGATTTCCTGCCGAGAAATGATCTTTTTGTTTGCGTTTTCTTTTTCAATCATTCCAAAATCATATGATTTCCCTTTTGAGGCATATCTTTTTGATGAAAGAACGACCTTTTGGTGAGATTGCAAAACTCCAAGAGCTTCATCCACAATAGGATATTTTACATACACAATATTGTACACATTTGAAAAATTATATTCTGTAAAAAACTCAAGATATGCTTGACCTTTTGCAATTATTAAATCTGCATTTTTAAGTATTTTCTTAAAATTTTCTGAAACATCTTCTTCATGAAGACCAAAACAATTACTTCCTGTTGAAACAAGATGACCGTATTCCTGCATATTAAGAGATTTAAGATCTGCAATTGTCACATCGTTAAGCATAGGAGACTCCTTTGCAACTATAGACACATTTTCTTTACCAACTCTCTTTTTAATATAATCTAATAAGAACGTATCAAAAATAATCTCTCCATCATTATCGACTAAAAAAAGAACATTCTTTGCAGAGTCTATTGCTTTTTTTAATTCAAGAGAATCATCAATGTCAAATTGTACAGAATCTAAATGCTGAAAATCATCTTCAAGTTTATTAAGATCATAATTGAGAACAAGAACTGCACCATAATCTATCTGATTTCCCTTAAGTGAAACTTTAATCATATCTTCAAAAGAAGTAATTTTGATAAGCGGTAAAATTTCTTTTGCTTTTTTATTAGACTCATCTTTTAACTCAGCATAAGGATCTTGATTATCAACAAGTCTGTAAAATTCTCTAAACCAATCCGTTGAAAATTTAGTAATAATTGGGTGAATATATTTTTTTTTCTCAAATTTTGTTATGATATACCTTTTTAATTCGTTTTTAAGAAGAACCCGTTTTGTTGTTTCAACCTTTGCATAATCTATAAAACTATCAACGATTGCAACAAATGATTTCATATCTCTATTAAGGGTTTTCATTGCGCAATTTATTCTCCGTAATCATTTCAATTATTTTATCAGCA